>ENA-ORUI01000943-ORUI01000943.1-human-gut-metagenome-genome-assembly--contig:-NODE-943-length-32893-cov-65.102808_pt1 | contig 32893 bp, 17 predicted proteins | sample MGYA00242078_ERZ509205 | MGnify/ENA primary metagenome ERZ509205 (study PRJEB26280, sample SAMEA2338828) | human gut metagenome | biome: human gut; feature: human-associated habitat; material: faeces... | reverse complement strand
TACACACGCCATTCGTTCATCCAGAAGAAGTCAGCCTTATCTTCATCATGACCGGCATAGACATAAAGCCGGTCACCGACAGGAAGAGGAGCTGGGTCTGAAGTCAACTGTGTTTGTATGATAGGATTCTGCGCATTCATCGTTGCGCTCATACTCATGCACAAAGCCGAAGCAATCAAAAACTTATTGTTCATTGTTTATCTAAAATTATTAGTTTCTATTTTTGAGTGCAAAGGTAATAAAAAAGCAGAAGATTCACTTTGCTGTATGTTACAAATACTTTGGCAAGACAATCATGGTGTAAGAAAAAAACGGTGCATTTCAAAAGAAACATACCGTTTTTACATCTTTACCTATAAGTTTTGCCCGAAGCGCCCTCACCTCACGTAAGGACTCTCTAGCATTCCTAGATGAGTAGGTTTATACCCACCAAGATTGATGAGTATTTTCTCAAATACAATACCAGGCTGCATAGGACGAAGCCTCAAGGTGTGTTCAGCCTTCCCCGTGTTTTCTACAGCCATCCTCACCTTCTTCTCTATGATGCGCGATGCGGCTGTAGGATACATCAAGTCGTACTTATGCTCCCAGTTCAGATTCTGATTCAGCCCTACAATCTCTTCCTTGCCACCATCCAGCGACACTGCCACATAATGACCACCCAGCACAAAGGGCATCACTGCATCGATAACAAGATGTACATCCACCGAATCCATATCTGCCTTAAATCTCATTTTATAGGTAAGATACGCTCCTGCTGTTGGCTGGGTATATGGGAAGAGAGCTATACCCGACTTCGTCCGTCCTAAACCTGGGATGAGTCTCCACTGCGACTTCTCTGAGTCAGCAGGTGTCAGTGAGAAGAGATGCTCTGCCTCCATCACCACCATGCCGCCATCTTGCTCAAACACGTAGCCTGTACTAGGCTGCGTAACTGCAAAAGGGGTACTCTGCTGAATGCGATATACCATAGGCATAACTTGATGCTGTGGAGCATGCCAGTTTTGATAGCCGATATGCACTTGATCCATCATGTGATTCCACTTGCCATTGGCGATATGGTGATTATAATTGTCGCAGAGCAAGGAGTCTCTCTTGTAACATTCCTCCACCCTATCTGCCCATGAATTAGCCTCAATACGTCCCTCACGATAAAGTTGCTTGTTCATCGCCAAAGAGTAATACATATCATAGAGATTAGCCATGCCCTGTATTGGGAAGAGAACCAACTCTTGATAGGCATCCTTCGCAGTCTCATCCAGGGTGAGATACTGACGCAGGGCTCGTGCCTCCAAGGCCAGGAATTCATCCCGTACGCCCTTAAACTCTCCCGTCTGCAAATTGTATGTCTTGTCATCCAGCAATTCGGCTTGCACCCTAGACGCATATCTTCCATAGCTCATCAAGAGACGAGCAGCCTCTTTCGCCTCTTTATCACCAAACTGCTGGGCACAGAATCCCTGTGCATATTGCTCCAGGTTGCTGGCATCGAAGGCATCGGGATTCCATGCCATGTTCATAAAAAAGTCGATGGCAAACTCATGGGGCTTGATATCACCGACATTGAGCATCCAGAGTTTATCCACACCATGTTGATAAGTGGCTTGCAGTTGCTCCCACATCTCGGCGATATGCGACATGGTGAGCCACTTGCTGGCTCTCGGCGCACCATAATAACCTACATGATAATACATACCATAGCCGCCCTTGTGGAAATTTTTCTTTCTATCAGGAAGTCGGCGCACATGACCGAAATTGTCATCGCAAAGCATCACGATGACATCATCGGGCACCTTGAGTCCCTGGTCATAATAATCGAGTACCTCACTGTAGAGTGTCCAGACCTGTGGGGTCTCGGAGGCTGGTTTCCTGGTGACATCAGCTATGATTTTTCGCTGTTCCGAAATGATTTGTTCCATCAGCCGGAAGTTAGCCTCTCTACTACCCGCATCGGTCATCGGACGATCTTCGTCACCTCTCATACCGATGGTCACGAGCTTGTCGTAACCCTTGCTATTCTCGATTCCCTCTCGGAAGAAACGCTTGATGGCATTCTTGTTGGTCAACCAGTTCCATTCACCGTTGCCATAGTTCTTCTTATATCGAATCCACTCTTGCTGCGAGCGTTGCATCGGCTCATGATGCGAGGTACCCATCACGATGCCATATTCATCAGCCAGTCGGGCATTCTCCGGATCATCCTCATTGAAGCAGTTGCCCTCATACAATCCATTCTCATCCTTCAGGATAGGTACCAAAGGCTTGTATTCCTTGAACGAGCCCCACATGGCAGGCCAGAGGCAGTTTGCCTTGAGGCGAAGGAGGAGTTCGAAGACATGGGCATACATCTGGCTGTTCATGCCCCCAAACTTATTTCTAGCCCAGGTGGTCATACAAGGGAACTCATCATTGATGAAGAAACCACGATATTTCACCTTCGGCTCTCCACTCTCCACGGAGCATGGCTTGGCAAAGACCTCCTCATGCTTGGCTATCGGCGCATCCGCCCACCAATACCAAGGCGACACCCCCATCTGTCGGGAAATCTCGTAAATGCCATAGATGGTGCCACGCATATCGCTACCTGCCACCACCAAGGCACGCTCCATGCCCTTGGCAGGATGATCAATGGTCTTGATGACAAAGCTCTCCCACTTGCCCTTGAGCGAACGCTCTGGCAAGATGCCTTTCTTGGCAAGGCGAGTAATAGCTTCACTCACTCCGTATGTACCAATGAGGATGGGATAACGCACCACATCCTCGCCCTGGCAGCACACTCTGGGTGAACGACCCGACACGGTATAGATATCCTTACGCAGGTCTTCCGCTGCTCTTTTCACACCTTGTTTTTCGTGAGCATCCATGCAGATACCAGACATCTGAGAGGCGGTGGAAATAGGAAATGCTCCCCCTTGCTGTCGGAAGCTGATAAAGGAATCAGCCATTGTTGTGAGGGCAAACATCACAAAACAACAGGCCAAGAGAGGCTTTGACCATGGAAAGTTGATTTTCATTTGAAATTTCATACTGTAATTTTATTGTAAATAGAGAAAATATGAAAAATAGAGAAACTACCTTACCCATGCATGGCAAGCGGCCATACGATTTTAAGTTTATCTTACCACACATACCTACTGTTTATTGAGGCACTTGCCCCATTCTTGAGTAGAATATATGCTAACATATACTTTTCTACAATTAATTCTTCACAAGTCGAACTCCATAAATCTGACCAACCTGTTTTCCCTTATGGGCCACAAACTTTACTCTTACTTCCTCCTTGCCCTTAACAAACTCAGAAGGAATGGCATAATCAACGGTCTTAAACTGGGTGGTGCGCCAACGATGACTGTTGTTTACGCTGCAAAGCAACTTGTCGTTGACATAAATATCAAACTCACTTGTACGCCACTCATCCTGTCCCCAGAACTTGAGCTGAAGGCTAAGATTAGTCTCTCCCTTGGTCTGCATCAGATAGCTGAAATAATGACCATCCTGTGCATCACGGAAGAAGATACCCTCTGTATTACCCTTGCTCGAATCATCGGTCTCCATACGATGGTCGGTCTCTGGCTGTTGTTCTCCAGGGCTCACCTTATCCACAGTTCTAGCCTCCAAAGCCTGACGGGCTGTTTCCTCATCAGCCAACTTCTGCATATAAGCCTTGTAATCATTCTCGCTGAGTGCCAACCAATACATCATGTAGCGAGAATCATGAATCTCGAAGAAAGGCTGTAATTCACCTTCGATGGCATTCTCCATATGGGTACCAAGTTTAAAGTGTAATGGCTTGCCAGAAATAGGCTTCAAGTCCTTCGCAATATCGTTGAGATGTTTTGGCAAAAGGATTGGAGCCTTGTTTAGAGGCAACTTTTTTCCACCGGCATACTGTCCGAAACGACTGTCATCTGCTATGAGCGAACGCATATCCTCCGTTCCAGTCTTCATGCCGAGCAGGATAGGACCATACATGATTGCCACATACTGAGGCACATTGACCATCGGTTTGATGGAAGCGTGCATAGGCATAGAGATTTTTAACTTATCTCCTTTCTTCCATTTTCTTTTGATACAAACAAAACCATTCTCCTCATAACTGTTGATATCGAAGCCAACACCTGTCACGGTGAAGTTGTCACACCAGGATGGCTTGCGAACTTTCAGGATAAAAGTCCCCTTACCCTTGGTTACTTCTATGACAGATGTTTCCGCATAAGGAAAGGCAGTCTGCTGGCGAAGAATCATTTTTCGATTCTTCCAATTCAATTCGGAAGCCACGAAGAGATTCACATAGAGCGCATCATCCTCCGCCTTCACACCCTTATCGTGCGTCCAGACAAACTGTCCATACTTTCCATGGTCTTCCATACCTGTTCCCACGCAACACCACATCGCCTCATTAGGGGCAGAATAGTTGCGGTAATGGCGAGGACGGGCGGAAGTGAAATAGACATAGCCGCCATGTTGCGGATGCTGGGCAGAGAGGATATGGTTGAACATCGCTGTCTCGTAAAAGTCGCCATACATACCATCGTGCTTCACTCGGTTCAAATCCTCGGTAAGCTTCAGCATATTATAGGTATTGCAAGACTCCGGTCCATCGATGTCGTTGATATAGTCTATGCAAGTTTCCTTGGTTGGGAAATGCTCACGCCGACTGTTTCCTCCCAAAGCCAGCGAACGCTGACGTGTCACAATTTCCCAGAAATACTCGCTGGCATTGTGATATTGCACATCATGAGCCAACTCAGCGATGCGCTGATATCCGATAACCTTCGGAATCTGTGTATTGGCATGCATATTGTCTAGACAATCCTTGCCTTCTTCCATTGGCACCAGCAACAGCTTGTGAGAGAATCGGCGAGCACAATTCAGATATTTCTGCTCTCCGGTAATAGCGTATGCATCAGCAAGCACTTCGTTCATGCCTCCATGCTCATTGCCTAACATTTTCTCCATCTGTCCGTCGCTCAAATCATGCGTTATGTCCACAGCCCAATCGCAGAACTTCAGAAACAGATTCTTTGCCTGTTCATTTCCACAATAGAGCCATGCATCACGAAGTCCTGCATACATCTTATGAATGTTATAGAAAGGTGCCCATGTTCCGAAGTAAGGTCCAAAATCTCCTTTACTGAAAGCCGTCCACATCTTGGCACTATTCGGAACACCACCGATATAGTTATGGCACCAGGCGTCATGGCGCTGATTGTTGGCATCAAGCACCAGCTGGAGTTCGGATATCATATATTCCATACGCTTGCGGCATTCCTCATTGCCTGTGGCTGCATTGATGGCTAGAGCCGACAGATAATGTCCGCCCACATGTCCGTCCAGTCCATCCCAGTTGGGATAAGAAGGTTTACGAGGCTGCAAGCCAGCCTCCTTGCGATAAGGGGCCAGCATGCGGTCGCAATCATATTTCAGGAGCACCTGCACGTTCAAGTCGCGAGCATGCTTCAATGGTCCGTCCAGAAGGGTGATGTCGCCCAGCGGGAACTCATCCTTATAAAGTTTATCTTGCGCCACAACACCCAAGGCAGGCGCAATGCTCAGCAGAGCAATCATCAGTAACGGCTTTCTGAAAGCCAGGATTTTCGTTGTATTCATCATTATGATTGTTTATTCGTTTAACGCTGCAAAATTACGAAAAAACAATCATAATGACTTTTTTAAATGTTTCAAATACTTTACTCAGTATATTTTGCCGCATATTCTGTAGGCGACATACCGAAATATTTCTTAAATGCAGTGGAGAAATGACTATTATTGGCAAATCCCACCATATATGAAACCTGCGTAATGTTGATTTTATGCTCTCTTATCAATCGGGCAGCCTCATTGAGACGGATGTTTCTCAAGAACTCGCTAGTAGGAACACCGGTCATTTCCTTCAACTTACGATGCAGCTGAGTACGGCTTACGCCCACCTCATCACACATCTTCTCTACATTGAAGTCAGAATCGCTCATGTTCTCGTTCACTACCTTCATGATACGCTCCATCAGCTCCTCATCGTTGCCTTTCACCTCTATCTTCTCCACCTTGTCGTCCTGCTTCAAGGCACCGCTGAACTTACCTTTCAGGCGACGCACATTATCAATGAGATTGTCTATCGTGAGATGGAGTTCCTCCAAACTGAACGGTTTTGCCAAATAAGCATCAGCTCCCAGCTTGATGCCCTCCAGACGGTCGCTGATTTCCGATTTGGAAGTGAGCATGATGACAGGCACATGACTGATATTGGCATTACCCTTGATGTTCTTAAGCAGCGTGATACCATCCATCTCAGACATCACCACATCGCTTATTACCAGGTCGAAATCGTCAGAAAACAACTGGTTCAATGCTTCCTTGCCATTGTTGCAGATTACAAAGCGATACCAGTCGCTCAGTTCCGACTTGAGATAACGGCAGATTTCGATATCATCATCTACCAGCAGGATTTTACAGTTTCTGCTAGCCGCATCTCGCTGCTGTTTCTTTTTGGTTTTCCCGTTGTCCGAATAAATCTGATTATTCTTGAGATGCTCTTTACCCAAAGGCAATTCTATGATGAAACAGGCACCGCTCTTCCCGTCTTCACGATTATGCGCATATACATCACCTCCATGAAGCCTTACGATGGATCGGCATAGATTCAAGCCGATGCCCGAACCTCCCAGGTGCATATCAGCCGAATTCTTTCCCTGATAGAAGCGTTCAAACAGGGTTTTGGCATCATCGTTCTTTCCCAATCCCTTGCCACTATCAATTACATACAGGAGCACCTTCTTATCCTGCTTCTCAATGCGGAAGATGATTTCGCCGCCATTAGGCGTATATTTAAAGGCATTAGACAGCAGATTGGCTATCGCCTTATCCAGTTTATTACGATCTATCCATGCATTCACAGGCGTCTCTGGCATCTCCAGCCTGATATTAATACCACGCAGATTGGCATTGTAAGTGAAGAGTGAAACCAATCCCCTCGAAAACTCCACCAGGTTGGTTTCCCTGCACGAAAGTTTCATCTGATGCTTGTCCAGGCGTCGCTTGTCGAGAATCTGATTCACCAGGGTGAGCAGACGCTGTGCGTTTCGGTCCATGGTATCAATATCTTCATGATACTCCTCAGCATTTCCCAATCGCTCCTTCAATTTCTTCAGAGGCTCCATAATCAGAGTAAGCGGCGAACGGATATCGTGGGTGGCATTGATGAGGAACTGCATCTTAGCCTCTTCAAGATCTCTTTTTTTCTTGTGCAGATAGATAAAGATGACAGCAGCCATAAAGCCGAGAACCAGGATCAGATAGATAAGCTTAGCCCAAACGGTGAGATACCAAGGTGCCAGCACATCCAGGTTGATCACCTTATATATAGAGTACTTACCGTTGCAATAGGTACGCACCTCTATACGATAATGTCCATACGACAAACCAGTGAAGTTAAAGCTATTGTCGCCAGCCGCATTGCTGATCCATTTGCCCCCGTTGATGCGATACTGAAACACGATGTTACCCACGCTCTGATAATCAAGCTGGGAGAAACTGAGCACAATCGACTTGAAATCAGACGGAACACTCAGATTATCTCCAATAAACGGAGCCATCTTTCCATCAAGCAACACACCCGACAGATAAATGGCGGACGTTTTCTCATCATAATTCTTTACCTGAGAAGGCCTAAAATAAGTCAATCCTTCGGAGTTTCCATAACAGATAACCCCATCAGATGTAGAACCTACTACTCCAGCCAGATATTCCTTGGTCAAGAGTCCGTTTCCCTTTTCAAAAGAGAAAAACGACTTAGCTTTACTATCATAACACCAGATACCCTGCGCAGTACTCATCCATAGGTTTCCCCTGGCATCCTTCTTCAGCGAATAAATTCTCAATCCGCTTATACTCTCGGAATGAGGCCAAGGGGTAGTCTGCTGTTTTTTCCTGTCATAGAGATAAAGCCCCATCTCTGTGGCAATAGCAATCTTACCATCCGACAGTTCTAATGTAGAATAGCACGTTTTACCCTCTAACAAAGACCGAGAAAGAATGATGTCAAAATATCCGGTTTTGGTATCCATGCACGACACACCATTGGCTGTTGCACACCAGAGCCATCCCCGGGAATCTAACCTGATCTCCGATATCCAGTTATTGCAAATGGTTTTGTGTGGACGCTTATCATCCATCAGATATTGCGTCATCTTGCCACTCTTTCTATTCCATACATAAAGTCCGTTGCCCGGGCTCGCAAAATAAATATTACCAGCAGCATCTACCTGCATACCATCTAGAGAAAGTCCATTGGCAGGCTGCAACAACCGGTAAGTCTGATGCTTCCAATCATACTCATAAATGCCATCACGGCCATATACATAAACATTCTTCCGAAAATCCGAGAACACTTTGATTGGTCCTGCAGGACTTTGCAGTAGTTTGGTATTGCCCGTCTTCTCATCCAAGAGATACAACCCATGATTTTTGACCACAAAAAGCATCAATCCGTCAGCAACTCCCACTACAGACGAAATGGTTTCCATACCCGCCCCCAATTCATCCAAAGAAACCGGATGGAACACATTCTTATCATTATTCGACAAGAAAAGTCCTTTCATATAGCATCCATACCACTGATTACCATCTCTATCTATCAGCAAATCGCTGATATGCGCATTATCAAAGATAAATGATTGGTTATTCAACTCCACCCGATAAGCCTTTCTGCTTCCATGCGGTATCTTGAAAGTTCCATCTCCCGAAGTACCCAACCATAAATTGCCATACTTATCCAAGGTAACAGCACTGATATATCCTGCCCCCTGATGAGCTGAAAAATCGAAATCGTAGCGTGAGAAGCTATGCGAGGCATAATCATAGCGCATAATGCCGCCCGTATGCGCCACAAAGAACCCCTTCTTGTCTGTGGCATATAATTTACGGATGCCAAACAGATCTTTAGGTTCATATACACTTACCAGTTTGATAGACTTGCCATTGTATTTATATTTTCTCAACACCTTTGTATGATTAGCCTGCCACAGATATCCCTCAGCATCAAAGAACAGCATACCAAAGAAATTATCCACTGAATTTGCAGATTTCCTTGAAAGGCGAGTAACTTTACCTGTAGTCATATCCAACCTATAGGCACCATACCCGGATGTACCTATCAGGAGATTATGCTTTCTATCCTCAATAAGAGAACTTACTCTTATCTTCTCATCTTTCTTTTCCAATACGATATGCTGGAAACTATTGGTAAGATAGGAATATTTATAGAGTCCACGATTTGTTGCCACAAAGAGGAACTCTTTGCTGTAAGGATAGAGTTTTACGATATCATTGTCCTGAATGGTTGTCGTATCGTCAGGATTGCAAAGATAGGTACTGAATTTATAGCCGTCAAAACGATTCAGTCCATAATTGGTACCCACCCAAATGAAACCATACTTATCCTGTATGATACATCGAATCAGGCTACTCGACATGTCGTTGGATGTATAAAGTCGTCCAGAGTTAGCATGAGAGAAGCTTGTCAACATTTGCACGAGGCAAAGAACTCCAAAAAGTAAAAAACGCTTCATAGGTTTATGATTGAATATATATAATTGTTATTTACATGATTATTGAATGATGCAAAATTATATAATTTCTGCTAGAAAAAAGAATGAAAGCCCAAGAATTTGCATCCTTTACCTGTTTTTTTACTCAAAAAGTTACAAGAGATAAAGTTTATTATACGATATACTCAAAAAGAGGATGCGTCATAAGTTTATGATTCACCCTCTTCTTGTCGTTGGAAGAGACAGGATATGTCGTTGGAAGAGACAGGATAAGTTGTTGGAAGAGATAGGATATGTTGTTGAGACAATCAGTATCTCCGGTCGCACAACAGCTGTTGTGCGCTTGCATAACAGCTGATATGCGCATGCACAACAGCTGTTGTGCATGCGGTGACCAACTGTTATGCACCAACTATTATCCAGTTTATTATTTTTTGATAACCTTTCTGGAAACCTTCTTACCATTGGCAAACAGAATCTGCTCTATAACCAAGCCCTTAGTCTGTGCGCTGATGCGCTGACCCGACAAATTGTAGGTTATGATATTCGCTTTTCCGAAGGCATCGATTGTACAATCAGTGATACCCGTACTGGTATCTGCCTTTTTAATCTTCACATTGCCAAGAATAACCGCAGCCCAACCAGAAGACATGGTGAAATAAAGTTCATAGTCACCTTCTTTTTCTACAGTGAAGTTCAAGAAGTGAGCCAGAGAGCCTTTCACCACCTGGTTGGAATTTTCCTTCAAGTTGCCTTTCGAATCCAGGTTTTGTTCCAACAAGACAGCCTTATTATCACTTATGCCGGCGATGCCAGCATCAAAGGTCACTGCCCCATTCTCGGAACCATCATTCCAATAAGAAGAGTTGAAAGAAAGCTGGTATTTGCCAGGAATCAAGTGCAGACGATGCCCATCATACAAGCCATAAGAGAGCTTGCATTGGTCAAAGTCACGAGCACTGAGATAGAATCCTGTATTGAAATCACCACCAGCCACGAAATCCTTGATACGGGCACCACCCGTATTGGCAGCGCCGTTCGCTTTCTCATCGCTGCGGCTCCCATCATTCATGCTATTGATGCGCTTCCACCCAGCAGGCACGCCTTCACCTACGTTGATGACCTCGTCTTCCCAATTGTCAGAGAACAACACCTCACCCTTAGCCTCGCTAGAATCTTCATTATCAGGAAGATCGAGCTTATACTGCTTAAAGAAGTTCCAAAGCTCGCGGGTAGAATAGACTGCATTAGGATCATCCGAATGCCAATGTCCCTTACCATCAATGGCGATGAGAGTAACCTCCGTACCATCCACCTTATTAATATAGCGAGTACGAGTGGCGGCAGCATAACTCATGGATGCAGGATAAGGGCGAATCACCACTGGATTATCCACATCACAACCTTCATAAGCAGCCCACTTCTTGACATAATCGTCAATCCTACCATAGCCACCAGCGACATGGTTTGGATCGCCGCCCCATTTCACGACATCATCTCCCGTGCCATGGATGTGCATAATAGGCACATGGCGTGGAGCCACAGGCTCACGATAATCGACAGGGATACCACTCACAGGACCAAAGGCTGCAACTACAGTTCCCAATTTGGTCATACAGTGATAAGTCATCATTCCACCCATAGAGAAGCCAGAAATATAGATGCGATTCTTGTCTACCTTATATTTCTTCTGCATGGTCTTCATGATGGTTTCGATAAACTTGACATCGCCAGAGCCTGAGATGTCCCAGAAGTTACCGTTTCCCTTAGGATAAACCACCAGAATTTTTGCCGTATCAGCCACCTCGTTCCAATGAGTCTGGTTCATTTGAAAATTGGGATCCTGGTTTGCTCCATGCATGGAGATAACCATCGGAGCCTTCTCGGGCAAATCGGCAGGAACATACACCAGCATCTCTCGTGTAGCAGTACCCACCTTGATGGTCTGTTTCTGTGGTTGCTGCTTATAGCTATGCTCTGAAGCAGCCAGTACCTGCAAGCAGAAGACACAAAGCAAGCAAAGCAAGAAAATTGTTCTTTTCATTTACAGTTAAAATTATCAGTTATACGATTATCTGTTGTTATAAATATCAGTTGTTATGACACATAAAAAAATCGGCAAAGTATCTGCTGGATTCAACAAATACCTTGCCGAACATCAGAACTAGGGACTAATCCCTAGTTACACAAAAGGAGTAAAATTTCTGCCATTACTTATTCATTACCTTTACAACCTTACCATTCTGGAACTTCTTGATAACAAGGACCTTGGCATTGGCTGCTACCTTAGCACCAGCAGCGTTGAAAGTTGCAACCACTGCATCATTTGCTACATTAACGTTCTTGATACCAGTTGCTCCACCTCCGAGTTCCTCTGGAAGAACATTATAAAGCATGATAGTAGAAATTTGGCAAGGACCGCCCCATCCAGACTTGATAGTAACCAAGTGGGCAAAATCATCAGCTGCAGGTTCTTCACCAGGTACAGTACGAACCAAATCTTTCGTCAAATCAATAACAATAGCATTTGTATTTTCATCAAAAGCTTTGTTATTGATTTCAATCATACCACCATTAGCCTGCTGACCATCCTTAACGGTACGGTTGAACATGAAACGAGGTTTGGCAACTTCACCTTTATCGTTTGTGCTACCTTCACCATAAACTACCATGTAATGATAGTCTGACAAGTCGGCATAGATATTTTCAGCCACAGTACTTGTACCTACGATAACAGAACCTGGGGCATTTGGATTCTCTGCACAAACAGTCCATTCCATATAAACCTTCTCATCAGTTGGTTGTGCATCCTTTGTTAAACCATCCCAAATGTGGAACATGTCCTTAGTCAATTCAACACCCTCATCTGCACTCTCTTCCTGTGCAGAAGCTGAACCAAAACCTGCAAACAATGCTACGGCTACCATTGCTAAACTCTTAATTGTTGTGTTCATAATTGTAAAAATTAAAATTGTTATTAATAACTAGTTATTTATAAATCTTCTCCGTATAGGTCTTACCGCTACGAAGATAAACTTTCTTGATACTGATACCCTGCTTGGCTGCAGATAAGCGCATGCCCTGCAAGTCGTAATACTCTACATGGTCAATCATGTCGGCATCAGTGGTTACACCGGCGATACCCGTCAAGGCACCCTTGTAGTTCAGGCGGACGCAATCGAGCACAGCTCTCTTTCCGCTCACATAGTTAACCGTCATATTTCCCTTGACATCAGCGATGTCCATGTCAAACTCCACTTCTGACCATTCCTTGCTAGAAGAAGCATTCTTTGGCAGTGTAACCTGCTTGGTCTGATTGCCGCAGATAACCTTGATAACGGCATCACCTACAGAAGCCTGATAACGGATAGCCACCTTGTAATTACCTGGCTTGGTAACAGGAATGTAACCACGAACGGAAGCCCCCCTCTGGGTACCCAGGTTCAAGCAGCCCTGACCATTGTATCCACGGAAACCATTGTTCCAAGCGTTGCCATAGCAACCACCTACGTTCTTGTAGTCGAAGTTCTCAAACTCATACTGCATCTCTCCCTCATACGCCTCAGGGATGGCAGGAATTTCAATGACAGCGGCTGTCACATCAGAATCCTTCAACTTTCCTGTAGTCTTGGTGCCCTTACAGTTATCGATGGTCAACTCCAACGGACCATTATGCTTCACATATACCGTGAACTGACCATTTTTCCACTCGCTGGTAACAGTACTTGCCGAATGCTCTGAATTATCCTTCCAAGAGATAGTAGGCTGAGCACTGGCTCCCACCACAATGATGGTATCAGTCTGCTGGGAATATTCTGGGAGATTCTTGTCATCCTGCAATCTGCCATCACCCACACCATAGCGAAGTCCATCCTTGATACGGTAGTTCTGCATGTAGAGACTCAACTTGTCAGAATACTCACGCATGTGAACCAAAGAGTAAGGAGCGAGGTTCATCTTAATCTGGCTACAGGTATTGTAGGCAGGTCTCAATGTACCCTTGGCACTGCGTCCATTGTTTACCCAGTACTTACGGATATATTTCATACCACGATTTTCGGCAGCCAACGGAACATGCTCCTCATTATACTGATAAGGGTTGTAGCAAACCCAGGTATTCTCCAGACGCGAAGCATAGATATCACCCGTATATTCCTGCTTGAAGAGCTTGTTCATATAAGCCTTCTTGCTGGTCACGTTACTCCAAGTAGCACTATTAGCATACTCGCTGCTCTTGATAGCCACCTGCAGTTTCTTGGCTTCTTCGTCGATGAGATCATACACCACAGGGATGGCAGGATAACGTCCTGAAACCTTCAACCACCATTTGTTGTTCAAGGTGGAGTTAGGCCACTGTGTACCATTGTCATCCTGCTCACTGCGATAGAGACCATCATACAATCCGCCTGGCGAAACGTATGGTTCCATCTCGTTCTGGCTGGAATAGATATTCTTTGGATTGATATCATTCTTCACACAAATCTTGGTCCGCTCAATCACCTCGCTGCGAGATGGGATTCTGATGGTTCCATCCAGTATCTTGCGGAACATATCGATGTTGATATTTTTAAAGTGATTGAACCAAGCCCAGTTTCTGCGGGTATAACCGTCAGCAGTCTTGGAAGTTGCAATCTCACGCAGGTTATCAGTCGTCACCAACTCAGGACCGTCAATCACCGTCTCACCTGTCAATGCCACATGCTCCAAGATAGGAATGGCACCACAAGCCTTAGGGAAATCATTGTAATACTCCTTCAGAAATTTTGAAGCATCCGAAGGGTCCTTGATGGCATTGCCATTCTCATCCAGTTTATCTTGTTCTTCCATCCAGCCGCAGATGTCGAAGCGAATACCATACTGACCGGCATATCCACCCAAGTAAGCACCCAGACAGTTGCTCTCGATATCATAGAAACCATTCTTCATGGTGTATTTCTCGCAGCAGATGAAATGTTCCTTGTCGGCAGACAGCAGTCGGTTCATCTCGGCATTACGCTTCATATATGCCACTGGCATCATATTGGCAGAATAGCATGCCTGCGTAAAACTCACACAAAGGTAGCCACCATACTGATGAGCAAACTTCATGAGATGCGTGAAGAGCTCCAGTCGCTTCAGGAAAGATGGTGTATGAATAGTTCCGTTCTCACGCTTACGATCCTCGTCAAATCCCCAGAACTGCTCGGCATAGTTCCATCCAAGAAAGTTTGGATAGTTCTTATAGTAGCTCTCATAGAGTTCCAGGTCGTCGTCATCAAAAGCGCTGCATCCGCCGCTGGCAGGCTGTATCATCGTCCATACGCGGTTCTCTGCACATACCTTCATCCATGAATCTACCACCTTCTTACCATCCGCACAGATACTCTCCGTAGCAGAGAGCGAGAGGTTGAATATCACGTAAGGCTTGATGTCTTCCGGTACCATATTGATGATGGCTTGCGGATTCGGAGAATTCCATGTGTCGATATGGATAATCCATGCCGGCTGGGATGGCGAGATAACTCTTCGCAGGGCAGGCCCGTCATGAGCCTGCGCCACTGCGAATGTTAGTATCCCAAAAATAAATATAAATAATCTTCTTACCATTTTATTTCTGTTTTCTGAAGTCCATTAACCACACCCACGTAAGTAGGTAGGCGATTGAAATGATTCCACAATCCTACACCCGTAGTGCCCTGATTGATAGTAGAGAAAGATACCCCATAGAGTTTGTCGCCCAACACATCCTGTGCCTTGTTCAGAATATAGGCATAGAGTTCAGCCATTCCGTTGTAATCCTCGAATGTAGCCATGCTCTGATCGGCTACTGTTCCGTTGGCATCAGCCAGGTATACGTTCATATCAGAAAGACGAATCTCCAGACCTGATGCTTTCAGCGTAGCAAGAAGATTGTCGATATTCGCCTTAGCTTCTGCCACAGAACTGCTATTGTATGGCACGTCGAGCTTCACATCGATGCCTTCAATCTGTGCACCAGCTTCATTCCACTGCTTGATGTAGTTGATGGCAGCCTCGGTCTTCTCGGCATCCGTCAGCAGATTTTCTTCACTGTAGAACAGTTTGGCATCTGCCTTCTTTGAATGGATTTCCTTGCATACATCAGCCACCCAGTTCTCATCCAGATAGTCGTTAGGATAGAATTCATCAGTAGCTCCCATGTTCTCTGAAGACTTCAGAGAGTAGAAGAGATCTTCTATCAGGTTGGAAGCCACATTCCATGCCTGCACCTTGTCTCCATAGTTCTGCATAACGGAATCAACGTAAGCAAACATAGCCTTCTTTACATCAGCAGCCTTCTCTTCTACAGGACGAGGTTTATAATAACCCGGCTTCTGATATGGAGCGTAAATATCAATATTGTCAACATACACCTGCTGAGGCACAGCTGCCTGACCAATTACCAGAGAAATATTGGAAGATTTCATATCATCTGCATCAAAGGCCTCAGTAAAGTCAATCTTTGACAAATCTACCACGAATGTTTCCCAAGTCTTAGCCTTGGTAGGAACACCGAAGTTTCTCAGTTCCTTGGCTTTGTCACCCACCTTTACTCTGATAACCACATTCTTCTTGACATTTGATGAATAATAATCAAAGGAGATGGTCTTGATAGTAGACAGCGAAGCTCCTTCAGGTAGATTCACTGGGAACTCGATGAACTTGGCAGCCTTCTTGTTGAAGAGCGACTTTCCGTTTTTTCCTGTCGGATCCTTTGCCACTTTGGAATTCGTGTCAGTTCCGAAGACATCACCGATGGCACTGCTTTCGAAATCAAACTTCTGATGGAGATCCACATTCTCACCATCTACCCAAATATCCCTAGTTGCCTCTTTCATCACGGTCAAATTCCATGCGTTCGGTGCAAAAAGGGAAGCTGTAGGAACGAGTTCTGCGGCAACAGCAGCATCAACTTCATCTTTTGAAGCATCGGCACTGACCGTACCATCATCAGCAACCACAGCAGCATGGGAGAAGCCATCTACGACATTCACTTCATTGAAGTTGGCCAAAACGGTACTAAAGCTAGTATTGGCAGCTTTCAAATCTGCAATGGTCAAGTTAGCTCCCAGCTTCATACCTGTATAGTTCTTCAGAACTTCATAACCTCTGGTAAGGTCAGCCATCGCTACGCTCTCAGGCTTATCGCCGGCAGGGTAGCTTGTATCGAAGTCCTCCACACAACCAGTGAGCAGCATGGAAGCTGCTGCACTGGCCAAGAGGATATTATGTATTTTTTTCATAATTCTGATATCAAATTAAAAATGTTCTTACCGCTCAGGAGTGAAAGTCGGGAATCCAATACCACGATTGCGGACCACCATGGTATCTGTGGTTTCAACCGTACCCAAGGCATCGCTCTTGATGTTGTAGTTCAAATAGAGTGTGTTGCGTTTAAACTCGCCCATAAGCTGGTCTTTCTTGACAAACTTACCACTACCCGAAACCTGAACTCCGTCACTGCCGGAAGAGATGGTGCAATCATCACCGTTGAAGGTCATCAGCACGTTCACCTGATGGCTTTTGCCACTTGCATCCTTCACTTCCACAGTCATCTGTGCCTTGTACAAGCCTTTGGTCACCACCTTGATTACCTCAGCCTTCTCAATATATGGATAAGCACGGTGAGATTCCTTGCCGTTGCTCACATCCTTACCCTTGCGAAGATAAGTGGCAGTCCAAGGATTGACGAACTTCACAAGGCAGAATGTAGTATTCTTCGACTCCAGCACCTTGTCAACTCCCTGAGCCTTGGTCAGCTTCACAGGAATTACGTAGCCTTGCTCATAGCTCTTGTCATCGTTGAAGAACGCATCAGTAAGCTTCACTCTTACGCCTCCCATCTGCTGTCCCTTGGCAATGACAAACTGGTTAGGGTTCTCTATCTGATAGTAATTGGATGGCATCACCTGGATGGCAGCGCCATTGATTTTATAGCCATCACAAAGACTGGCATCAGATATATAATCCACGGTAACGTTATTGTTGTTGCCATAACCACCGGCACAATAGGCCTTGATGTTGATGATGTGGTTGTTATCGTCGGTAAGGTCAACTTCCTGATCCTCACCCAACTCCACGGTACGCACATAACCAGCATTGGCAAAATAGACAGCAGTTTCTCCGTCATATCCAAATTCCTTGTTACCGCTCTCGCAGGAAGCGGTCATCAACAAAGTCATGGCAGCAATGCCTATTGTATTTAATAACTTAAAACTTTTCATTTTCATTATCATTTTTAACTGGTTTATTTCCATCCCTTGTTCTGATGGAGATTAGAGTACTTCAATGCTTCTGAATATGGAATATAACCATAGTTCATATAGCTATCGAAATGGCGCTCTTCTACATTTGGCAAGATGGTAAACGTATCGTTGTTCCAATCGATGCCCTGTACAGAAGTAAGCTTGTCCAACTGGTTCCAGCGGCGCAAATCCCAGAAGCGGAATCCCTCGAAGCAAAGCTCCAGGCGGCGCTCGTTGCGAATCAGCTCACGCATCTTAGCCTGGTCGCCGGCACACTCGTCGAGATAAGTATCGTCTGTCAAACCTGCACGGTGGCGGATCGCCTTGATTACATCGTATGCTGAGTAAGCATGTGTGCCAGGGTTCTTTGGTCCCCAAGCCTCATTGGCAGCCTCAGCATAGTCGAGGAAGAACTCGGTGAAACGTGCCTTGCAGCTATACTTGGTTACCTTGGATGTATTGCTAGGATTACAGTTGGCAGTCATGCGCAACATCTTTTTCATATAGTAACCGGTGCGAGTAGAAGCATCACGGCGACCGATACCATCATCGCCCGAAGAACTACCCGTCTTGATTACCTTGTTATCAACTCCCGCTGTTGCTCCATTATAAATAATGTATTTAGCCAGACGAGGGTCACGGTTGGCGTATGGATTATTCTCATCATATTCACTGCGTGCATCGGTGATAGGATAACCCTTGGCATCAGGGAAGGCATCTACCAGATTCTGGGTAGGATTGGTTCTGCCGCTTCCGTAGAGTGATGGAGGGAAATTGTTCTTCTCGTCATCAATCTCATCTTCCTTCTTGGTACTGCGCCAGATGATTTCAGGAGGATTGGAACCAGTCTGCAAGGCTTTCATCTCTGCATCGTTGTCGTAGTAGGTGAGTCCTGTAGAAGGCAAACCTGACGGACCGCCTACATAGTCAACCACCTCGGCAGCAGCATCTGCAGCCTGCGCCCAGGTTACATTGTTCTGGGCAGGATCCTGGAAGGCAGGACTTGCAGCAAGCAGCAGGGTACGAGCCTTGATGGCACGCAGAATCAGACCATTGATCAACTGACGTGCATTCTCACCCATCACCTTATTGTAGATTCCCATCTTGCCATCCTTAACCGATGTCACCTCAGGCACATTCAGGATATCATCATACTTGGCTGGCACCTTGTCGTCGCTTTTCACTGGCTCATAATCCATAGGCAGCAGCTTGTCAGCCTTCTCGATGTTCGCCAGAATGAAATCCACATGCTCCTGGAATGTCTTGCGAGGCTGATTGAAATCAGCATCCGTACCTACATATCCGTCAAAGAGCTGTGTGCCGAGCAACTTTCCTTCATTGTCAAATCCGGCATGGGCACGAAGCAGATAATAGGCATGGGTAGCCAGAAGGCCGTATGCCTCACCTGTCAGGCGTCGCTGCATCAGCTTGTTCTCATTGGCATTCTTCAGGAACCCGATGTTCGAAATGTTTGAGTTCAGGAAGATATACAAATACTGCATGGAAGACAAGTCGTTGTTCCAGCGGCCTGTAGGATCCCAACTCTGAACGGTCCAAGAGCCTGTGGCATACTTAGACCAGTTGGCTCCCTTCTCATTCGTCACGGCATCATCCGTCGCTACATCCGTACCTGTGCCCACCTCGTAGTTTGGCAAGTTACGGTAAGCGGTGAGCACGAAGCCCTTGGCCATGATAGGATCATTCTCCATCTCGTTGATGTCCTTCATGTTTTCTGCAGCAGGAGTAAAGACATCATCACATGCTGTCAACAATGCCGCAGAAGCCAATATCATGAATATATTTCTTAATTTCATAATTCTTTATTGTCTAATTTTTCAATATCTAAGATATGATTTCATCAGCCTTTAGAACATCATCTTCAAGCCCAGGTTGTAGAAACGGCACTGTGGTGCACCATAGCTGGTTTCCATATACTTGCGATGCTTGCTGATGGTGAGAAGGCTCTCGCCCAATACGTAAACACTCATACCCTTCACTACCTTGTTCTCAAACCACTCTTTTGGCATATCGTAGGTCAGCTGAACCTTGTTGAGGTTGAAGCAGTCTGTGCTGTAAAGCCAGAAGTTTGAGTTGCGGAAGTTGTTGGTATTGTCCTTGGCTGTCAAACGTGGATAAGTAGCAGTCTCGGCTGTCTCAGGTGTCCAGCGTCCACGAACCACTGAGGTATATTTCTTCTGGTTGTAAATCCAGTCGTTGCTCTTGAATGCCTTGGCACCCATCTGACCTGTACCGGCGATGAAGAGGGTAAACTGCTTCCAGTTCAAGGTGATGTTTACACCATAGAAGAAAGGAGTTGCACTCCATCCATACTTACCCATCACCTGCTGGTCGTTGCTGTCAATCTTGCCGTCGCCGTTGATGTCCTTGTACTTCAGGTCACCAGCCTTGATTTCACCGAAGGTATGGTTTGGCACGAAGTTAGGATCGTCCTTGTCGAGGTTTGCCTTCATGTGGTCTACATCTTCCTGTGTGAAGAAGCCTTCGCAAACATATCCGCGAATCACGTCGAGAGCCTGACCCTGTGCGTTCATATAGCTATATTCGTTTTTCTCCTCACGCTTGTTAGCCTTTGAGTCGAACACCATACCTGTGAGTCCGAGCTGTGCCTTCACCTTGCCGATGTTCTTCTTGAAGTTTACGGCGAAGTCGAAGCCCTGTCGCAAATCCTCGTTGTAGTTCAGGGAGGTGATGAAAGAACCGTCACTGTTCATCCATGAAGGATAGATGGTAGCAGTTCCCGAAGTAAGCAAGCCCGAAGTAAGCTGATGGAAATAGTTCATGTCGAAGCTTACGGTTCCGTTGAGGAGTGAGCCCTCCAGACCTACTCTCCATTCCTTACGCTTCACGAAATCAAGACCATAGTTGCTACCACGCTTAGAGAGTGTGGTGTTAGTTCCGTTGCCACCACCTTCGTTCCAGGTGTGGTAACCACCCTTCACATCATAGTATCCCTGGTAGAGATAATAATCTGAGATATCTATGTCCTGGTTGAGCACAGAGTAAGAAGCATTCAGCTTCAGATCATCGAAGCAAGGAAGTGCATCCTTGAACCATTTCTCCTGACCGATTCTCCAACCCAGTGTTCCTGATGGAGAAAGAGCGTTGCGATGACCCTCTGCCAACTTGGATGAGTGAACCAGAGCACCGCCAAACTCTGCGTAGTACTTCTGAGCATAATTGTAGGCTGCTCGAAGGGCAAGGTTGGCATTGGTGGTGCGGTGGTAAGAAGAACCCTTTACACCAGATGAGCTCTCATGATTCTCGTCCACGGAATTCGACTTGGAGTAACCCCAGCCAGCCAAAGTAGCATTTACGTTGTGCACACCGCCAAAGGTGTTCTTATAGTCAAACTGAGCACGGAAGGTGGTGTTCTGGTAATATTTGGCTGCACCGATATACTCGTTCGTACTACTTGATTCCTTACCATATTTCTTCAGGTCGATAATCATGTCCTGTCCGTTCACATTTGCCCAGGTAGGCTCGTAAACAGCATAGTCGAGCTTGTAAGCCTCTGAGTAGTTGTTCCAGTAATCGATGCTGAAAGCTGTCTCGAAGCTCAATCCCTTGACCCACTGATCGAAGTCGGCTTTCACACCCACATCAAAGTTGAAGGTACGGGAGTGATTCTTCACGTAGCCGGCAGCAAGCGCATCACCAAAGAAAGTAGACTGGTTATCGTTGTTTCCACCCAGCAGATACTGACCATCGAGCACGTGGAATTTTGAGCCAGCTATCATCTGCTGCAAGGCTGAATTGTTAGCATCCATCATGGAGATTGGCAACAGGCCGGAATACCAGTTAGGACGAACGCTGGTAGCTGTTGACCAGTAGTCCTCAGGACGTCCACGATAGTTGTCCGAGATGTTGATGCCTACATTTACATAAGCCCCCAGCCAGTCGGTGATGGTAGCATCAATGTTAGAACGCACGCGGAAGGAATTGTCCTTGTCCTTCTTGTGCTCGCCAAACTTCACCAGGCTGTTGTTGTAGGTCATGCCCAGGTTGGCATAGTATCTGGCAAATTTGCTACCGCCCTTCACTTCCATCGTAGCATCCGTACGGTTGTTGAACTTGCGCAGGTAGTCACTGCTGTAGAAATCCATATCCGGATAGCGGTAAGGATTCGTACCTATAGCCGTGTTGTAAATCTGCTCCTTTGAGTATTTCAGCGGCTGTGTAGGGTCGTCATTGGTCATCGCCTCGTTATAGAGCGACATATACTCAGCCGCACCCAGATATTCAGGATAAGCCTTAGGTGTATAGATGCCCGTATTGACGGTGGCGGCGATGCTCAATGGCTGCACCTTACCACGCTTGGTAGTGATGAGGATTACGCCCTTGGCAGCCTTGGCACCATAGAGTACTACGGCAGAAGCGCCCTTGAGCACGGTAACCTTCTCCACCTCGGTGGCATTGACGGTGCTGGCCTCACGGGGAGCTCCATCTACGAGAACAAGTGCACCCTGTCCCCAAACATTTCCGTTATAACCACTGATGAGCGACTGAAGATCATTGAGTGCATTGGCGCTGTAGTCCTTTTTCAACAGCTCTTCGACATTCACCTCGCTGACACCGCCCATCAGGTCGGCCTTGGAAACCTGACCGAAAGCCACGTTTACCTTGGTAGTGTCAGCCATTTTCTGGGCGCTTGCCACACCACTGGCGACTAGCATGGAAGCTAGCGCCAATGACATTCTCTTATTAAATATATTATGTTTCATAATAAATTCTCGAATTGTTTAATTATTCCCAACCAGGGTTCTGAGAGAACTCTGGATACATCTTTACATCCTTTCTCAGGAATGGGAACCAGTAATGCTTTGAAGTAAACTTACGGGTAATCAATGGCTCCTCCTTCAGGTTGAGCACGTGATTTTTCTTTGGATCGTCGTAGCGGTCAACATCCTTCTGGTCGGCTGCACGGTCGAAGTAAACAGCCATCTTCTGGGTGTAAGGAGCCTTGTCTATCAGGAGCCAGCGGCGAAGGTCGGTGAAACGGTGTCCCTCGAACGCCAACTCTACGGCACGCTCACGGCGAAGCTCGCTCATGAAACCATCCAGATTGGTAAGATACTCATCAGCAATGTTATCTACATGTGCACGGTTGCGGACTACGTTAACAGCATCTACGGCACTCAGATTGAATGCCTTACTTGATTCCTTGTAGCCATAACCCTGAGCCACCGACTCGGAATACATCAGATAAACATCTGCCAGACGAATCATGCTCAAGAGTACTCGTATCATCTTAGCACGCTCACCACCGTCATCAAATTTATTACGATATGGATCACAGAACTTCTTCAGGCAATATCCCGTAAAGCAGTCCTTGGAAGGTGTTGCCGAGCGATACTTTCCCCCCGTATAAAGAGAAGCATACTGCACATCTGCATCTTTTCCTGCACTCTTCACACACTTCACACCATCATAGATGAAGAGATCGTAGAAGCGAGGGTCACGGTTTTTGAACGGATATTCCGGATCATAGCCGCTGTCGGCATCCTTCTTCGTGATGTCCTTGATAGGCTTACCATTTGCCATACCGAAGTAATCCACATAGTTGGCTGTAGGATAAACCTTGATACCACCTGCAATAAGGCTGGTAGGACGATAGTCTGTCACCTGATTCCAAACCCAGTTGGTGTTACTTGAATTCTCGTAGAAGATAGCCTCCTTCTCACCAGGAATCTTGGTTCCCTGATCATAGGTATAGAAGATATTCATGTAATTATCATAAGAAGACAACTGGTAAAGTCCTGTTTCCTTGTTAATCTTCAAAGCCTCGCCGAAAGCCTCAGCAGCCTTCTGGCAATACTCCTTATTATATCCGTTAACATTCTTAAAGTCAGGATTCTCCTTACTTACTTCATTCATCAGCGGCGAACCTGCCCACAGATAATTCTTACCCAGGAAGCAGAGAGCAGCTATCTTGTTAGGACGGAACTTGTTCTTGCCCACTGTCTGCTTACCCACGGTAGTCTTATCCCAATCTACAGGCAGCAGCTCAACAGCCTTCTTGAAGTCTTCGGCAGCCTTGTCGGCACATGCCTGATAGGTGAGGCGCGGATAGTTGAACACGGCATCAGAAGGAATCAGGAAGTCGATATATGGAATACCGCCCCAATACTGCATAATCTGGAAATGGAAGAATGCACGGAAGAAATAGAGCTGACCTGCAATCAGGTTCTTCTCTTCCTGGGTAGCATCTACCAGATTACCCAGATTTTCCAAGCCCAGGTTGGTGGCATAGATTCCCTGCCAGCACATACCCCAGAGGCGACCCTTGGAATCGCGGTTCACATCATCAAGGCCATTCAGGTTGATGCCAGAATGGAATGGAGAATACTGCACTTCGTCCCATGCCCAATAGTTTCCCTGGTCGATGGCATTAGTGAGCATACGGACCTCTGATGGCTGCCAATATTCATCCTCACCATAGTTCCAGCAACCATGATACCAGGATGTTGAGGCAAGACCAGGGATGTCATTGTAGCACTGCTCCAAGAAACCCTGAAAATTGGTATAATTCTTATATGGCTCCGTTGGGGCAATATCACTGCCCGGTGCCTTGTCAAGGTAATCAGTACATGATACTGAAGAGAGAGACAGGGCTGCCGCAAACAGCAATGTATATATTTTATTAAACTTTTTCATATTTACGATTCATTTAAAATGTCAGGTCAAAACCTAAGTTAAATCTGCGTACGGTTGGATAAGCTCCATTTGCCGAGTTGCCGCTGAAGTTATTCTCACGGTCATCCGGCATATTGGTCCAGAGCAGCAGGTTGTCACCATTCAGATATACACGGAGTGAATTCAAGTGCATTCGCTTCACCCAAGCACCCCTGAAGGTATAAGCTATCTCGGCATTCTTCAGGCGCAGGAAAGCACCGTCATAGAAGTAGCGTGTACCGGCATTTCCATCGTCTGCCACACTGGTCCAACGTGGCAAAGACAACTCTCCACCCTGATTGGATGCCGTGAAGTAAGAACCCTCCTTGAAGGCAATGTGGGTTTCACGCTCAAAGGTTGGGAAGTTCACCTCGCGGGTAACATTGGTTACACCATAGAACTGTACCGTTACACTCAAGCCCTTCCACTCTGCTCCCAAGGTTGTACTGAAGGTATTCTCTGGAATAGAGGTGTACTGATAAGGAGCCATGTCATCTGCTGTAATCTGACCGTCAGCATTGAAGTCTGAAATAATGGCATCACCCGTATATTTCTCAGAATCATGGCTACCCCAGGTAGGTACGGCAAAGAGGTCATCCCAGTTGCGGATAAAACCATGATCAATGTAACTGTGGTTCTGACCGATGGCATAACCCGCCTTGTTCAGATAACTTGCCTGAAGCTTTGCGTCATCAGCAAACTTAATCTCGTTGGTAGCATGGGTCATATTGAAGTTTGCCCATGTACGCAGATTCTTGTTCCATGCCTTGTTCACCTTCAGGCTCAACTCGTAACCCTTGGCATCCACCGAACCCATATTGGCCACCGTGTAGCTCATACCATAGTAAGAAGGGATGGAACGGGTGGTTAAGAGCACATCGGTACGCTTGTCGCTAAATACATCCAGCGAACCGGTAAGCAATCCACCCAGGAATCCGAAATCGAAACCCAGGTTGCGCTTCTCTGATGTCTCCCAACGCACGTTAGGGTTTCCGATGCGGGTAAGGCGATATATAGTATAAGGTGAATCATAAGTGGCATCACCACCCAGATAGGTCTTACCACCATAGGAATACTGGTCGGAATAGAGATAAGAACCTCCGGTAGAATCATCACCGATGCGACCCCAGGATGCACGCACCTTAAACATATCTACATATTTCCTGATGTTCTTCATGAATGGTTCCTCGGTGATAGTCCAACCGAGAGAAGCTGACGGGAAGAACTTGAAGCGATAGTCGGGACCAAACTTCTCTGATCCGTTGTAGCATCCGTTCAACTCGAGCATGTAGCGCATCGCATAGTTGTATGTGGCACGGAATACCCAGTCTTCACGATAATGCTTGAAAGAAGAACCGTTGGCATATTCGTTGCGGTTGAATACACCCATTGCACCCACTTCATGATTGCCGAACTTGCGGTTCCAGTCGAGCTGAGCCAGATAATAGAGACGGCGATAAGTTGCATCCGTTTTTACCTTACCGCCATTGATGGTCCATGCCACAGACTCATGGTAATCCACGCTCTGGTCATAGGAAACTGAGCCATCATCAGGGTTAATCCACTTCAGCTGCGGATCCATATACTGGTCGCTGATACCACGCTTCTCCTCTACCATCGTATTGTCAAGAGAAACCTTGGCAACAAACTTCAGACCCTTGGTCAGGAAATCGAGCTTCTGGGTAAGAATAAAGTCGGTGGTAATCTGTGTATTGGTACGATTCTCCACACCGCTTCGGGCAAGACTCATCACAGAGTTAGGACAGTCGGCCTTACGTGGACCATAGTATCCATAAGTTCCGTCAGAATAAATAGGACGCATGGCATCTGGAGCTGCATGATAAACAGAAGCCCAATAGGCACTGGAATCACTCGCCTTGTCCCAAGGGAAATGGCGGACACCGTTACTACCGAAAAGGTTGGTAGAGAACTGAGTGGTCTTGGTCAGGTTGAAGTCCAGGTTGGCACGCATGTTAATACGGTTATAGCCGAAACCAGACTTATAGCCACGACCGCTGGTGAAGTCCTTGAACAGGTCACCTTCGTGAGAGAAGTCAATAGCTGCAAAATATTTCACGAGTTTGGTACCTCCCGAAACATCCACGCTGGCATTGTAAGACATGGCTGTGTTGTTGAACAGTTCCTTCTGCCAATCCACGTTAGGATAGCGGTCCCATTCCTCAGCATTAGCAGGGTTACGATACTTGTCAATAATAGCCATTGGCTTGTAAGAACCCCAGGATTTTTCTTCGTTGATGTTCAGCTCGCGCTCTACCACTCTATTCAGAAGACGGAAAGTATCATAAGAATCATATTTCTCAGGCAACTTGGAAACCACCTTCATGGTAGCATTCGCCTTCACGTGTACGGCAGCCTTACCTTCCTTACCACGCTTGGTAGTAATGAGGATGACACCATTACCACCCTTCACACCATAAACGGCAGTGGCAGAAGCATCCTTCAATACGGAGATACTCTCTACTGAAGAAAGGTCAACGGTGTTCATGGCACGCTCCACACCATCCACGAGAACGAGAGGGTCGTTGGAACCGTTGATAGAAGTCTGCGTACGGATCACGATCTTAGGATCTTCCTCACCTGGCATACCTGTAGAAGAGAAAGTAACGACACCTGGGAGGGCACTGAAAAAGTCCCCATTTTTAAGGACTAAAACGGAAAAAGGTTACGATTTATAACTTCTCTTTCCATAAATCGTCTTAATAAGGCTGTATTTGACAGAAAAAGAAGGATAAAACTACGATTTATCCGTCATTAACTTTCAATCTGAAAGTGGATTTTACTTTTTCAGTGCCCTCCCTGGAAGATTACCTGTCAGTGCCTGACCCAAAGAAGAAACTCCGGCATGACGATTCAAGGTTTTCGCATCTGTCTGTGCAATAGAGCCGACAACAGAGGCTTTCTTCTGCTGACCATAACCAACCACTACTACCTCGCCCAATGTATTGTCATCAGTCAAGGTAATTTTAAACTGTCTTTTCTTACCTACTTTAATCGTTTTAGATTCCATACCGATATAGGTAATGACAAGGGATGAATTTTCAGAAGGTACTGTAATCTGAAAGTTACCATCCATGTCGGAGATGACACCCGAAGTGGCATCACCCTTCACTTTCACAGTAGCACCAATCAGTGGCTCTCCTGTGCCGTCAACAATACTACCCTTCACGGTAATCTTCTGGGCTTGTGCGTTCAAGCTGCAGAAGGCTCCCACGAGGCATAGAGCTGCTGTCCGTTTAAATGTAAACACTTGTTCAATCATGTTGTATCATTTTAATTAAGTTTGTTTCTAGGTGTTATTACTTCTTGGTTAAAGAACACGGCTGCAAAGGTAGAAAACTGTCATGAGAACGTGTTTTCTTGATGTTCCAATTGTTTCATCTCTTGTTACAGCACACCGTAACTAACACATTTTCTGCATTTTAAGATAAACTAAAAAAAAAGAAACATGTTATAACACAAAAAATGGCGCATATCACTATGCACCATTCTCGTGAACAATTTAACCTGTTTCACAACAGTCTTGCAGTTCATCAATATGAACTGTTTTCTTTATATAAAAGCATAAATCTAAAAATAAATATCTTATGATTATATATACTGCAAAATTACTACAAAACTCAAAAATACTGTTTGGCAGATGTTCCAAAATATTTGCATGATAACACATAATAAAGAAAAAGACCCAAAAATAAAAAGATGACCTCACGTTTTGCGAGGCCATCTTTCACATTTAACAATCTATCTCATATATTTTATCTCAAAACCACCTTCTTGCCATTATGGATATAGATACCCTTGGTTGGGTGTTCTACCCGCTGACCCTGAAGCGTGTACCAGCCGGAGTTCTCTTTGGTCTCCTGACCGCTGATATGCTCAGCACTCTCAACCTGCCCGATGCCCGTAGTACTATCGTTCCAACCACCATCGATGCTTCTTGAACGAGAAGCACTGGTCATGGAAATCTTCAGATGACCTACCACTACCTCAAGCCATGAACCACTGCCACCCCAGCTGTTTGCTACAGGAGTGAAGCGGAAGTGATAGTAACCCGTGTGGGAAGCAGTGAATCGTACCTGACCACTATTGCTGCCATAAGTATTTGCACCGGTGTTCTTGTTCACATTCTTGGTACACTGGATAATCTGAGAACCCAGTACGTTGTTGCTCTCGTCGAGAACCTCACACTTCAGATAAGGAGACCCCGACCACGCCACGGCATTATAAGAGAATACATAGCTGCCCTGCTTCAACGAGAAGCCATAGCCCCAAGTAGAACCAAACTCAGCGTAGCCTGCCTTGCTGGCATCGCTCTGACGGATGTAAAGACCCGTAGAAAAATCACCACCGGCAAACTTGAAGATGCGTGGACCAATGCCAGCTGCACCAGCCGCTTTCTGCTCTCCGGCATCAACAATCTTCCATCCGGCAGGAACCTGTCCCACGGCATTCAGTGCCAGCGGATTTCCCTTGAAGTAAAGAGCCACATTGCCTACCAGAGCCTCAACCCAGGCACCACCTGTGCCCTTGGCATCAGCCACAGGGGTGAAACGTACACGATAGTTGCCCTTAATCATGGAATAGAACGAGAGAGAAACCCTGGTGGTACCCGAGAGATAAGCCCCCATATTGCCATTGGCATTGCCATTTGCCTTGACGATGGTAGAAGCAAGCACGGCATTCTGAGGGTCGTACACCTCCACCTTCATATATGGAGCACCCTTCCATGCTGCCACATTGCAGCTCAGCTCATACTCGCCATATACCAGAGGCAGGGTATAACCATTTGTATTACCATATTCTATATAGCCAGCCTTATCGGCAGAAACAGTTCTCACATAGAAAGCATTCTTGAAATCACCAGAGAAATTCATGATGCGTGGACCGCTCGATTTATTGCCGGCATAAACCTGAGTGCCATTATCTGCCACCGTCCATCCCGAAGGAACGAATCCGCTGCCATTGCCCCACGACTTGACGATGTTCTCGCCCTGGGTATTGCCAGAAGTAGAAGACTGAGTATTCTGGTTAGAAGAAGACGTACCAGCAGACTTATGAGCATAGTCTTTCTTAGAATACTCATAATACCAGTAGAAGCAGGTCTGACCGCAAGCCTCCGGATTAGCCTCCAATCCAGCCTTGATTTGACCAGTTTTCAGGAAGTTGTCGATATCAAGATAATCATCAGTACTGGTCAGCGTCATGCTGATGTTTCCGAAATGATCCATCACCTTCTTCCAGGCATTACCCCATTTGCTGGTAGTGGCAGTTCCCCATGAACCCAGGTTGCTGGCCACCCACTGTCCAAACTCATTATACTTACCTGCACCAGGTTTTTCCGGACTCCAGTCTATCTCAGAAACAAGAATCGGTTTATTTTTTACCACAGGCACCTGCTTCTGGAAATTATAGATGAAAGCATTGGAATCATAGCTGGTATCACTTGCCCCATACCATCCCGGATACACATGCACGGCATAGCCGAAATTGCTGTCGGAAACAGGATAAGAGGCATAATTCTCATACTGGCTCTGATAGCCCGTGCCAGGAATCCAGATAATACCCTTGAAGCCATTCTTGCGAATCACATCAACCACTGGTTGGAAATAATCTCGCATGGCTGTGGCAGAACTCTGACCATACCTATTATATATATGAACAGGCTCGTTGGCAAGTTCCAGCGATACGATGCCGGAATTATTCTTCACCCAACTGTTGCTGGAAACAATGTTCCACACCGTTTTAAGATAATTCTGATAAGCATCGCCTACCTTCAAATCCTTAGGACATACGCCTGGAGGACGAATCACCACATACAAGCCATGATTGATGGCCTTCTGCGCAATAGGCAGATAAAGGGCATCAAGATACTTCTGCAAACGGGTAGCACTGAAACGCGATATATTAGCCTCTCCAGTATCAGAACCCGTTGACTTCTTGTTGGGATCATTGGTCCAGCCTGGTTCTAGATGAAGACGGAAGATATTACAATAGGTACCTTTGGCAGGATTCTGGAGTGCTCCAAAAATCTTGTCATAATAGCTTATGCATGCCGAGATGTTATTGTCGGTACAGCTATAACCCCAACGATATTTGTTGAAGTAAGGACTCGGTGTATCCATCACACCATGCAAAACCACTTTGTTGCCATAGGCATCATTCAACTGATTGCCATTCACATGAAGCGGCGAAACCACTCCAAACTGGGCGAACAGACATGACGGTAGCAACGCAGCCGCCAATATCGCCAAAAATCTCTTTTTCATTTGTTTTTAGGTTGAAATATAAAAGTTTATAATTGTTATAATGCCGACAGTTTCACCGGCTTTTCTGATTTACACAGTTAAAACGCTGCAAAAATAGCGATTTTTTCGAATCATAACTTTATTTCATGTAACAAATGCTTTATGATTGGTTTCATAGTCTAATGATTATCCAAGAGTGTCTATTTCATACTACAGAAAAGATGACACCGCATATGGCGATGTCATCTTTTTGTTTACTCCCCAAACTTCCACCAATCCAGGAAGAAGAGGTTCAGCTTCTGGATGTCGCCTCCCTTAAAGACGAAGTAGAGATCATGAACACCCTTTACCTTCTTCACCTGGGTAGAGAAGGTTTTGTATTCGTCCTTGGTGTTGCTGATTTCCACCTTGCCAATGCACTGGCCGTTTACCCCATCAAGACGGATTTCGATGCTGCCGCCAAACATGTGGCAAGAGGCAGAAACCTCAAACTTACTTGCTCCCTTCCTGAAGTCAACACCCTTCACGAGGATATACTCATCCTCATCAACATTCGTAACCACCTGGTTCCATCTGTCCTTCTGCGCCCATTCGTTCTTAGGCTGCGTCTTCAATCCATAGCCCCAAGCCATCGTCTCAGCCTCAACCTGGCGATAAGGGTTGAACCATTCTATCTGCTCCAACTTGCAATCCTGGAAGTATGGCAACTCCTGGATGGTTCCGTCAGGATTGTAAGTCATTTCGGCCGCAGAAACAGAACGCTGCTCGGCATGACGCCCCGTCTTCAAACGGAAGATATCATAATTCAAGCCGAAGCAATAGCTCTTGCCCTTATAGTCTATGATGCCCGGATGATTGCCACGAGTGCGAGGCGTATGGTTCATGATATGTCCCTTATATTCCCACGGTCCGAGCGGATTCTTGCTCATCGCATAACCGATGCCCTCAGGGCAGCAGGTAGAAGCATAAGCCAGATAATAATTGCCATTGCGCTTCCAGAACCAAGGACCTTCCTGATAATCCTGAATCTTCGGGAAGTGCATGATGGAATCAGAATAAGAAATCATGTCCTCGTTCAGTTTCACTGCCTTCAACTCCGGGTTGCCCCAATACATGTAAGCCTGGTTATCATCATCAATCCATACAGTAGGGTCGATGTCGAACCAGTCACCCTCCCATGCCAGAGGCTTTCCGATAGGATCCTTAAACGGTCCGTATGGATTATCAGCTACCAGCACTCCGATGCCATGACCGTGGATAGGACAATACATATACCATTTGCCATTGCGCTCGATGACCTGCTCTGCCCAGGCACCATTCTCGCCCTTGAACCACTTGAAGTCTTTCAATGAAGCCACGGCACCGCGGTCTTGCCAGTTTACCATATCCGTAGAGGTATAGAGCAGCCAATCTTTCATCAGGAACCCCTCAGCCCCATCCTCATCGTGGGTGGTATAGAGATATACCGTATCGTTGTGCACATAAGGTGCAGGATCGGCGGTGTACTTGGTCTGGATGATTGGCAAGTTGATGTTCTGTGCTGTTGCAGCAGTTCCCATGCCAGCCAAAAGCAGGGATAAAATCATTCTGTATCTAGTCATTTTATGATTTAAATTAATTATTAGTTGATTAAATTGTTATTTGTGGATGCAAAGGTAAGCAAAAAAGCAGAATTCTACTTTATCATAATTACCAAATACTTTATTTTATGTAACACTTACATCTGTACCTTTACTGCCTTTCCGACATATTCCACCCTCTTGCTTGCCAGCATAGGCTGATAGCCTGCACTGCTATCAGTACTCAACAAGAAAAAAAAACACGGACAAATTGAATTTGTCCGGATTGTTTGTCCGGACGCTCATAACCACCCAATAATCAACGCATTACAAACCACCGGACAATTTGTCCGGACAAATTCAATTTGTCCGTGTTATTTTTTTAGCATGAAATCATAAAGAAATACAAGGATTTCCATCCTGTCAATGAGTTCCCAAATAGAAAACGCTGACTTCAGCCCCAAGAAACTATGAGTTTTAGAGGAGAAAGCTATGAGTTATATTGATTAACATAAAGCTCTAAAGCAGTCAAAGGAGAATAAGAGAGGTTGGAACGTAAACAGTTGGGAATGAGCAGATTTGCACAAAGT
>ENA-ORUI01000937-ORUI01000937.1-human-gut-metagenome-genome-assembly--contig:-NODE-937-length-33027-cov-3.567087_pt1 | contig 33027 bp, 23 predicted proteins | sample MGYA00242078_ERZ509205 | MGnify/ENA primary metagenome ERZ509205 (study PRJEB26280, sample SAMEA2338828) | human gut metagenome | biome: human gut; feature: human-associated habitat; material: faeces... | reverse complement strand
GGTGATTCCCTTTTCGCGTTCGAGGTCCATGTCGTCGAGCACCTGCGACTGCATTTCGCGCTGGTTGAGCGTGTTGGTCTTCTCCAGCAGACGGTCTGCGAGTGTCGATTTGCCGTGGTCGATGTGGGCTATGATGCAGAAATTTCGGATGTTTTTCATATATAAGGGTAAAATCTTCGGCAAATATACATAAATTTTTGAATATATCGGAGGGCTTCCGTTTGCCGGAATGGCACAAATTGCTTATATTTGCGACTTCAACAAGTTAGGTTAAAGATGTTAAGCAGACAAATCGCATCCAAGCTCCGGGGCTACGAGACCCCGTTCTACCTCTATGACATGGCGCTGTTGCGCCAGACCCTCGAAAGCGTCGTCTACGAGTCGAAGAAATACGGCTACAAGGTCCACTACGCCATCAAGGCCAACTACGACGACCATCTGCTGGCGGTCATCCGCGAATACGGGCTGGGCATCGACTGCGCCTCGGGCAACGAGCTGCGCAAGGCCGTCGAGGCCGGATTCGACCCCAAGGGCATCGTCTATGCGGGCGTGGGCAAACGCGACAAGGAGCTGAAATACGCCATCGAGCAGAACATTCTGGCCATCAACTGCGAGTCGATTCAGGAGCTGGAGCTGGTCGACGCCCTTTCGGCCGAGGCGGGCAAGGTGACCGACATCGCGCTGCGCATCAACCCCGACATCGACCCCAAGACCAACCATTGCATCGACACGGGCCAGGCGGACAGCAAGTTCGGCATCTCCTACGAGGAAGTGCTTGAGCACGCCGCGGAGATCCGGTCGCTCAAAAACGTCAACATCATCGGACTGCACCTGCACATCGGATCGCAGATCCGCGAGCTGCATGTCTTCGAGAACATGTGCAACAAGGTCAACGTCATCGTCGAGAACCTCGAAAAACTGGGCTGCAAGTTCCGTTTCGTCGACGTGGGCGGCGGTCTGGGCGTCAACTACGACGTTCCCGAGAACGAGCCGATCCCCAACTTCGCGTCGCTGTTCTCGATCGTCCACAACCACCTGCGCATCGGCGACCGCGAGGTGCACTTCGAGTTCGGACGTTCGATCGTCGCCGAATGCGGCGAGCTGATCACGACGGTGCTGTTCAACAAGACCACCGCCACGGGCCGCAAGCTGGTGATCGTCGACGCTTCGATGACCGAGCTGGTCCGCCCGGCGATGTACGGTTCGTACCACAACATCGAGAACATCACGGCCAAGGACGACGAGGTGCGCGAGAAATACACGGTTGTCGGCACAGCCTGCGAATCGACGGACGTTTTCGACGAGAACGTCACCCTGCGCCGCACGCACCGGGGCGACCTGCTGACCATCAAGTCGGCCGGGGCCTACGGCATGTCGATGGCTTCGCGCTACAACCTCCACGATCTTCCCGGCGCCGTTTACAGCGACGAAATCAAATAGATAAAGGCGGCTCCGGCCGCCTTTCCTCATCGCTATGTGGCTCACTTTGGCATTCACCTCGGCGGCGCTGCTCGGCTTCTACGATGCGGCCAAGAAAAAGGCCCTCACCGGCAACGCCGTGCTGCCCGTGCTGTTGCTCAACACGCTCTTTTCGACGCTGTTCTTCCTGCCCGCGATCCTCTCGGCAGAGTTCGGCCTCGGATGGTTCGACCATACCCTGCTGGCGACGGCTCCCGGCACATGGGAGGCCCACGCCCTGGTCGTTCTGAAATCGGCCATCGTGCTCACTTCGTGGATTTTCGGTTACTTCGGCATGAAGCACCTTCCGATCACCATCGTCGGGCCGATCAACGCCACGCGCCCCGTTATGGTGCTCGTCGGGGCGTTCGTGATCTTCGGCGAGCGTCTCAACGCCTACCAGTGGACCGGCGTTGCGCTGGCCCTCGTGTCGCTCTTCCTGCTGAGCCGTTCGAGCCGCCGCGAAGGGGTCGTCTTCACCCATAACCTCTGGATTCTGTTCATTGCCCTGGCGGCCGTGACGGGCGCCGTCAGCGGGCTGTACGACAAATATATCATGGCGCGCCTCGACCCGGTTTTCGTGCAGAGCTGGTATAACCTCTACCAGCTCGGGATGATGTCCGTCGTGGTCGGCATCCTCTGGTGGCCCCGGCGGCACGCCACCACCCCGTTCCATTGGAGCTGGGCCATTCCGCTGATCTCGGTGTTCCTTTCGCTGGCCGACTTCGCCTACCTGTTCGCCCTGCGCGATCCGGACGCCATGATCTCCGTGGTCTCGATGGTCCGCCGCGGCTCGGTCGTGGTGTCGTTTCTCTGCGGCGCGGTGCTGTTCCGCGAGCGCAACCTGCGCTCGAAGGCCGTCGACCTGGCCTTTATCCTCGTCGGCATGTTCTTCCTCTGGCTCGGTTCCCGCCCCGCTTAAGAAGCGGGTTTTAGGGGGCGATGGAATGTCTCTCTGGTCTCCCGCCCCGTTCTGTGCCGCCCGCTTAAGAAGCGGGCTTTAGGGGGCGATGGAATGTCCCTCTGGTCTTCCGTCCCGTTCTGCGCCGCCCGCTTAAGAAGCGGGTTTTAGGGGGCGATGGAATGTCTCTCTGGTCTTCCGCCCCGTTCTGCGCCGCCCCGCTTAAGAAGCGGGTTTTAGGGGGCGATGGAATGTCCCTCTGGTCTCCCGCCCCGTTCTGCACCTCCGGCGCAAAACAAAAAGCGAGACCCGAAAGTCTCGCTTCTCCTATTTTGAGCGCAGCTTCAGATAAGATGCTCCAACTGGTTGATCGTCTTGCGGATTTCCTCGTCGCTCGGCGAGAAGTCCTTCAATGCTCCGGCCAGATACTGCTCGTAGGCGTAGAGGTCGATCACGCCGTTGCCCGAGAGGTTGAACAGGATGGTTTTCGACACGCCTTCCTCCTTGGCTTTCAGCGCTTCGCGGATCGTCGCGGCGATGGCGTGCGTCGACTCCGGAGCCGGGATGATGCCTTCGGTCTGGGCGAACAGAACGCCTGCGGCGAGGGTCTCGACCTGCGGCATCGACTGCGCCTCGATCAGCCCGTCCTTCATCAGCTGGCTGACGATCGAGCCGGCCCCGTGGTAGCGCAATCCCCCGGCGTGAATGTCCGACGGCTGGAAATCGTGGCCCAGCGTGTACATCGGGATCAGGGGCGTGAATCCCGCCACGTCGCCGAAGTCGTACTGGAATTCGCCGCGGGTGAGTTTCGGGCATCCTTCAGGCTCCACGGCGATCACGCGTATCTTCTTCCCCTCGGCGAAATTCTTCCGCAGGAACGGGAAGCCGATGCCCGCGAAGTTGCTGCCGCCTCCGAAACATCCGATCACCATGTCCGGCTCGGCGTCGGCCATCTCCATCTGCGTCACGGCCTCCTGGCCGATGACCGTCTGGTGCAGAACCACATGGTTCAGCACGCTTCCCAGGCAGTAGCGCGTGTCTTCCGGACGGCGCAAAGCCATCTCCACGGCCTCGGAAATGGCCAGCCCGAGGCTTCCCGAACAGTGCGGATCGCGCTCCAGCGCCGCACGGCCCGATTCGGTCAGCGTCGAGGGCGACGCCACGCACTCCGCGCCCCACGTGTTCATCATCAGGCGGCGGTAGGGCTTCTGGTCGTAGCTGACCTTGACCATGAATACCTGGAGGTCGATGCCGAAGTGCTTGGCCGCGAAGGCGATCGACGCGCCCCACTGTCCGGCGCCGGTCTCGGTGGTCAGGTGCTTGATGCCCTGTTTGTAGTTGTAGTAGGCCTGCGGCACGGCGGTGTTGGGCTTGTGCGAACCCGCGGGCGACACGCTTTCGTTCTTGAAAAAGATCTTCGCGGGCGTTCCGAGGGCCTTTTCCAGCCCCGTTGCGCGCACGAGCGGCGTCGGGCGCCATATCCTGTAAATCTCCTGCACCTCCTCGGGAATGTCGATGTAACGCTCGGTCGACATCTCCTGGTCGATCAGTTCCTCGGCGAAGATCGCCAACATCTGCTCCTTCGTGACGGGCTTTTTCGTTCCGGGGTGCAGCGGCGGGAGCGGTTTGTTGGGCATGTCGGCTACGATGTTGTACCATTGCGTGGGCATCTGTTTTTCGGTGAGGCAGAATTTTTTCGTTTTCATAATGGGTATCGGTTTTTGAATTTGAAATGTGCAAAAGAAAAAGCCCGCTGCTTACTTTTCGTAAACAACGGGCTTGTGTATTTTTCGGGGTTCAACTATACACGCGCGGTTCCGCACTCATTGTTCACGAGAGTCAACGAGCGCCACCACCATGCCTGTATGTTGAAATTGCGGATCATCTTTCAGCTTTGTTTCTGCAAATATATGCGGTCGGTTCGTAAAATGCAATTTTTTTTACGAATTATTTTCGACACCTATATATGTAAGGAATTTTTACCGTACTTTGCGGAAAAATTTATATTTTTGCATGATTATCCGCAAATTCAAAACTTAACGATATGAATATTTCGTATAACTGGCTCAAACGTTATATCGCGACCGATCTTCCGGCCGAAAAGATCGCTGAAATCCTGACGGACATCGGCCTCGAAGTCGAAGGCTTCGAGAAGATCGAAACCGTGAAAGGCGGCCTTCGGGGCGTTGTCGTCGGCGAGGTTGTGACCTGTGCCGATCACCCCGATTCGGACCACCTGCACGTCACCGCGGTGGACGTGGGAGCCGCCGAGCCGTTGCAGATCGTCTGCGGCGCCGCGAACTGCCGGGCCGGATTGAAAGTCCTCTGCGCCACGGTCGGCGCGGTGCTCTACCCCGACGGCGGCGACGAGGAGTTCAAGATCAAACGTTCGAAGATCCGCGGCGTGGAGTCGCTCGGAATGCTCTGCGCCGAGGACGAGCTGGGCATCGGGTCTTCGCACGACGGCATCATGGAACTTCCGGCCGACGCCCCCGTGGGCATGGAGGCCAGGGAATACCTGCATGTCGAGGACGACTACCTGATCGAGATCGGACTCACGCCCAACCGTGTGGACGCCGCTTCGCACATCGGCGTGGCGCGCGATCTGGCCGCTTACCTGAAGAGCCGCGGCGAAAATGCCGAAGTGAAACTGCCCGATGTTTCGGCTTTCGCTCCCGACAATCACGACCTGGAGGTGGCGGTCCGCGTCGAAAATCCCGAGGCCGCGCCCCGCTATGCCGGCGTTACGGTCACGGGCTGCAAGATCGGTCCGTCGCCCGAGTGGATGCAGAACTGCCTGCGCGCCGCGGGCATCAATCCCAAGAACAATCTGGTCGACATCACCAATTTCGTGTTGTTCGAGCTGGGCCAGCCCCTGCACGCCTTCGACGCCGCGAAGATCGAGGGCCGCGAAGTCGTGGTCCGCACCTGCGCCGAGGGCACGCCCTTCGTGACGCTGGACGGCGTGGAGCGCAAACTCACGGACAAGGACCTGATGATCTGCTCGGCCGAGCGTCCCATGTGCATCGCCGGCGTCTTCGGCGGACTGGACTCGGGCGTGAGCGACACCACGACCGACGTATTTATCGAGAGCGCCTATTTCAACCCCGTGTGGGTGCGCAAGACGGCCAAGCGTTTCGGCCTGAATACCGACTCTTCGTTCCGCTTCGAGCGCGGCATCGACCCCAACATGCAGGTCTACGCCGCCAAGCGCGCCGCCCTGCTGATGAAGGAGCTGGCCGGGGGTACGATCTCCAGCGGCATCACGGACATCTATCCGGAGCCGATCGGGGATTTCGTCTTCGACATCTCGTTGGCAAGGGTCAACGCGCTGATCGGCAAGGAGATTCCCGAAACGGTCGTCCGCACGATCATCGCGGCGCTGGAGGTGAAGATCCTCGCCGAGAAAGACGGCGTGCTGACGGTCGCCGTGCCGCCCTACCGTGTCGACGTGCAGCGCGAAGCCGACCTCGTGGAGGACATCCTGCGCATCTACGGCTACAACAACGTCGAAATCCCCACGCAGGTCCGTTCGACGCTTTCCTATGCGCCGAAACCCGACCGCAACCGTCTGATGAACCTCGCGGCCGATTTCCTCACGGCCAACGGGTTTACCGAGATCATGTCCAACTCGCTGACGAAAGCCGCCTATTACGAGGGCCTGACCTCCTGTCCCGCCGAGCGTTGCGTGCGTATTCTCAACCCGTTGAGCGCCGACCTGAACGTGATGCGCCAGACGCTGCTGTTCAACATGCTGGAGGCCGTCGGTCTGAACGCCAACCGCCGCAACGGCGATCTCTGCCTCTACGAGTTCGGCAACTGCTATTTCTACGACGAGTCGAAGCGCACGGACGAAAACCGCCTGGCGGCCTACTCCGAGGAGTACCGCCTCGCCATCGCCGTCACGGGCGTCTCGACGCCGCAGTCGTGGAATGCGAAGCCCGTGAAGGCGTCGTTCTTCACCCTGCGCGCAGTCGCCGAGAAACTGCTCCGCCGCTTCGGCGTCGACATCTACGCGCTGAAGGCCGAGACGCTCGAAAGCGATCTTTTCAGCGAGGGCCTCACGCTGTCGCTCAATGGCAAACAGTTGTTGCAGATCGGCTCCGTGGCCGCCGCAATCCGCCGCCATACCGATGTCAAGCAGGATGTGTACTATCTGGAGATGAATTTCGAGGCCCTTGCGAAATCCACGAAGAAGCTGAAGATTGCCGCCGGGGAACTGTCGAAATTCCCCGAGGTCAGACGCGATCTGGCGCTGCTGGTGGACAAGTCCGTGACCTTCTCCTCGCTGCGCGACGCAGCCTTCGCCGCCGAGCGCAAGCTGCTGAAAAGCGTCTCGCTGTTCGATGTCTACGAGGGCGACAAGCTTCCCGAGGGCAAGAAATCCTACGCTTTGAGCTTCATTCTGGAGGACAAGACCCGCACGCTGGACGAGCGGACCATCGAGCGTGTGATGGCGAACCTCACCCGGCAGTTCGAGCAGAAATGCGGCGCGCAGGTCCGGGCCTGACGAAATTTCAGCAACCGAAAGACCGCCCGGCCCCATCGGAGCCGGGCGGTCTTCCTTAAAATACGCCGATGCGACGATTTTCCAGAATATTTGCGTGGACGACCCTGTTCTTCGTTGCGGGAGCCGTACTGTTCTTTACCAAAGCCGCCGCGCTTCCCTATAAGGTCGCCTGGCCCGTCCTGCTGCTGTCCCTGGCGACCTTCCTGTCGCGGCGCCGGGAACTGCTCCCGTTCGGGTTCGCCTTCCTGTTTTCCGCCGCCGGGGATGCCGTGGGCGCCAGGGGGTTGTTCATTCCCCAGATGGCCTTCTTTGCGCTGGCGCATGTCGCCTATGTGTGCTGGTTCCTGCCCCGGGCGCGGCACAGGCTCCGTGCGGTTTCGCTGGCCGTCACCGTCCCGCTGCTCGTCTTCCTTTTCGCCGCCATCGTCCCCGAGGCCCCGTTTCCGGCCGAACGCATCGGCGTCGCCGTCTACGGGCTGGTCATCGCCGCAATGCTTTATAGCGCACTCCAGTACGACGGGGCATGCGCCGCCGGATTCAAGTGTGCGGCCCTGCTGTTCGTCTTTTCCGACGCGGTGATCGCCTGGAACCGCTTCATCGGACCGGTTCCGGCCCGGACCTGGATCGTTATGACCACCTACTACCTCGCGCAATACCTCTTTTTCCGCTTCGCCTTCAAAACCGCAGCCCGGAACTGACGCTTACAGCGCCGGTTTCACCTGCGGCGGCTGGATTGTGACGTAGGGCGTGCCGTTGTCGTCGCACGTCGAGACGATCCGCACGGCCTTCACCGGACGCCCGGGGCGCAGCGTGATGCTTCCCATCTCCAACTCTCCCGCCCGCTCGAACGTCGCGCCGTCGTACGACACTTCGGCGTAACCCGTCGTCACGATCGTCTTCGGCAGCTGGCGGTTTCCCGTCTGCAAATACATTTCGCGGCACCTCACCGGCTCGCCGAACGTGTAGCGTATCCAATCCTGCTGCCGGCAGGCGCGGCGCGTGCGCGAAAGGCCCTTGTAGGTCTCGGCGTTGGCATAGGGGAACTTCGCGCTCTCGCCCATCGAGGTCGTGATCGCCACGGCGGGCGTAATGGTCCGCCAGCGGGACTTGTCGGCCACGTAGGGGCTGCGGGCGGTGCCGTAGCGCGAATAGAAGCGGTAGAGATGCGGTTTTCCGGTGCGGACCGGAGCCGTGTAAGGGTGTTCTTCCGGAGAGCCGTCCATAAGGTAGTAAATCGCGGAGCCGTCGTCCGCCGAAGCGGTGAACGCGCCGTCGCCGTAGCCGACCTTCGGCGGGAAGAGCCGGAACCGGATGCCCATGGCCGCCATCCGGTCGTAATGTTTTCCTTTCAACTCCTCGTAATAGGCGTCCCACCCTTCGGCGTTGCCGCTCCAGGCGATGCGTGCGAGGGCGCAGACGCGCGGAAAGAGCATGTAGTCGAGGTAGTCGGGCTTTTCCGGCTCGTGCGAGACGTAGGCTTCGCTGAAAAACGCCCCCTGCAACCCCTCGACGTTGCGCATCTGTTCGGGGCTGAACTCCGTGAAGCCGAAGCCGTAGACCTTTCTGGCGTCGAAGATCGCCGCCCAGTCGTGCCCGTCCTCGCGGGGCGACTGGCGCATGTCGAAATAGAAGTACTGGCCCGGCATCACGACGGTGCGGTAACCCTTCGCCGTGGCGTCGAGGCAGGCCTTGACGCTCTCCCAGCCGTGCACGCGGCACTCCCGGGCGAAGGCTCCCGTGCGCACGGCCTCGTTCCACACGGCGGGCCGTTTGCCGTGCGAACGGAGGATTGCGGCCATGCGCTCCATGAAGAGGTCCTCCAGCCGGTGCGGGTCGGTCATCCCCTCCCGTTTCATCAGCGCCCGGCAGTCGGGACACCGCTCCCACTGCGACATGTCGACCTCGTCGCCGCCCACGTGGATGTACTCCGAGGGGAACAGCTCGCACAGTTCGCCCAGAATGTCGCCCAGCAGCGCGTAATTCTCCTCCCGGGCCACGCACCATGCCGAACGGTAGTCGTAACCGTTGGTCGACACGGTGTCGGGCGGATAGTTGCAGCGGATTTCGGGATGCACCGACGCGATGTTGCGGCTGTGGCCCGGCAGGTCGATTTCGGGAATGATCTCGATATTCCGCAGGGCGGCGTAACGGATCAGCTCGCGCATCTCGCTTTGCTTGAAGTAACCTCCGTATTTCTCTGACCACTTGCCGTATACGGGCCTCACGGGCGAGTCGCCGCCGCGGAAGCCGCCGATCTCGGTCAGCTCAGGGTGCGAAAGGATCTCGATGCGCCACCCCTCGTCGTCCGAAAGATGAAGATGCAATTTGTTGATATTGTGGTAGGAAAACAGGTCTATATAACGTTTCACTTCATCCATTCCGATCCACGTCCGCGCCACGTCGAGCATCATCCCCCGATAGCCGAACCGCGGCTTGTCCTCGATCCTGACGCAGGCGATGCCGGTTCCCGGGGCGATCCCCCTGCGGGCGTAGACTTCGGGCGGCAGCAGCCGGAACAGTTGTTGCAGTCCGTTGAAAACCCCGCCGCAGGTGGAACTTCCGATCTGGATGTGGTCGGGCGTGATGTCGAGGGTGTAAGCCTCCGACGGCTCCCCGTCCGGGGCGTCGAGCGTCAGCACGACGGAGCCTTCCCCCGCCATGCCGTTGCGGACCCCGCACCCGAGGTATTCGGCGGCGTATTCGGCCAGGGGGGCCAGTTCGCGGTCGGCGGAGATTGTCGTTCCGGGACCGAACGTGAAGATCCCTTCGCGGGGCGTCGTTTTTTCCGGGGCGGGTTGCGCCGCGGCGGTGCACAGGCCGCAAAGGGCTGTTGTCAAGAGGATCAGAAGTCGTAATTTCATGCGACGTGAGGATTTTGTTTCCCGCAAAGTTACTTTTTTTCCGCCGAATGTGCTACCTTTGCCGGAGTAAAACCACGGTTTTAGTGGGCGGACGGCGGCGAATCACGGACAGATTCCGCTTCTGCGCCCGGTGAGAAAAAATAATTTGCGACATGGAAGATAAACGTCTGAAGGCCACGGCCCGTCTTTTGGAGGTGATGAACACCCTGCGCCGCGAGTGCCCCTGGGACCGCGAGCAGACATTCGACTCGCTGCGCAGCAACACCATCGAGGAGACTTACGAACTGGCCGATGCCATCACCGACCACAATATGGAGGGCATCAAGGAGGAGTTGGGCGACCTGCTGCTGCACGTGGTGTTCTATTCGAAACTGGGCGAGGAAGAGGGCGCATTCGATTTCGGCGACGTGGCCGACGCGCTGTGCGACAAGCTGATCTACCGCCACCCTCACGTCTACGGCGACATTCACGCCAACACGCCCGACCAGGTCAAGGAGAACTGGGAGACGCTGAAACTCCGCAAGAAGAACCGCCGGAGCGGCACGCTGGGCGGTGTTCCGCGCTCGCTCCCGGCGATGGTCAAGGCCTACCGCATGGGCGAAAAGGCCGCCGGGGCGGGTTTCGACTGGGAGCAGAAGGAGGATGTCTGGGACAAGGTCCGCGAGGAGCTGGGCGAAGTGGAAGCCGAAATGAAATCGGGCAGCAAGACCGACCTCGAAGGCGAATTCGGCGACCTGCTGTTCGCGCTCGTCAACGCCTGCCGCCTCTACGGCGTGGACCCCGAATCGGCGCTGGAACGCACGAACAAGAAGTTCATCCAACGCTTCAATTACATGGAGGAACGCGCTGCGGCAAAAGGATATACGCTTCACGAAATGTCGCTCGGCGCGATGGAGGAGCTGTGGCAGGAAGCCAAGAGAAATTAATTAAAAATCAGAAATTCAGATATGGCGCTTATACGAAAAGTCCGCGGGCATGAGCCTGTGATCGGAGAGAACACCTTTCTGGCCGAAACGGCCGTCATTCTGGGCGACGTGACCATCGGCCGCGACTGCTCGATCTGGTACAACGCCGTGCTGCGGGGCGACGTGAACCGGATCGTCATCGGCGACCGCACGAACATCCAGGACGGCGTGGTGCTCCACACCATCTACGACAAGGCGAAGCACCCTTCGCAGACGATCATCGGCAACGACGTCTCGGTGGGCCACAACGCCATCATCCACGGCGCGGTGATCGGCGACAACTGCCTGATCGGCATGGGCGCCACCCTTCTGGACAACGCCCGCATCCCCTCGGGGTGCATCATCGCGGCCAACGCGCTGGTGCTCTCGAACGCGCAGCTGGAACCCAACTCGGTCTATGCGGGCGTCCCGGCCAAAAAGGTCAAGGAGGTGACTGCGGAGCAGCGCGAGGAGATCATCCGCCGCACGGCCCACGACTATATGCTGTACGCCTCCTGGTACGGCGAGCCGGAAGAGTGACCGGGTTCCGTGCGGCACGGCAGGACGCGGCCGGAAACCGCGTTCGCAGGCCCGTCCCGCTCCGGATCCTCCCCGGAAGAGACCCGAGCCGCCGTAGGCGGCGGCTACGACCGCCCGAAGCGAAATCCGGTAATTTTTAGTTAGAGCGATAACTACCCTATATGAAACTGCAATCGAAATACGCCGATCTGGTGCTCAACCTGTTGGTTGCCGTGGCGATCAGCCTGGTGGTCAATTTCTCCTACGTGCTGCTGATGCTCGTGGACCTGAACAGCGACAGCCAGCCCCGCCCTTCCGACCAGAGAGCCGTCGAACGGCCCGACGAGGGCGTGCTTTCGGTCCACCCCGACGGCTACGGGTATCTGGTTTACGAGAACGGCGACAGCGTCTACGTGCCCACGCGGCGCATGCGGTGGCTGGAGATCGCGCCCGGCGACCGGATCGTCGCGGACCTGATGCCGCCGCGCTCCGAGAAGGCGCATCCGATGCTGGCGGAAATCCGCACGCGCAACGGTGCGGAGTTCGATTACAGCAAACTTTACAACGGGCCTTCGAAGATGACGGAACTGCTCCTGCAACTGTTCTACTACCTCGTCGTGTCGTTCGTCATGCTCTCGATCCTCACCTCCGTCAGGCGCAACTACTCCATGTCGCGCTTCGTGCGCCGCTGCCTGTGGTGCTGCGTCGCGGCGGCTGCGCTCTACTGCGTGGCTCCCGTCACGGAGTGGCACACGGGGCGCATCGGGCTGAACTTTATGAGCGGGCGGATGTTCGACTACATGCTGCTGCTCAAATGCTCGTTCGCCGTGGTGGCGTCGATGCTCTATGGGCGCATCTACGTGCTGATTTCCCAGCGGCAGGCCGTCGTCGTCGAGAACGAGCGGCTCAAGAACGAAAACCTCACCACGCGTTACAACATGCTCGTCGGGCAGATCAACCCCCATTTCTTCTTCAACTCGCTCAACTCGCTGGCGATGCTCGTGCGCGAGAAGCACGACCAGAAGGCCCTGACCTACATCGACCAGCTTTCGTACACGTTCCGCTACATCATCCAGAACGGCCAGAGCATGCTGATGACCCTCGATGAGGAGCTGAAATTCCTGGAGGCTTACAGCTACCTTTTCAAGATACGCTACGCCGACAAGCTCTTTTTCGACATCGACGTCGACGAGAAATACCTCGGGTGGAAACTCCCGGCCTTCTCGCTGCAACCGCTGATCGACAACGCCGTCAAGCACAATTCGATCACCCGCACCAAGCCGTTCCACATCTCGGTCCGCACCGAAGAGGGGCTGCTCGTGGTGTCGAACCCCAAGGTTCCCAAACTCGAACCCGAACCTTCGACCGGCATCGGGCTGGAGAACCTGCGCAACCGCTGGAATCTGATCACGGGCAGCGACATCGAAATCGTCGACGACGGCGCCACCTTCTCCGTGCGCATGCCGCTGCAAAATCCCTCCGTATGATGAAAGCCCTGATTATTGAAGACGAAACCGCCGCCGCGCGCAACCTCGCGGCGATTCTGCGGCAGACGGCTCCCGACGTGGAGATCGTGGCGACGCTCGAGAGCGTCGAGGAGAGCGTCGAATGGCTCCGTTCGAATCCCCACCCCGACCTGCTGTTCATGGACATCCACCTGGCCGACGGCGATTCGTTCCGCATCTTCGACGCCGTGGAGATCGCAGCCCCGGTGATCTTCACGACGGCCTACGACCAGTATGCACTCGAAGCTTTCAAGGTCAACAGCATCGACTACCTGCTCAAGCCGCTCAACGCTTCGGACGTCGGCCGTGCGCTGGCCAAGCTGCACCGCCTCACGTCGGTTGAGCGCAGCGATTACGGCTCGCGGGTCCGCACGCTGGCCGCCAGCCGCCGCGAGGAGGTTTTCCTGGTGCACGTGCGCGACAAAATCATCCCGCTGCACCGCAGCAGGATCGCCTACTGCTACACGTCGAACGAGAAGGTCACGGCCTACGGTTTCGACGGCGCGGCCTACCCGCTGGACAAGACCCTCGAAGCGTTGCAGGGACTGCTTCCCGAGTCCGAATTCTTCCGGGCCAACCGCCAGTTCATCGTCGCGCGGCAGGCCGTGAAGGAGATCGCCGTGTGGTTCGGGAGCCGTCTCACGCTGCACCTCACTGTCGAAACGCCCGAGCGGATTGTCATTTCCAAAGCCCGCGTTCCCGAATTCAAGGCGTGGCTGCGGTCGCTTCACCCTGTCGAATAGGCGGTTGACCCCGCCGTTCTGCCGTTTTACCCGGGGCCTGGCTCCGGGTTTTCGTTTTGGCGTTACCTTTGCATCAGGAACTCCGGGAAACCGGATTGCCGGAAAACAAAAAAAGTGATGCACAACCAAATTCGAAAAATTATGAAAAAGAGGATTTTTGCAGTTGCCGCAGCCCTCTGCCTGATGGCGGGAACGGGCGCTTTCGCACAGGAGGCCAAGCCGGCCGCCGCTCCCAAGGAGCGTCCGACCGTGGAACAGATGGCGCAGCGCATGACCGAACGCATGCAGAAGGAGCTGAAGCTCACCGATGCGCAGGCCAAGGAGGTTTACAACCTGAATTTCCAGCAGATCAAGGAGATGCAGGCCATGCGCGAGAAGATGCGGGAGGCGCGCAAGGCCGAGGCCGAAAAGATGAAGTCGATCCTGACGACCGAACAGTTCGTGCAGTGGTCGCAGATGCAGGCTCCGCGGCCCGGCCAGCGCGGTCATGGTCCCCAGATGATGAAAAAAGGCGACCGTCGCGGAGGCGGCAAGGAGTGCTGTGACAAGCCCTGTCCGAAGAAGGACAAGAAGGGAAAGGAGTGAGGTTAGGTCTCTTGAGGCTTGTTACGGCCGGGGCGTCGGTTTGGTCGACTGACGCCCTTTTTTTGCCGATTCGCCCCGTGCGGGGCGCAAAACAAGCATAAAAAGAATTAACTTTACGCCCGTTTTCAACGCCGCCCGGGCTTAAGAAGCCCGATTTACGGGCGGATGGGACGGGAAACGCTATCGGGCCGGTTCTGCGCCCGGGTTTGAGAAGCCCGCTTCATGGGGCGGGCGGAACGGACGCGCGTTTTCAGCCGGTTCGCCGCCGAAAAAGAGATACACACAAACAGAAGATATGAAACGAACACTACTGACTACCCTGCTGACGCTTTTCGCCGCCGCGGCATTCGCCCAAAAGGGCGGCGTCACAGCCACGGTCGTCGACGCCGACACCGGGGAGAGCGTCGTCGGAGCGGTGCTGACGCTCACGCCTGTGAAAACCCCGGAGAAGAAACAGTATTTCACCTCGGCCTTCAAGGGCGCGGTGTCTATTCCGTCGCTCGCCTACGGCGAATATTCGCTTTCGGGGGCTTTCCTGGGCTACAACAACCTCGACACGACCTTCCGGGTCTCGGCTTCGAAGGTCAGCCTCGGACTGCTGAAACTCAAGCCGGGCGTGCAGATCGAAACGGTCGTCAAGGAGGCCAAGGCGCTGCGCACCTCGCAGAAGGGCGACACGGTGAGCTACAATGCCGGAGCGTTCAAGGTCGTGGCCGACGCCGATGTCGAAGGGCTGCTGAAGAAGATGCCCGGCATCACCGTCACCGACGGCACGGTCGAGGCGCAGGGCGAGACGGTCAAGAAGGTCTTCGTCGACGGCAAGGAGTTCTTCGGCGAGGATGTCACCACGGCCATCAAGTCGCTTCCGGCCGAGGCCGTCGACCGCGTGGAGGTCTACAACAAACTCTCCGACGCGGCCGAATTTTCGGGCATGGACGACGGCGAGGGCTACAAGGCGCTCAATATCGTCACCCGTCCGGGCATGCGGCAGGGCCAGTTCGGCAAGCTCTACGCCGGATTCGGCTACGACGCCGACACCGAGACCGAAGACAAGTTCAAATACATCGCCGGCGGCAATGCCAACGTGTTCAGCGGCGACAGCCGTATTTCATTCATTGGCCTGTTCAACAACGTCAACCAGCAGAATTTCTCGTTCGAGGACATTCTGGGCGTCTCGGGCGGCGGTGGCGGACGTCGCGGCGGCATGGGCAATTACATGGTGCGCCCGCAGAGCGGCGTGGCGTCGGTCAACGCCATCGGCGTCAACTACTCCGATACGTGGGGCAAGCGCAATCAGGTGACGTTCCAGGGCAGCTATTTCTTCAACAACACCAATACCGAGAACCGTTCGACGGTGGAGAAATGGTACGAGGCTCCGATGATCCCCGATACGCTGTCGACCAACGGCTATTCCGACACGAAGGGCTACAACCACCGGTTCAACGCCCGTCTGGAGTGGAAGATCTCCGAGAACCAGAACCTGATGATCCGCCCGCGCTTCAGCTACCAGTCCAACGATCCGTGGAGCCGCACGACCGGATGGCAGTACGGCGCACCCGCCGACGGCGGCAGCGGTTACAGCCGCACGGACAATTTCAGCGACGCCCTGCGCCACGGCTACAACGTAGGTACAAGCGCCGTCTACCGCACCAAACTGGGCAAGGATGGCCGTACGATCACCCTCGACGGGTCGTTCAGCTACTCGGACAACACGAACAATTCGAATTCGTGGTCGAACGTCAAGCCCATTTCGGACGTTCGTCCCGGCGCAGGCGACGATCCCCTCGCATGGGATCCCGCTGACTACACCGACCTGCGCTACCTGCGCTCCGAGGCCCCCTCGTCGTCGTACAGCCTGCGCGGCAGTTTCACCTACACCGAGCCGGTGGCCAAATACGCGCAGGTGAGCCTCCAGTACCGGATTTCCTACAATTCGCAGGAGCGCGACAAGCGATCGTTCGTTACCGACGACGACACCTTCACGGGCGGCGTGCTTAATCCCCTGCTGTCGAACTCCTACGAGAGCGGCTACCTGACGCAGAGCGTAGGTCCCGGATTCCGTTTTTCGAAAGAGCGCAACACGTTCATCGCCAACGTCTACTACCAGCGTTCGGCCCTCGACGGACAGATCGTGCGCGACGATGCCGAGAAGATCAAGCACGCCTACAACAACGTGACCTATTTTATGATGGGCCAGCTGAACATCAACCGCGAGAACTCGCTGCGGCTCTTCGTCTCGTCCTACACCGACAGCCCGTCGATCACCGACCTGCAAAGCGTTTACGACGTATCGGACGCCCAGAACATCAGCCACGGTAATCCGAACCTGAAGCCGACCTACTCGCACCGGGTGAATTTCCACTACACCAACTCCAACGTCGAAAAGGGCCGGACCTTCATGTGGATGTTCTCGATGAACACGACGCTGGATTACACGGCCCAGCATCTGGTGCAAAGACCCGGTGACATCACCATCGACGGACAGGCCTATTCGCCCAATTTCTACTCGACGACCGAGAATCTCGACGGTTACTGGCAGTTGCGGACGCACTTGAGCTACGGCCTGCCGATCGGGTTCCTCAAATCGAATTTCAACGTCATGGCGGGCGTCATCTACACCAAGACCCCCAGCATACTGGGCGGTACGGTGGACGCGGCGACGGGTATGATCTCGGGCGGCGAGCGCAACGACACCAAGAATATGGGATACGACTTCCGGGCCGTGCTGGGCAGCAACATTTCGGAGAACGTCGACTTCACCCTCTCGTGGAACGGCACCTACAACGAGGCCACCAACTCGCTGAACGCGGACAAGTCGAAGAACCGCTATTTCAACCACACGGCGCAGGGCAACCTGAAGGTGGTCTTCCCGCTGGGCTTCACCTTCACGGCGAGCGCGGCCTACTCGCAGTATATCGGCTTCACGAACGATTACTCGGAGGATTACCTCCTGTGCAACGTCTGGCTGGGCAAGAAGGTCTTCAAGAACAAGCGCGGCGAAGTGATGGTCGGCGTCAACGACCTCTTCAACCAGAACCGGGCCTTCTCGCGCTCGACGGGTTCGGGCTACACGCAGAACTCGACCAACAGCGTCATCGGCCGCTACTATATGGTGCAGTTCAACTACAACCTGCGCCGTTTCGGCAAGAAGGGTTCGCGCAATATAAAGGATTACGACGGTGTCGAGTCCTCCTCCGGTTCCCGCCGCATGGGACCCGGCGGGCCGGGCGGACCTCCTCCGGGGATGTTCCACGGACCGCGGTAAACCGGTCCCGGGCCGGATTGAGCAGGTTGACGAGAGCGATCTCCGTCAACCTGCTTTTTTTCAGGTCTCCGGCAGCGGAAATGGAATCTTTATAAATTGCAGATTTTTTTTTAAATTTTCGGTAAAATGCTTGTATATACTAAAAATTTTATCGATATTTGTATGTGACTGTATCTCCGCATGATGGCCTTTCGCGGTTGTTTTCCGCCAAATCGCTCTGGGCGAACAACATATGTGCTAACAGATTAAATGATGATGCCATGGAGAAAACAAGTACAATGAAACAGGCGGGGACCTCCGTATTGGTTGCCCTTGCTTTGATTTGTGTCGTTTCGTGTGCGAAAATCGACGACGAATCGTCCGCCGTCGCACCGGAACAGCCCGCTCGGCCTACTGTGCTCTTGCCGACGCGCAGTTATGAAGAGGCCCTTTCCCTTGCCCGGAAGAGCATCGCCCTTGTCGACCGGGGCCAGACCCGCTCGGCCACAGCCCGTTCGATCCGCAGCGAACGCGGCCAATGCGTCACTACCCCGTCCACGCGCAGCGGCGCCGGGAGCGACACTTTGATGTATGTTTTCAATTTTGAGAACAACGACGGATTTTCGGTCATTGCCGCCAACCGCGCCGTCGATCCTGTGCTGGCTGTCGCCGAAAAGGGAAACTACACCTACGGCGAACCGACCGGCGTGGAGAATTTCGATTTCTATATGGACGCCATGGCGCAAAGTCTGGCCGTGATAAAGCCGCCGAAGTTCGACACGATACGCACTACGCCTAAATTCAAGACGGTGGAGGTCAATGAATCCCGCTCCTGCGACCCGCTTATTCCGGTCAGGTGGGGGCAAAGATCTCCCTACGGAGACTATTGCAGCAATGGGTATTCCGGCTGCGTGGCGACAGCCATTGCACAGATTATGGCCTATTACCGTTTCCCGTCTTCTTTCACGACGACCTACACCGATGCTCCGCATGCGGGAGAGACGATCGCTTTGAACTGGACTTCGATAATAAGTTATCCATACGTATACCAAGTACCCGCACTGATGCGGGAAATCGGACAACGGGTAGAAATGACATACCATCCAATAGATGAGAATGATATGGAGACAGGAAGTAGCGCTTTTTCGTATATGGCACCCGATTGTTTGATATCTTTTGGCTATAGTTGCGCTTCGGGCCTTGCAAGCTATGAGATAGCTTCAATTAGAACCAATTTGGACGAAACACACCCCGTTTATGTAAGGGCGAATGATATTTCAGAAGGAGGCCACGCTTGGATTGCCGATGGATATATCTATTCGCGTATCGGTACGGAATATTACGAAGAAATATTGATCGACAACGGATTAACCCTATATTACGACTATATACTGACAAATTCTACCGTTCAGACAACCAATCTGGTCCATTATAATTGGGGCTGGAATGGCAGTTGTGATGGCTATTTTGCTCCTGGAGATGGGGTCGCTTCTGGCAATGGATATATCTTCAATGGATTGCAGATGATAACATCGATCCGTTTACCCCGTATTGATAGTAATTTAAATCAAGATTTCTTATGAAAAAGTTGATAACAATTTTAGTCCTGTCATCGGCGATGCTGTCGGCATGCGAAGGTGATCCCGAGTTTGTTCCTAAAACTTCGGTGGAGGCGAAAATCCACGAACTGATGATCGGTTACGATGGAAAAATCGATATGGCCGTATTCATAGCGGACGCACAGCGGGGTGTCTGGCTGATTGACGACATCGATATAACCTATACGAATGGAAAAACCGAGAGTGGCGTTATGGACGGAGCGGCTCTCATGAATAGCATGATGCTTCTTCCCACTGGTATATGCCGTACATTCTTTACGCTTATGCATATTCCCGGCCCGACGGTATATTCGGAAGGCAATCAATGGAGTGTCAGCGGTGAAATGAAGAATACATTGGCCCTTTATAATCCCGGGATCGAAGAGAGTGCGAAGACCGCCAACTATGATCAGTATGCCGCCCGGACGACGCTCGAACTGCTCTATTATAAGGACGGCGTATTCGTGATGAAAGGCCGGCAACCCTTTGCATACATGGGTGGACAGACTTCGAAGGGCGTTTACGAGGATTACTGCCGGGTTGTCGGGCATATCGCCACCGACAAGGCGACGGTGGATAGATACCTGTCGTATATCTCCTACAAGCAGTATAAGGAGGAAAATCCCGATAAATTTTAGACTGCCGTTTACTCACAAAAGAGACGCCGGACCAAAATCCGGCGTCTCTTTTTGCGTGTGTACGGAGCCGTTAGCACCCTTCGTCCCCGTTTTCCTTCCGGACGGGATGTTCCCGTTGTTCGCGGCCGATCACCTGGTGAATGCCGATGCAGGCCAGTCCGCCGTAAACGACCGTGAGGATGATGAGCCACTTGATTTCGGCGAAAACCTCGGGGATCGAGGCCCCCATGGTCTGGATACGGATGAAGCCGTTGACGCCGTGGCTGCTCGGGAACAGCTGTCCGAGGTTGAACAGCCAGTCGGGAATGCCCTGGCGCGGGTACGACACGCCGCTGAGCATCAGCACCGGGATCGAGGTCCACAGCAACAGCAGCAGCGAGTTTTCGCGGTAGCGGAACAGCGTCGATACGGCGATGCCCATGGCGATGCAGGCCGCCAGATATGCCGCCATGAAGAGCATGACGGCTCCCGTCGCGCCGTTCATCGGGAAGTGGAACAGCCGGTAGTGCAGGCCGAGGATATAGGTGCAGGTCACGGCGTAGATCAGCGCGTAGACCAGTCCGCGTCCCAGGACGATGGGCAGCGTCGACATCCGCCGCCGCCCTGCGGGGCAGAGTTTGCGGTAAAGTCCGAATTCGCGCCACGTGCCGCCGATCATGCCGATGCCGATCAGCATCGTCTGCTGGATGATGACCATGATGATCGCCGGCATGACGAACGTGCCGTAGCCCAGATAGGGGTTGAACAGGTTGTGCGACTGGTAGATCACGGGCTGGGTGGTGGCCTGCGCCTGCGGGATGTTGGCCCCCTTGGCGATCAGGCGCTGGAATTCGACCATCGCCCCCGTCTTGCCGATCGAGGTCACGACCTCCTGGAAAACCTGGCGGTACATCAGGAAGTAGCTGGCGTCGGCGTAAATCGCCACGTTGGCCTGCTCGCCGCCGTAGAGTTTCTCCTCGTAGTCCGACGGAATGTAGACCACGCCGTAGATTTTGCGGCCGTAGAACAGCTCTTTGGCCTCTTCCATCGAGGTCGGATTGTAGGCCACATAGGTGTTCGGCCCGGCGTTGAAGGTGTCGATCAGACTGCGGCTGGTCGGCGTGCGGCATTCGTCCACCACGCCGATCGGCACGTTGCGGAGCACCTGCGATCCGTAGGCCAGCGAGTAGGCCGTGGCGTAGATGATCAGGGCGAAAATCAGAATCAGCATCACGCCACCGTCCTTGAAGATCGTCCGGAACTCGTTGCGGACGACCGATCCGAGCTGTTTCCAGTAAGAGGCTGTTTGTTTCGTAAATCGGTTCATATCACAATCTCCCCCAGAATTTTTCCTCCGTGCAGACCCTTTTCAGGCGCGGCAGGCACAGGAGCGGTAAAACGATGAACAGCGACATGTAGCAGAGGTCGGGCAGCGAGTAGACCCACGGCGTGCCGCGGAGCATCTGGTCGACGAAAATATCGGTGTAGAAGGTGAACGGGAAGATCTTGCTCACCCACTGCATCGGCTCCCACATGGCCATGATCGGGAACGTCAGTCCCGAGAAGGTGAAGGCCAGCACCGAATATCCGCCGCCGATCGAGAGCGACAGGCGCAGGTTGGCCAGCAGCGAGACGATCAGCACCGAGATCGACTGGTAGCTCAAAATGAAGAGCAGCGTGCCGGCGAGAATCACCGCAAGACTGCCGTTCAGCGGCGTTCCCACGATTTTGAAGTTGATCACCAGCATCACCAGCGAGATCAGGAACATCACCGCCGTGATGGGCAGCACCTTGCCCGCGAGCGCCGCCGCGACCGAACCGTTTCCCGTGCCGAGCCATTCGCGGGCCGTGGCGTGCTTGAGTTCGGTGCCGATGGCGAAAACGGTCACCATCACCACGAAGATCATCAGCATCATGGGCATGAAACTCGGCGAGAGGTAGTATCCGTAATTGATGTGCGGATTGAAGAGCACGTGCTTGTCGAAACGCACGGGCATCAGCTGCGCCATGGCCTGCCGCTGCGTAAGCCCCTGCTTCATAAGCACCTGGAGCTGAATGCCGGCCGTGAAGGTCGTCACGGCGGTCTGGATGTCCTTCGACAGCAGTCCGTTGACCGTGATGTTCGTTCCCGAGACGTAGTTTTCGAGGCGGGTCTGGCTGTTGCTCAAAATGTTCTTCTCGAAGAAGGCCGGAATCTGCACGATGGCCATGATCCGCCCTTCGCGCATCAGCCGCTCGCCCTCGTCCATGCCCTGAATGCCGTAGGCCACCATCGCCGTCGGAGTGTCGTCGATCATCTGCACGGCCTTGCGCGAAAGCGTCGTGTTGTCCTGGTCCAGGACGGCGATCGGGATGTTGCGGATTGCGCCCTGGTTGAACAGCAGGGCGAAAAACGCGAACGACACCACGGGCAGGACGATCATCAGCACGAAATACATCGGCTGACGGGTTATCCGGCCCGTCTCGCGGCGCATCACGGCGCAGGTGTTGTGCAGGAATCCGGGCATCGCTTACTTTCCGATTTGGTCCCAGTCGACGAGCACGCTCATGCCCGGGCGCATGTTCGCGGCCTCGGTGACGGCCTTGGCCTTGATGGCGAAGGTGCGGATGTCGAACCCGCCCTGCGTGCGGGTCGCCGACCACGTTGCGAAATCGGCCTGCGGGGAGATGTAGGTCACCTCGAACTCCACGTCGCTGTCCAGCGCCGGGACGTAGCCGTTCATGCGGGTCCCGATCCGAAGGCCCGGAAGCAGCGTCTCCTTCACGTTGAAGGTCACCCACAGGTCGCTCATGTCGAGGATGGCCACCACCGGATAGCCGCTGCCGACCAGTTCGCCCTCCTCGGCGATGATCGTCGAGATCTCGCCCGTGACGGGCGAATAGACCATCGCGTCGCTGATGTACGACTCCACCTCGCTGACAGCCCCTTCGGCCTGGCGGACGCGGGCCGCGGCGGCCTCCTTGTCCTCCTTGCGGGCGCCGTCCGTCGCCATGTCATACTGCGCCTTGGCGGCCAGCGCCGTGGCCTCCATGGCCTTGTAGTTGGCCGTGGCCTCGTCGAGCTTCTGCGCCGGAACCACTCCGTCGTTGTAGAGGTTCTGCACGCGCTCGTAGGTCTTGCGGGCCAGTTCCAGCCCGGCCTGCGCCTTCTGCCACATGTTCATCGCGGCCTCGATCTGCTGCACGCGGGCGCCGGCCAGCGCCATGGCGTCCAGCGCGGCGGCGGCGCTCTTCACGGCCTCGGCCTGCCGGAGCTTGGCCTCCAGTTCGGGCGTCGAGAGCGTGTAGAGGAGCTGTCCCTTCTCCACGCGGTCGCCCTGGGCCACTTTCATGTCGTCGATGCGGCCCGGAACCTTCGACGAGGCTTTGTAGGTGGTGCACTCCACCGTGCCCTGAATCAGCGTCGGGGTCCGTTTGGTGAGGTACCAGCTGATCAGTACGACCGAGAGGACGATGACCGCTGCGGCCGCCAGAATTCCGATTACGTTGCTTCGTTTCATATCGTTTGTTTGTTATCTATTTCGTATTGTTTGCGGGGGCCGACGGGCCGTAACGTGAAGCCCGCCCTTTCCCGATCTAATTTCCGCTTCTTGAGCCGTCGAAGAGAACCGCCTGCGCGTCGTTGCGGCGCGCGTAGGACGGATATTCGTCGCTGATGCCCGCGGCCTCGAGCAGCCGGGCCAGCAGCAGGTCGTAGTTGTAGGCCGCTTGCAGCCGCTCGGTGCGCACTCCCGCGAGGTTCAGCTCGGCGTCGATCAGGTCCGACGAGGAACTCATCCCTTCGAGGAACGCGGCGTTCTTCATCCGGAGATACTCCTCGGCGAATTTCAGCGACGCGTCGATCGAGGTCATCTGGTTGCGGTAGTTCATCATCTGGTTGTAGAGTTTCTCCACCAGCACCGCGATGTCCTTCCCGGCCTTGTTCTGCAACTCGCCCACGCGGCGCACGGTCTGCTTGGCGGCCGAGTACTTGTATTCGCGGTTGAGACCGTCGAAAATCTTGATGTTGACCCCCACGCCCACGGCCCAGCGCGGCACGAGTCCCGCCACCTGGTAGTTGTAGAACGAACCGCCGCCGATGGCCGCCACCTGCGGCAGGAAATCGGCACGCTGGGCGCGCACGCCCTCCTGGGCCAGTTCGCGCTTGAGCGACACCTGGCTGAGCAGCGGGTTGCGCGCCTGCGCGAGGTCCTGATAATAGGCCAGATCCTCGACCTTCGCGAGCAGGAACATCGCCGTCACCGGACGCCAGTCGCTCTCGCGCCCCAGGGTGTTCGACAGCGCGCTGGCGATGGTCTCGGCCTGCAATTTGGCGTTTGCCAGCTCCCGTTCGGCCTCGGCCATCTTGAACTCCACGTAGAGGCGTTCGGTCTGGGCGATCATGCCGTTGCGTTCGAGCGCCCGGGCGTCTTCGAGATGCCTGCGCACGCCGTCCACCACCTGCTGACGCACGGCGACGACCTGCGTGGCGAGGGCCAGTCCGAAATAACGCTCCACGAGTTCCGAGATCAGCGCGTTGCGGGTCTGGTTGCCTTGCGCGACGGCCGTCTTCTCGTTGATCCGCGCGGCGCGGTTCGCGGCGTTGATCTTGCCGCCCATCCAGATCGGGACGGTCACCTCGCCTCCCACGAATCCGAGGCTCTGATCCTGCACCTTGAGGAACCAGTCGGCATCCATCATCGGGTTCAGAAGCCCCTGGAGCGTCGGAATCTTGTCGGCGGGGATCAGCCCGTTCTGCACGAGCGCCGTCAGTCCGCCCGCCACGCCCTCTTTGACCGGGCCTTTCAGGTCGTTGAAGTCGAATCCGATGTCCTTGGCCATGTAGGCGTATGCGCCCGTGACGTTGATCTGGGGCATGCGGAGACCGATGGCCGCGCGGCGCTGCTGCTGTGCGGCGCGCTCCTCGTAGGCCGCGGCTTTCAGCGCAGGGTTCTCCGTGAGGGTGACGGCGACCGCCTCGTCGAGCGAGAGCATCCGCCCGGCCTCCTGCGCGGACGCCGCCGCCGGGATCGTCGCCGCCGCCATGAAGGCGATCTTGACAGCTATTTTCATAGTATTCATGCGTTTATTCGACAAAGATAGATTTTCTTGCAATATCTTCTTCAGCCCGGAGGGCGTTTAGGACATTTTTAGGCCCTTATGGACACAAATCACGCCCGTTTCACCTTCCGAGGTGGGCGTTGGCCCGGTGCACGCCTTCGGCCAGTTCGGGATAAACCCGCACGTCGACACCCGCTTCGCGCAGCGTCTGCGCCCCGCGGCAGCAGACGAACCGGTCGGGTTCGTACAGCGCAAAGACCACGCGCGCGAATCCGTGGCGCAGGATCAGTTGCGTGCAGCTCTCCGGCTCGCTCTTCCGCTGCGAGCACGGCTCCATCGAGGAGTAGATCGCCGCCCCGCGCAATTCGGCGCCCGCGTCGAGCGCCTTGCGGATCGCCTCCTGCTCGGCATGGTGCGTGGGCGAAGTCTCGTGGGTGTAGCCCGTGAAGCTCCTCCCGTCGGGAAGCGCCACCACGGCCCCGACGCAATAGGAGGTCCGGCTGGGCACGCACCGCAGTCCTTCGGCCACGGCCTGCGTCAGGTAGCGGAGGTCTTCGTCCCGGGTGTCGGGACGAAGCGTGCAGGTCGCAACCTCCATGCCGCCCAGATTCTCCCGCCGGCATACGGCCCCCTCCGGGACCTCGAACCGGAACTGCGCGCCGCCCCGCTCCGGTCCCAGCGTCAGCTGCGGATTGACCGCCCGGCGCACCGTGTCGGCCATCCCTTCGGCGAGGAACATGCGCAGGACGGAGGCTCCCCCCTCGACCAGCAGACGCTCCACGCCGCGCTTTTCGAGTTCGGTGACGATCGCTGAAGCCGTAATTGAACTGTCGCTTGAAATAACCTCTGCAACGCCTTTCAATTCCGGAAGTTCCTTTTCTGAAAACACGTAGCGGTCTGCGTCGCCCTCCGTGAAGAAGCGCATCGACGGCGAGAGCCGTCCCGAGTGTGTGAGGGTGACTTTCGTCAGGTCGGGCCGCATGCCCCGGGCACGGCGCAGTTCCCGCGCCGCGGCATCGCGCAGGAGCAGGGCGGGATCGTCGCGCCGCAGCGTTTCGGCTCCCGCGAGGATCGCGTCGTGCGAGGCCCGAAGGCGCAGGACCGCCTCCCAGTCTTCGGGCGTCGAGATCATCAGCCGCCGGGGGCTGTTGTCGTCCAGGTAGCCGTCGGCCGTCGTGGCGAAAGATAGTGTTATCTGCATCGTTTCAAGGTAAACAGGGTGACTTCGGGCCATGCGCCCAGCCGCATGGGATATGCAACATATCCCGTGCCGTCGTTGACATAAAGTGTGTGGCGGCCCGTGTCGTAGCGTCCGCTCCAGTGTTTGTAGATCCATTTCGCGGGCGACCATCCGCGACCCCAGGGCCTGATTTTCAGCTGCATCGAATGCACGTGCCCCGAGAGCGTCAGATCGCCGTAGCCGGCCTCGACGATCTGTTCCCAGAGCTGCGGGATATGTACAAGGGCGATGTTGTAGAGCGAATCCGGAACTCCGGCGTAAGCCTTGGGAATGGCTGTTCCCGGCAGGTCGCGGTCGTGGCGGCGTTCGCGCAGCGCGGGGTCGAACGACAACCCCGTGAGCGAGATGCTGTCCGCGCCGCGTCGCAGGTAGACGGTCGTGTCCTCCAGGACGGTCCACCCCATCGCCCGCTGGCGCGCGACCACTTCGCGGGCCTCCCCGGCCGCCGGGAAACGCAGCGAATCCTTGATGTAGGTTCCCACGTCGTGGTTGCCCGTGACCGACCAGACCGGGCCTGCGATCCGCCGCAGGAGCGCCGTGGTGCGTTCGTCCAGCTCTCCGGCGCGGATGTTCACCAGATCGCCCGTGAAGAACACCGCCTCGGGGCGCTGCGCGTTCACGCTGTCGGCCAGCCGCGTCAGTTCGCGTTCGGGACGGACGAGGGTCCCGACGTGCATGTCGGTGATCTGCACGAACCGGAAGCCGTCGAAGGCCTCGGGAATGCGGTCGGAGCAGATCTCCACCCGGTTGACGCGGATGGAGGTGCGTCCCCGGGTCGTGCCCCAGAGGGCGAACAGCACGAACGCGCAGGCCGCGACGTAGCCCGTGCGGCGCAGGTTCACGAAGTTGAATGCATAGAACGCCAGACGCGGCGGAACGGTGACGATCCACGCCCAGAACAGCCACATATAGAGGTGCATCAGTTCCGGACCGTTGTCGCGGCTCAAGGCGCCTATGAGCGACGAGAGAATCGGCAGGGCGTCGGTCGCGGCGACCCACGCCACGAGTGCGCGGCGCACGGGCAGCTTCCGGCGGCGGCGACGGCGGAAATGGATGAAATCGGCGGCGATGGCCGTCAGGGAGAGTATCGACGTCAGAAAAAAGAGCATATACCTTTTATTTATATTCGGCAAAGATACGAAAAATTGCTTTTCCCGCGGTTTTCTTTGGCATACAACTTGCTGATTTGTCCGATGAGTTACAACTCTTTGAGAACGAGCAAGAACATTAATAAAACCAAATTTATTCGGCTTATGAAAACATTTCGACTTTTAATCGTGGCTCTGCTGCTTGCAGCTTCCGCGTCGGCGCAGCGTTACGAGCGCAGGGCCATGCGCGGCGAATATTCGCCTACGGTCTACCTGATCTCGGTGCAGGAGGTGGACACCATCTACAACTACGGGCCTTATGCGATGCAGCAGGCGGCGGCGCTCAACCGCATGGCCATGGACAACGCCACGCAGGACTACATCGAGACCCACCGTCCGGGCTTCCAGCAGGTCGAGAAACCGCAGTTCGTCTTCGCCACGAAGAACAACCGTTTCTCCTTCTCGCTGGGCGGTTTCGTCAGCCTCCGCGCCGGGTATGACTTCGACGGCATCGTCGACAACATCGACTTCGTGACCTACGACATTCCCGTTCACGGCAATTACGATACCAGGCAGAAGCTGATGATGGACGCTTCGACCTCGCGTCTGTTTATGAAGGCCATCACCAACACCCGTGCGCTGGGCCGCGTGGTCGTGTTCATGGACGCCGACTTCCGCGGAGGCGCCGAGGGCAGCTACACGCCCCGCCTGCGTTCAGCCTACGTGTCGTTCCTGGGCTTTACGCTGGGTCGCGACGTGACGACCTTCTGCGACCTTTCGGCAGCCCCGACGACCATCGACTTCCAGGGTCCCAACGCCTATAACTTCAACTTCGCCACGATGATCCGCTACGAATACGCCTTCGCCGACAACCACCTCAAGTTCGGCGTTGCGGCCGAGATGCCCTCGGTCAGCGGCACCTACAACGACAATTTCGCGACGCTGAAACAGCGCGTTCCCGATTTCCCGGCCTACTTCCAGTATGCCTGGGGCGCCAACCGCGACAGTCACATCCGGGCTTCGGGCGTCGTGCGCAACATGTACCTCCACAACCTCCGCACGGGCAACAACACCTCGCTGCTGGGATGGGGCGTGCAGTTCAGCGGCACGATCAAGGTGGCGCAGCCCCTGCGGCTCTTTATGAACGGCGTCTACGGCAAGGGCGTCACCCCGTATATCCAGGACCTGACCGGCTCGGGGCTCGACTTCACGCCCAATCCGGAGAACGCCGACCAGATTCAGACCATGCCCATGTGGGGATGGCAGGCCGCGGCCCAGATCAACCTGACCCCGCGTCTGTTCATCTCGGGAGGCTATTCGACCGTCCGCGTGCAGCGCAGCCACGGTTTCTACTCCGACGACCAGTACAAGCAGGGCCAGTATATCTTCGGCAACATTTTCTATTCGATCACCCCGCGCTGCAAGGTGGCCGGCGAGTACCTCTACGGTTCGCGCAAGGACATGTCGAACGACAAGGGACACGCCAACCGCGTGAACGTGATGCTGCAATACAGTTTCTGACGACACCGTATATTAAATAGTTATTGAGTATTTTCGGGCGGCTTCTTCAGGAGCCGCCTTTTTTGCGGCAACCGCGGGGTGCTTTTGTATTTTTTTGCTGCAAAAAGTAGTAAAGCCGCGGTCTTCGCCCGCGGGGCATAGCTACCTTTTGATGGCAAAAGGTAGCACCAAAACCATCCGCATGTCGTTCTCCGCGGGAGTCTTCTCCGGCCCGCGTTGAGCGGGCGCAGTAAGATCAAGCCTTTACAGCCTCCCGCTCCGGGCACGCGGGCCGGAGAATGCTCTTTTTTTCCGCTCCGAACGATAATGCGGCGGTTTAAAACCGCTTCCAGGGGCGATCGTAGGCTTCTGTGCTTCTTGCTTGTTCCGGACGCATCCTTCCCGCCGCTGTGGCGGCGAATGAATCCCGCTTGGCGAAAAAGGCGTCAAGAAAGAGGCGGACTAAAAGCGCGAGCGGAGGGGACGGTTTGTTTACAAACCCGCGAATAGTCGCCCGGAGCCAGCGTTAGGCCGCGTCTTTTAGCCTTTTTTGTCGGCGGGTCGGTTTTTGCGCCGCTTTTTGCCGACCAAAAAGCGGCAAAGAACAGCAGTCGAAGACTGTGTTTGCTGCCTTTTGCCATCAAAAGGTAGCTATACCCCGCGTGGGAAAACCGTAATTCTGCCTTTTGCCGTTGGCATCCGCAAACGAAGCCGTTCCGCCAGAATAAACGGCCCGACTGTTGCACGGAACGTTTTTTTTGCTACCTTTGTCTTGACGATTCGCCTGCGTGCGGATTGTTTGCTTTGCTTCACGTGAAAACTGCAACTTTCAAATGTCGAGGCGAAGGTGCAAGGATGCTCCGCGAGTTGTCGGCCCACGGCCCGCAACGAGAGGTTCTGACTTGCTTGTTATCGAAACTGCGCGTTACGGGCGTGGGTTCCTTGTATCTGTATTCGGCATGGGTTGTTGCAGACCTTCACGTGAGTATGGGTATCTTGGGGCCTGCGCCTTTCTTTTTCGAAAGCGCCGGCCCGGCCATACGGACCGGCGGCTGAACGTTGCGTCACTGCTTTTTGATTCTTCATGGAGTATGTAACCGCCGGTCCTTTTTTACCTTCCGGGGTTTTGCCGAACCGCATGCGGTTCGGATTTGCAACGGTCCGACTTTTTCGTACCTTTGGTGTCGTAACGACACTTTCAGGAGGTTGGGAGGTTTTGCCGAACCGCATGCGGTTCGGTTTTGCAACGATCCGACTTTTTCGTACCTTTGTCATCGGACCAATCGACATCGTAAACATATGGAAGAGACGAACCACGCGATAGCCCGCTGGCTGACCGAAGCCGGATGGAGCGAAACGTATGTCAATCTGGCTGTCAAGGCGGTCATTATCCTGGGCATACTCGTCGTCGCCTATGCGGCGGCGGTTCTGTTCCGCCGCCTGGTCGTTCCGCTTCTGCAAAAAATCAGCGCCCGGACGAAAGCCGTGTGGGACGACCACCTTTTCAGCGACAGGGTGATGCACCGCGCGGCGCGCCTGATTCCGCCCCTGATCTGGTACGTCCTGCTCCGGGTGGCTTTCTACGACACGCCCGTTTTGCTGAACGTGCTGCACAAGGCCTGCCTGATCTACCTGATCGTCGCCGTCCTGCAACTCGTCGCGGCGTTCCTCGATACGCTCTACGAGATCTCCAGCCGCCACGAGACGCTGCGCAACCGTCCGTTGAAAGGCGTTTACCAGATGATCAAGCTGCTGGCGGTATGCGTCGGGGCGATTCTCATTGTCAGCATCCTCATCGGGCAGGACGCCACGGCCGTACTCGCGGGACTGGGCGCTTCGGCGGCCATCATCATGCTGATTTTCCGGGACAGCATCCTGGGGCTGGTCGCCGGCGTGCAGCTCTCGGCCAACGACATGCTGCGTCCCGGGGACTGGATCACGATGGCCAAATACGGCGCCGACGGCTATGTGACGGAGGTGACGCTGACGACGGTCAAGGTGCAGAATTTCGACAAGACCATCACCACCATCCCGCCCTATGCGCTGGTCAGCGATTCGTTCCAGAACTGGCGCGGCATGTGGGACAGCGGCGGACGGCGCATCAAGCGGTCGCTGCTGATCGATGCCAGTTCGGTGCACAACTGCACGGCCGCGGAGCTGGCCGCACTCCGCGAAAAAGGGCTGGCCGGGACGACGCCCGACGCGGAACCCGTCGTCAACCTCTACGCCCTGCGGGAGTACGCCGCGCGTTACCTGAAGGGCCACCCGGGCATCCACCCCGACCTGATGCAGATGGTCCGGATGCTCCAGCCCACCCCGGAAGGCATCCCGGTCGAGGTCTACTGCTTCACCCGGGAGACCGACTGGGTGGCCTACGAGGCCGTGCAGGGGGCTGTTTTCGACCACCTGTTCGCCGTCCTTCCCGACTTCGGCCTGCGGGCCTACCAACGCTCCTCGGACCGCGAGCCTCAATCCTCCGAATCTTGATTTAACGGATAAGAACCATGGAATTTTTAGCGCAATACAACCTCACCGGAATCGTCATCGGCATCGCCACCTTTCTGATCATCGGCATCTTTCACCCGATGGTCACCAAGGGCGAATACTATTTCGGGGTGAAAATCTGGTGGCTGTTCCTCGTGATGGGAATTGCCGCCGTCGCCGGTTCGATCGCCGTGCGGCACATCCTCTGGTCGACGCTGCTGGCCGTGTGGGGCGCCTCGTCGCTGTGGTCGATCGGCGAACTGTTCGAACAGCGCGAGCGCGTGGCCAAAGGCTGGTTTCCGAAGAACCCCAAGCGGAAATAGCATGCGCGCACGCCGGATATGCCTGCTGACGGCGCTGACCTTTGCCGCCGTGTGCTGCACGCCCGCGGGAGGCCCTGCGCCCGTCGCGCCTCCGCCTCCGGCCGGCTGGTCGGGACCGGGGTCCGTGCCGCCGCCCCGGCGGATGCGGTTGTTTTTCGGCGGCGACGTGATGCAGCACATGCCGCAGGTCGATGCCGTGCGCCGCGGCGACGGCTTCGACTACGAACCCGTTTTCCGGACGCTCGCGCCCCGCATCAGGGCCGCCGACCTGGCCGTGGTGAACCTCGAAACCACCCTCACGCGCCGCAGCCGCTATACGGGCTATCCGCTTTTCCGGTCGCCCGCGGCGCTGGCCGACGCCCTGCGCGACGCAGGCGTGGATGTCGCCGTGCTGGCCAACAACCACTGCTGCGACAACGGCGCCGAAGGCATCCGCACGAGCGTCGAGGAACTGGACCGCTGCGGAATACGCCATACGGGCGCGTTCGCGGACAGCGCTGATTACAAGAAAAATAACCCGCTTTACCTCACGCATTGCGGCATACGGCTGGCGATCGTCAATTACACCTACGGAACCAACGGCATGCCCGTTCCCGAGGGTACGGTGGTGAACCTGATCGACACGGTGCGCATGGCCGCGGACCTGGCGGCGGCACGCGCCTCGGGGGTCGATTTCATCGTCGCGTGCGTCCATTGGGGCGACGAATACCAGCGGCGCGAGAACGCCGCGCAGCGGAGTTTGGCCGCGTTTTTGCGCCGTCACGGAACCGATGTGGTGGTCGGGAGCCATCCGCACGTGATTCAGCCCTGGGTGGCCGATTCGTCGCACGTGGTGCTCTACTCGCTGGGCAACCTCGTCTCGGGCCAGCGCCGCCGCTACACCGACGGCGGTCTGGTGGCCACGGTGGAGGCCGTCCGGCATCCCGAGGGGCGGATGACCTACCGGCTCGAAACGACGCCCGTGTGGGTCAGTGTGCCGGGCTACCGCATCCTGACGCCCGAGGCCGCCGACACGATGACGCTGCCCGCGGCCTACGGGATTTTCCGCGCCGACCTCGACGCGCTGCCGGGAAACGGCTTATAGGTAAACCGAATGGCTCCATAGGAAGAAACGATGGCGTTTTTTTGGAGATTGTTTCCGGAAATCGTTATCTTTGTAACAGTAAGAATGCACACACATTAAACAATACGACATTATGGAAAAGAGCATCAAAGGTACGCGTACCGAACAGAATCTGCTGAAGGCATTCGCCGGCGAGAGCCAGGCCCGCAGCCGCTACGTATTCTTCGCCAGCAAGGCCAAGAAGGAGGGTTACGAACAGATCGCAGGCGTTTTCGCCGAGACCGCGGAGCAGGAGAAGGAGCACGCCGAGCGTTTCTTCAAGTTCCTCGAGGGCGGCGACGTGGAGATCACGGCCAGCTACCCCACCGGACCCATCGGCACGACGGCCGAGAACCTGCTGGCTGCCGCCAAGGGCGAGAACGAGGAGTGGGACGTGCTGTACCGCGAATTCGGCAAGGTCGCCGAGGAGGAGGGATTCACGGAGATCGCCACGGCGTTCAAGATGATCGCGACGGTGGAGGCCGAGCACGAACGCCGCTACCTGAAGCTGTTGAGCCGCCTCACGGACGGCAACTTCTTCAAGCGCGACGGCAAGATCTGGTGGCAGTGCCGCAACTGCGGCTTCGTCATCGAGGCCGAGCAGGCTCCGCTGCTGTGCCCCGCCTGCAAGCATCCCCAGGCCTATTTCGAGCCGAAGAAGGAGAACTATTAGTCCGCCTTGCGGCCCGCATACGAGTCCCGTCTCTTCGGAGACGGGGCTTTTTTATTTCCGCTGCATGTGCGGACGTGCAAATATTCGGCCCC
>ENA-ORUI01000932-ORUI01000932.1-human-gut-metagenome-genome-assembly--contig:-NODE-932-length-33148-cov-10.987067_pt1 | contig 33148 bp, 28 predicted proteins | sample MGYA00242078_ERZ509205 | MGnify/ENA primary metagenome ERZ509205 (study PRJEB26280, sample SAMEA2338828) | human gut metagenome | biome: human gut; feature: human-associated habitat; material: faeces... | reverse complement strand
CAGCCGCCGGAGCGGTGCTTAAGCCGTCAGGCGGGAATTGTGCGGTATTGCCTAAAGGCATTTTGCGGCTTTTTATGCCTTTTATGCGCTGCTGCCGGGGCTGCATCCGGCAGCGGCATTTCGGCTTATTCTTCCTCCGAGTGTTCGCGCACCCATTTGGCAATATGCTTAATGAATGCCTCACCATATTTGGCAGCTTTTGCATCGCCGACGCCGGAAATGCGGCGGAAATCCCCCATGGTGCGCGGCTTAAGCTCGGCCATCTCGTCCAGGCTGACATTGTTGAACACGATATATGCCGGAACGTGGTTTTTCTGGGCCAGTTCGCTGCGCAGGGTTTTCAGGCTTGCCAGCAGCGAATCGTCCGCTTCCGAAAGTGCGGTGCGGGCAGCCGTCTTTTTGCGGGAAGCACGGCGCTTGGCCTGGGTTTCCTGCGCGGTGGCGGCGCGCTCCTGCATGGTAACCTGCTCACCGTGGAAAAGCACCGCCGGAGCCTTGGCTGTCAGGGTGATGACCGGGAACTCATCGCCGGTTTCGGCCAGGTAGCCCTGCTCCTGCAATGCATCCAGGTAAAGGCGCATGCGCTGGGGCGGCACATCCCGCATGATGCCATAGGTCGGGAACTGGTCCAACCCGCGCTCCAGGGTTTTCTGATCCTTGGCGCCGCGCAGCATCTGCACCAGCGCCACAACCCCCAGCCCGCCGGGCCAACGCTTTTGGATGCGCGCCACGCCGGAAAGGATCTTCTGTGCTTCGGTGGTGATGTCGGTCTGCACAAACTCGCCGGTGCAGTTGGAACAGTTGCCGCAGCCGCCGGTGTGGTGCTCGCCGAAATAATCCAGCAGATAGCTGCGCAGGCAGCGGGTGGTTTTGCAGTACCCCACCATCACGTCCAGCCGCTCGCGGTCCCGTCTGGCGGCGGCTTCGGCCTGTTCAGGGGTTAGCTCATCGTTATCGTGGGAGTTCTGGATAAAATACTTTGCCGTCTGCACATCCCCCAGGGAGAACAGCAGGATGCACTCGGCGCGCTCGCCATCGCGCCCGGCGCGGCCCGCTTCCTGATAGTAGTTTTCCAGATTTTTTGGCATATTATAATGCAGCACAAAGCTGACATTGGATTTATCTATGCCCATGCCGAAGGCGTTTGTTGCAACCATGACCCGCTTGCGGTCATAGACAAAATCTTCCTGATTTTTGCTGCGCTCCTCCGGGGTAAGGCCCGCATGATAACGGGTGGCGGAAATGCCAACGGATCGCAGCTCCTTACAGACGGACTCTACCGATTTGCGGGTAGCGCAATAGACAATGCCGCTGCGATCCCTGTGGTCGAGGATATATTCTTCAATATAACGTTCTTTATCCCGCGGGCGGGCCACACCAAAATAGAGGTTGGGGCGATCAAAGCCGGTGGTCAGCGTAAAAGGCTGGTTGAGCTGCAGCAGGGCAATGATATCCTGCTTGACCTGTTCCGTTGCCGTTGCCGTGAACGCACCAATGACCGGGCGGTACGGCAGACGGGAGATGAATTCGGCAATTTTCAGGTAGCTGGGACGGAAATCCTGACCCCATTGGGACACGCAGTGGGCTTCGTCCACAGCCACAAAAGCGATGCGGGCGTGCATGGCAAGGTATAAGAAACTGTCCGTCAGCAGGCGTTCCGGGGCAACGTATAGAATTTTATAGTCCCCTTCCAGCGCGGCACGCAGAATGGTGCTGTAAAGCCCTTCCGGCAGGGCGGAGTTCAGGCAGGCAGCATGCACGCCCTCCTCTTCCAGGGCGGCAACCTGGTCCTGCATCAGGGAAATCAGCGGTGAAATGACCAGCGTAAGCCCCGGCATCAGCATGGCCGGAACCTGGTAACAAACAGATTTGCCTGCGCCGGTGGGCATAACGCCGAGGACATCCTGGCCGGAAACGATGGCATCCACCACCTGTTCCTGACCGGGGCGGAAGCTGCTGTGGCCGAAGTATTGCTGCAAAACGGAAAATTTATCCATGAATTCGTCCTTTTCTGGATGAGTGCGGCAAGTTGTGAACATTTTACAAAATTTTTAATTTGCCTGCAAAAACATTTTGACTTTTTGTATAGATTTGCTATAATAGAGGTACAGGAAGCAGCTGTCGAAAATGAAGCCAAGTTGGCAGCGGGCTTTCTGGCAAGGGTGCTGGGCACCCAAAACAAAGGGAGGTTGTCCTATGAAAGTTACATGTACCGGCCGTCGCGTTACGCTCAAACCGAGCTTTATCGAAAATGCGGAAAAGAGGCTTGCGAAGCTGGACAAGTTTTTCCCTGACGAAGCACAGGTACAGGTTACCGTCACGGTAGAAAAAAGCGGGCAGACCGTTGAGATCATGCTGCGCAGCAAGGATCTGGCCATGCGCGCCGAAAAAACGGATGAGCGCATGGAAGATGCCCTGGCCGACGCCGTCGATCTGCTGACCCGCCGTGTGGTAAAGTACCGCAAGCGCCTTGGCACCAAGCTGACCGCCGCAGCAGCGGAAATACCCGCTACCGAGCCGGAAGAAAGCATGGATATTGTGCGCGAAAAGCACTTTGCCCTGAAGCCCTGCAGCACTGAGGAAGCCATTTTGCAGATGGACCTGCTGGGGCACAGCTTCTTCCTGTATCACAGCACCGAGAACGACAAGATCCAGGTCGTTTACCGCCGCGCTGATGGCGGGTACGGCGTGCTGATCCCGGAAGCATAAGCTGGCAGCTTAAACTTAACATAGCGCCGCACAAACGGCATAACTTTGCCGCCCCTTTTACGGGGCGGCATTTTTTATTTGTTTTGTATGGTTCAAGGCAACCCCTGCTGCCTTGCGCCCGCGGGACATGCCGGGTTTGCTTTGTGCTTGAGGCGCATTCAGCGCTTGACTTATTTGGGCTTCTCCGGCTCCATCGGCCAGGTGGCACGGGCGGCAAACAGCAGTTGGCCGGTACTGGGGTTATACTGCGGCACACGGCCATGCTCTGCCATGCTGAACCAGTCGGTAGGCGTCAAAATCACATGATCCAGCACATCAATGCCAACCTGGCCCAATGCCAGAATAATGGCCTGCGTGGCAAGCAGATCCGCATTGGAAGCCGCCGCCAAACCGGACGGATGGTTATGCGCCAGCACAACACAGGTACACTGGCTGGCAACGGCATCCCGCAACAGCTTATGGGTATCAAACTGCACGCGGTTGGGAATGCCCGATGCAATGTAAATTTCTTTGAGCGGGACATAATCGTCATTCATGGCGATCATATAAAACTCTTCCCGCTTAGGGTCGCTGAACAGCGGGCGGATATACTCACAGCACATCTCAGCGTTGCGCAACTGAACAGGGTGTTCCTTGTGCTTTTGGATCTGGTAAAAGCGGGCAACATCCCGGAAGGAATGCAGCAGTCTTGCGCTGGCGGGGCCAATGCCCTGTACCTGCATCAATTCTTCCTCGCTGGCATCCAGCACTTGGCAAAATCCGCCAAAATGCTGGATCAGGCGGTGAGCCAAGGGGTTGGTATCCCGGCGCGGAATGGAAAAGTACAAAAGATATTCCAGTACCTCATGCGCGGCAAGGCTGGTTAAGCCATCGCGGGCAACGCGCTCCTGCATGCGGGCACGGTGCTCTTCATGGATCGAATTGGTGGTTTTCTTTTCCGGCATGGGCGCACATCCTTTACCTTTGGCTGTTCTTATTATATACTATTGTTTGAAGATTGCAAAGAGGATGTGACCCCCCATGAAAAAGTTTATCGCAGGCGAAAACGAAAACGGCGTGCGGCTTTCCCGCTTTGTGGAAAGCGTGACCAGGGACATGCCGCGCAGCCTGCTGTATAAAAGTTTCCGCAACAAGCGCATTAAGGTGAACGGCAAGCGCGGTGAAGCGGACACCCGGCTGAGCAGCGGTGATGTGATCGAGCTGTATATCAACGATGAGTTCTTCCCCGAAAAGCCGGTGGTCCCGGCCAAAAAGCCGCCGCGCCGCCAGCCGCCGGTCAAGGTGATCTATCAGGACGAAAACATTGCGGTGCTGTACAAGCCCGCCCACCTGCTGTGCCACAGCGACCGCACCGGCGATGCCAACCTGGTGGATGCCTTTTGTGCCCAGCTGCAGGCCAGCGGCGAATATGACCCCAAGGCTGAAAACCGCTTTGCACCCGCCATCTGCAACCGGCTGGACCGCGGCACCGAGGGGCTTGTGATTGCCGCGAAAAAATACACGGCCCTGCGGGATATGAACGAGATCATCCGCAATGACTGGATGAAGAAAGAGTACCTGACCATTACCATCGGTGCCCCGCCGGCCGGGCGGCATGTTGCCTGGCTGCAGCACAGCGAAAAAGGCAACAAGGTGCGCATTCACGCCCATGAAAGCGAGGGGTACAAAAAAATCATCACCGATGTAACGGTGATCCGCTGCATTGGGCCGTTTGCGCTCTGCCGCATTGGACTGATTACCGGCCGCACGCACCAGATCCGTGCGCACTTGGCTTACCTGGGGCACCCGGTGCTGGGCGACATCAAGTACGGCAACCGCAACATGAACGAGAAAACCGGGTTTAAGACGCAGACACTGTGTGCCCAGCGGCTGACGTTTGGCAATATTCCGGAGGGAAACACGCTGCACTATCTTTCCGGCAAGGTCATCAAGCTGGCAGACCCGGAGATTGTAAAGCAATTTGATGCGTTGGAGAGGAAGCCGGGACAGGAATAAAGGAGTGCCGTTGGGTTAGGTTACGGTTGGTTCGCCGTTATTTATCGTCCGTAATCGTTTGTAGCTGTGTGCCCCTACTGGTGTGGTAATTCTAAAGCTTTACTTTTTATGATTTGGAGACTTTCTCCATTTGGCTTTGTTACGAAGCGGCTCTAATTTTTTAGATAGAGCAAAAAGGTAAAGTTTTAGTCTTAACACACTACTACGGGGGTACGTTTTGGGCTTAGTTCCATGTGATATTTGAAATGCGCACCCAAGTTATGCCTGACAAAAAAGCGAATATACAAAAACACCCGCAGGGGTCGGCCAAGTGGCTTACACCTGCGGGTGTTGCTTATTGCTTATTCAGCGCAGCTGGAATCAGACCGGATGAGACTTGTTCTCATAGTCAGCATGCAGAGCGTCCACACCGTGCATACGGGCATTGCGCTTTTCGAAGAACTTGGGAGCAACCTGCGGGAACATAGCGTAGGTCAGAACGTCCTCTTCCTGGATGGCATACTTGGCAGCTTCGGCCTTCAGCTTGTCCATTTCGGGGGCAAGGGTATCAGCAAAGCGGCAGGTAATGGGCTCTTCGCCCTTCAGAATAAAGTCGCTGAATTCCTTCTTGATGGGAGCGGGAGTCTTGCCGTAATCGCCATGGACCAGGCCCTTGAACTCCTTGGTGACCATCTTGTAGCGCTCGCCCATGATGACGTTGAACACTGCCTGAGTGCCAACGATCTGGGAGGTCGGGGTGACCAGCGGCGGGTAACCGGCATCCTCACGCACGCGGGGGATTTCGGCCAGAACTTCGTCCAGCTTATCTTCCTTGCCAGCGTCCTTGAGCTGCTTAAGCATGTTGGAGAACATGCCGCCCGGAACCTGATACAGCAGGGTGTTGGCATCAACGCCCAGGCTCTTCGGATTGATCTGGCCGTTGGCGATGTACTTTTCGCGCAGTTTGGCGAAGTAAGCACGCACAACGTTCAGCTGGTTCAGGTCAAGGCCGGTGTCATAATCGGTGCCCTGCAGGGCGGCGACCAGGCTTTCGGTCGGCATATGGGAAGTGCCCAGAGCCAGCGGGCTCATGGCGGTATCCACAATGTCAGCACCGGCTTCGATGCCCTTCAGGATGGACATGGAAGCCAGACCGGCGGTGTAATGGCTGTGGATGTCAACAGGGATGCTGACGGTCTTCTTCAGCTCGCTCACCAGCTCAGCGCAGGTGTAGGGCTTGAGCAGGCCTGCCATATCCTTGATGCAGATAGAGTCTGCGCCCATCTCTTCCAGGGTCTTGGCATACTTGGCAAAATACTCGTTGTTATGCACCGGGCTCAGGGTGTAGCTGATGCAGGCCTGAACATGTGCCTTTTCCTTGTTGGCTGCCTCGATGGCAGTCTTCAGGTTGCGGGGGTCGTTCAGAGCATCGAAAATACGGATCACATCAATGCCGTTGGCAACGCTCTTCTGTACAAAGTACTGAACGGCGTCATCAGCATAGGGGCGGTAGCCCAGCATGTTCTGGCCGCGGAACAGCATCTGCAGTTTCTGATGCGGCAGTTCTTTACGCAGGATGCGCAGACGCTCCCACGGATCTTCGTCCAGAAAGCGGATGCAGGAGTCAAACGTTGCGCCGCCCCAGCACTCCACAGAGAAGTACGGGATCTTGTCCATTTCGGGCAGGATGGGACGCATTTCATCCATCGTCATACGGGTGGCCAGCAAAGACTGATGCGCATCACGCAGAACGACTTCGGTAATCTTAACAGGTTTCTTAGCCAATCTCGTTCACCTCATTTTTTAACGTTCGGGATCGTTTACGCTTTATCAGCCCATGGTGTACAGCACATCGCCGGAGTTGACGGTATCGCCCTTGCGAACGTCAATGCTGGCAATGGTGCCGTCCTGCGGTGCGCTGATCTCGTTTTCCATCTTCATGGCTTCGAGGATCATGACAACATCGCCAGCCTTAACAGCAGCGCCTGCCTTGACCTTGATGTCCAGGATGGTGCCCGGCATGGGAGCGTTGACAGGAACAGAACCAGCGGCAGCGGGTGCGGCAGGTGCAGCAGCCGGAGCAGGTGCAGCGGCGGGTGCCGGAGCGGCAGCAACAGGAGCAGCGCCGTTGGTGTTTTCTTCAACGGTAACGTTGTAAGCAACGCCGTTCACGGTAACAGTCAGGTTTTTCATAAAAAGGATCCTCCTTAAATATTACAGGGTGATGTTGCCGTGTTTCTTAGGCAAACGGGTGGTGCGCTTGGTGGCCAGCATATCCAGGGCCTGTGCGGCAGCAGCACGCACATCGGCAGCCTTTACAGCGGCATCGGCAGCACCGTTGGCAACAGCGGCAACTGCGCTGCACTGCTCTGCCTTGTAGGCAGCAGCCTTCTGCTTGGTAGCCTGCTGGATGTTGTCAGAAGCAAAGATCTCGTCCTTGTACAGAACGGTAGCGGCGGTTTCCGGTGCCAGCGGGGCAACGGTGCAGCCATCCACAGCAATACGCCAGTCAGCGGAAGCTGCAAAGACGGTGTAGATGGGGCCAACAGCCTCACCGGCAAGGATTGCGACCTTAACGGTGGTAGCTTCGGCATAAACGCCAGCCATACGGGCAGCCTGGCGGATGCCGCCAGCCTGGTCGTCGCCTTCGCTCTTGACAAAGCCTTCAGTGTTGACAACAGTCACAACGGGAATGCTGTAAGCATCGCACAGGCGCACAAAACGGGCTGCCTTAGCGGTGCACTTGTGGCACAGGGTACCCTTGGCGGTAGCAACGACACCGACAGCCTGGCCGTTGACGGAACCAAGTGCGGTATAGATGTTGCGGCCATAACCAGCGTACAGCTCGGTCAGGCTGCCTGCATCGGCAATAGCCTCGGCAGCGCTCTTGGCATCATACTTGACCAGGTTGAGCGCAGCGGCGGGAGCTTCGAAATCAAACACAGCGGGGCCAGCCAGGTTGTTGGCCGGCAACATACCCACAACGCGGGCAGCGGCGGAAGCTGCCTTGACGGCATCTTCTTCCACGATAGCGGCAACGCCTGCCTTGGCGGCAAACTCAGCAGAGCCGGCAGCCTTGACCTTGTCCTCTGCATTGAAAGGAGCGGTCAGGAACAGCTCAGCGTCAGCTGCCATGATGCAGACATCAGCTGCGGCGGCCTGCACAGCGCTGGTGCCGGCGCAGGTACCGGTAACAACGGCAACCTGAGGCACAACGCCGGAGATGCGGGCGATCTCAGCGGTCAGGCGGGAGTTTGCGTTCAGCAGCTCCAAGCCGCCTTCCAGCTTAGCGCCGGTAGAATTGTAGAACGTTACAACGGGATTGCCAGTCTCAGCGGCCATTTTCAGCACGCGAGTGGTTTTATCCAGATCTGCCGCGCCAACGGGTTCCCCGTTCTGGTAAACGGCATAAACGCTTTGGCCATTGGCACAGCCGAACGCTGCGCTGACGGCACCGTCAGTAAACAGAGGAGAATAGTTCCCCTCATCAAAAAATGCTGCAAGGATTGCTTCCTTGCCTGGCTTATTAGCTGCCATACATTGACCTCCTGTTTATTCAATGAGCAAGATGGTTATCATATGCCATATGGCTTTATTATACTACTTCGTCGAAAAGCAGACAAGTGGAAAGCGCCAAAAAGTTTTGCGTTTTGCCTTATTTTTCAGCTTTTTCTGCACAGTTTGCCCAAAATTATGACAAAGCCGCCCCTTGCGGAGCGGTTTGTTTGCATAGAATGTTGTGATTCAGCCTGCTTAGTCGTGCTTGATGGGGCCGGGGCGGCGGGCGGCGGCAGGGGCGGCTTTGCGGGCCGGGGCAGCCTTGAGCGCGGCATTGCGCAGGGCACTAATCTCGGATTTTTTCAGTTCGCGGTATTCGCCAGGCTGCAGCATGCCCAGTTTGACCGGGCCTTCAGCGCTGCGCTTCAGGCGGATGACCTCCAGGCCGACTGCTTCGCACATGCGGCGGATCTGGCGGTTGCGGCCCTCGTGCAGGGTGATCTCCAACACCGTGCGGTCGGGTTCATCCACCACAACATGGATGACGGCGGGCTGGGTTTTTACACCATCGTCCAGCACAACGCCGCTGGACATTTTGACAACCTGTTCCTCGGTCGCGCGGGGGCGCACAGTAACGCGGTACAGCTTGCCCACGCCGCCGGAAGGATGAGTGAGCAGGTTGGCAAATGCGCCGTCATCCGTCAGCAGCAGCAAGCCTTCGCTGTCTTTATCCAGACGGCCGATGGGATACACACGGCGGTCCACGCCGGTGAGCAGATCCATAACGGTCTTGCGGCCGCGTTCGTCCGATGCGGTGGTAATATAGCCGCGGGGCTTGTTAAGCATCAGATAGGTATACTGGCGCTTGCGCACAATGCGCACGCTTTTGCCGTCAATGCTGACTTTATCAAAGTCGGGGTCCATCTTATCCCCCAGCGTGACCGGGTGGCCGTTGACCTTGACGCGGCCTTCATCAATCAATTTTTCTGCAGCGCGGCGGGAGCACACGCCCTGGTCCGAGAGTACTTTTTGAATCCGTTGTTCTGCCATGGTGTTCCTTTCCAATATCAGGGTAATATCCGCCGGGTGGATTTGCTTATATGAGAATGTCCTCCCGGCATTTCAGTTGAACAGCCCGCTTTGGGCCGGGTTCCGGTTGGGGAAAAATGAAATCTGTCCGCTTATTCCTGCGGGGTTTCGGGCTTGTCCTTTTTGATTAGGGCGCTGATGCGGTCCACAAGGTCCGGCAGAGCGTTGATAGCGCTGTCCACCGGGCTGACATGTTCCACCAGCTGGATGGTGCGCACATTGCCGCCGCTGATCACCAAAAACGCGATGGGTGCAATGGAAACGCCCGCGCCGGTGCCGCCGCCAAACATCTGCTTGTTGGTTTTTGCGCCAACATCAGAGCCGCCGGAGGCAAAGCCAAAGGTAACGCGGGAAATAGGGATGATGGTTGCTCCATCCACCGTGATCGGTTCGCCAATGATGGTATTGGCATCCACCAGCTGGCGAATTTTTTCCATGGTAACGCCCATCATGCCTTCAATCGGATGTTCTGCCATTATAAATTACCTCCCTGTTCTGTTTCAGGTGTATTGTATTTGGGGTGTTTTGGGGGCAGCAGCTGTGGGTCATGCCGGGCATGCCACACAAAGCACACCACTGTAACCAGTGCCAGCAGCGGGCAGAGCAGCAGTTTGAGCGAAACCACACGCTGCTGTTTGGCGCTGCCGGTGTAATCAGCCTCCAACCAGAGCTGATCCGCCTGTATTTTAATGTGGTCCTGTGCGATTGCCAGGATGGTGTTGAGGGTGGTCAGCGTCTGGCCGTACAGGATGGCCGTTTCTGCGGCGGTCTCCCCTGTTATCGTCCAGATCACATTCAGCTTGCTGACGCGGAAGCCGCGCAGCAGCGGCCCCACACTGGCACGCAGCACGCTGAACAGGTGCCGCACATAGCCAACAGGGTCCGCCCTGACTGCCGCTTTGATGCGGTCCACAAGGCCGGTATCTTCTTCCGGCTGTGGTTCCGCGGCAGGTGTTTCCGCTGCCGGGGCAGATTTGGCTTTTGGTTTTGGTACTGCCTGTTCCGGCTGCGGGGATGTTTCCGGTGCTTTTGGTTTTCCCTGTTCCTTTTCAGCGGGCGGGGCCGGTTCTGCTTTTGGGGGTTCTTCCGGCGCTTTTGCGTGCTTTGCTTCCGTGGGTTCCGTCTGCTTTTCCATTGTAGGTTGTGCGGGCAGTTCCGCTTTTGCAGACGGCGGGGTTGGCTTGGGCGGTGCGGCGGAAGTCGGCTCGGTTTTGGGCGTGTTTCCCTGCTTTGTTTCTGCCTTCGGTTCTGCCTTTTTTTCCTCTTCATCCGCTTTGCGCGGGTACAGGGTAAAGTGCAGCGGGCCGTAACACAGCTGTAAACGCAGGCCGCCGATATGGCTCCAACGGAAGTGAATGCCCGCAGGCAGCAGCAGCGCCAACAGCAAAAGCAAAAGCAGTGCCAGCAAAATCATGCCGATTATTTTTAGCGCCATCAGCACAACCGCCAACACGGCGCTCATTGCAGTTCCTCCAGGGTTTGCTGCACCGGCAGTTCTTCTTCTTTCTGGGGGTCGTCATGCAGCGGGGGCAGGTCGGCCAGACTGCCAAGGCCGAACACCCGCAAAAAGGTATCCGTCACCCGGAACGCCACCGGCTTGCCGGGCAGATCCAGGCGGCCAGCTTCCTCAATCAGTCCGCGTTCCATCAGCTTGGACACGGTGGAAGAGGAATCTACGCCGCGCACCTGCTCGATGAAGCTGCGGCTGACCGGCTGGTTATAGGCGATAATAGCCAGAACTTCCAGCGCAGCGGGCGAAAGCGGCGCGTTGCGGCGGGTATCCAAAATGCGCTTGACCACCTCGCCATAATACGGGCGGGTCGCCATCTGCCAGCGGTCGCCGTCAAAATGCAGCAGCATCAGGCCGCTTTCGGTTTCATCATAGCGCTTTTGCAGCTTTTCCAGCAGGGTCAGCACCTCTGCCGGGTCGGCGCGCATGGCTTCGGCCAGGCGGTCGGTTTCCACCGGTTCGGCGTTGGCAAACAGCATGGCTTCCAGCATGCCAATTTTATTGCGCTGTGTGATCGGCATCGGCTGCGGCCTCCTTTCCTGTGGGTTGGTTTTGTTTGTTGCGCGGGCGGCGGGCGCGGTCCATCGTCAGGGTTCCGGTTTCATCCAGCCGCACACGCCCGGCGCGGATCAATTCCAGCAGCGCCAGGAACGTTGCCACATTGGTGCTGCGGCTTTCCTGCGGGCTGAACAGCTGGCCCATGCGGCACAGTGTACCTTTCAGCATACCGCGCAGCATGTGGGCCACACGGCTTGCCACCGATACGAACGGCGCGGTGACCAACGGTTCAAACCGCTCCTGGGTGGGCTTTTTGCGGCGCTGGCTGCGGCCCATCAGGCTAAACCACGCCTGCACCAGCTGGTCGGGATCCTGTTTGCGGGAATATTCCGCCGGGCCTTCCGGTTTTTGGGGCTGGCGCACCGCGGTGTATAAATCCCGCGCACGGCTGCCCAACTCCGCCGCCACCTGCTTGCAGGTGCTGTACTCGATCAGACGGCCGGTCAGCTCCGCTTTCATGCGTTCCGCTTCAGGGCTGCGTGGCAGCAACAGGGCGCTTTTCATCTGAACCAGGTGCGCGGCCATATCAATGAATTCGCTGGAGACTTCCAGCTTATCGGCCTGCATGGTCTGGATGGCGGCAGTATACTGCTCAATGAGTTCCATGATATTGATATCATAGAGGTTCATTCTATTTTTGCCAACCAGATAGAGCAGCAAATCCAGCGGACCTTCAAAATTATCTTCCTGTAGCTTAAAGGTAAGTGTTTCCATAAAACAGCGGATATCGTTCCTTACTTAAATCGAGATGTGCCATCAGGCAATGCCGAACAGCAGTTCCACAAAGCCGGTCAGGTTCAGCAGCAAACGCCACGCCGCGTTTACGCAGAGATTGAGCGGGGTGTTGAGCAGGCCAAAGAACACCAGAAGCAGCACAACGCCCATGATGTATTTTTCATACCGCATGGCCTGAAAATACAGTTTTTGCGGCAAGAACAGCAACACAATGCGGCTGCCGTCAAACGGCGGTACAGGGATCAGGTTGAACACGCCAAGGCTGATGTTCATGCTGATCAGAACATAAAGGAAATCCAGCACCAGCTGGGGCGCCGCGCCGCCGCAGGCATAATATACCACTTTATAGAGCAGCATGGCCGCATAGGCCAGCAAAAAGTTGGAGAGCGGCCCCGCCGCAGCGGAAACAGCCATCCCCCGTTTGGGATTTTTGAAGCGCGTGGGGTTGATGCCAACCGGCTTTGCCCACCCGACCCCGGCCGCAATCATGCACAAAGCGCCCAGCGGGTCAAAGTGGCGCAGCGGATTCATGGACAGGCGGCCCATATCCTTGGCGGTGGAATCGCCCAATTTCCAGCTGATAAGCGCGTGGGCGGATTCATGGAACGGGATGACGATCAGCATGGCCACGGCGCGCAGAGCGTAATAATACAGCTCCTGCGGGGAGATCACGCCATTGAGGGCAAAATGATTCATAAAAACCTCAGCATACCGCATAGCAGGCCACACAGGCACATACGGGTAATTATTTAAAGTATTATACCGTACAATCTGCCCCAAAACAAGGGCAGCGGGACACTTTGCGCCTGTTTTTGAAAAAATGTACCGTTTCTGCGGATTTTTTACGGATTTTTTCAAAAAGGGTATTGCATTTTGCCTTAAGATTTGCTATTATAGTACAGCTATGTTAAAGGAGGTGCAAGCAGAATGGCCAAATGTGCATGTTGTGGCAAGGGTGTCACTTTCGGCATCAAGGTTTCCCACTCCCATCGTCGGAGCAATCGTACCTGGAACCCCAACGTCAAGCGCGTGAAAGCGGTTGTGGATGGTTCCCCGAAGTATATCTACGCCTGCACCCGCTGCCTGCGTTCGGGTAAGGTTACCCGCGCGGTCTGATCAAGACGCAAAAAATTGCCGGTCACAGTTGGTGGCCGGCATTTTTGCGTGCTTTTTATAAGCGGGTTCCCGTTGCTGTCAGGGGCTGCCTTGGCAGTGCTTTTTTGATTTTTATCAGGATGTATCTGATCAGATACGCCTTAGGAGGTTGCTATGCTGCCAGCTGACCCAATCATCCTGCTCAGTTATATCAACACCCAGCTGCGGGATCATTACGCAAGCCTGGATGCCCTGTGTGCCGATCAGGACGCCGATAAGGATGCCATTTGCGCAAAACTGGCCGATGTTGGCTATGAATACAACGCCAGCCGCAACCAGTTTGTGTAACGGTGTTGATCACACCCACATGTTTTCGCACGGCACTTTGCCCCGCAAGGGGTAAGGTGCTGTTTTTTTGGATAAACCGCAGCGCTGTTTGCTGCGCAAGGCACGCCTGAAAGCTACACAAATGGTGACCCTTCCGCAAACACAAAATTCGGCTGCGTTTGTAGAAACAGGCGATGGTTTCGGCTTTTCATGTGCGCCCTTAAGGGAGGAAAGTATATTTTGAACTTTGTTTTTGTTTCGCCGCAGTTCCCCAAAACCTACTGGAATTTTTGTGACCGGCTCAAGCACAACGGGGTAAATGTGCTGGGCATTGGCGATTCCGGCTATGACGAGATCCCGGACGAGCTGAAAGAATGCCTGACCGAGTATTACCGTGTGGATTCCATGGCGGATTATGATGCCATGGTACGCGCCATGGGGTATTTCACTTTTAAGTACGGCAAAATCGACTGGCTGGAAAGCAACAATGAATTCTGGCTGGAGCAGGACGCCGCCCTGCGCACCGATTTCAATATTACCACCGGCGCACAGAACGACTTTATTGACCGCATCAAGTACAAGAGCAAAATGAAGGAAAGCTACATCGCTGCCGGGGTACCCGTGGCCCGCCACCACATGGTGCATGAAAACGGCCTGGACGATGCCCGCGCCTTTGTGGCTCAGGTCGGCTACCCGGTCATTGTGAAGCCGGACAACGGCTGTGGTGCCGAGGCCACCTATAAGCTAAAAAACGATGCCGAACTGGAAGCGTTCTATGCGGAACTGCCGGATACTTCCTATATTATGGAAGAATTCATCAACGGCACCATTGTGAGCTTTGACGGCGTAGCCGACAGCCGCTGTGTACCGCTGTTCTACACCTCCAACGTATTCCCCACCCCCATGATCGACATTGTGAACTCGCTGGGCGATCTTTCCTACTGGACGCAGAAAACCGTGCCGGAGGAGCTGCGGGATGTCGGGTTTCGCACCATCAAGGCATTCGGCGCAAAGAGCCGCTTTTTCCACTGCGAGTTTTTCCGCCTGAACGAGGACAAAGAGGGCCTTGGCCAAAAGGGCGATTACGTTGCGCTGGAAGTGAACATGCGCCCCGCCGGCGGCTACACCCCGGACCTGATCAACTATGCCAACAGCGTGGACTGCTACCAGATCTGGGCCGACATGGTATGCTATGACGAGCTCCGCCACGAAAAGCTGGACCTGCCCCACCATTATTGTGTATACGCAGGCCGCCGCGACTGCCACACCTACAAGCACAGCCATGAGGAGATTCTGGCCCGGTATGGCCGCCAGATGAAGATGTGCGACCGCGTACCGGACGTGCTTTCGCTGGACATGGGCAACCAGATGTATGTTGCCACCCTGGATACCGCCACAGAGCGCGATGCGTTTGTGCGCTATGTGCAGGAGCAGGCCCCTGCACAGGCGGCAAAAGACTGATTTCAGCCGCCTTCTATTTTCTCATTATTTATTTTGACCCTTGACCGAGCACTGCCAGGATTGTTTCTTGGCGGTGCTTTTGTTGTTTTATATCTTGCGTATTTTCGTGGTTTATTGTTTGTCTCTTTGCTTTCGTTCCCCTGTCTTGCAGTTTTTTCAAAATCCCCCAAACTTTTTTTGTCAAAATCTATTGACAACTGCTGTTTTGGTTGCTATAATACAATACGTTGTCAGGCGACAGCAGCACATCTGGGGGTTTAGCTCAGCTGGGAGAGCGCTTGCATGGCATGCAAGAGGTCACCGGTTCGATCCCGGTAATCTCCACCAAAAAGCACCGTATCTGGTTCAGGTACGGTGCTTTTCTTTTTGTCGCTTATGGGGGTAATGATGACCATTATGGCCTATGGGAAAGGTTATTTGCCGTATGGTGGGTAGAATGTTGGGTGCAGCCCGTTTGCAGAACGATGCAAGCATCGTTCCCTACAAATTGGTTGCAATGTTCATAGCAGATTTCAAAGTTTCTCCGCGGCGGGATGATGGCAGATATTGATAAATATAAAATAACTCCCCCGGCAGCGTTCCACGCGGTAATGCGGGACTGCTTGTCGAGGGAGTTTTCTTGCTTATCGCTTATTGATTTATCAGGTTTCTTCTTCCGGTTCCGGCTGTTCTGCCGGGGCGGGGGCTACCATGCGCAGGAACTCGGCTTCGTCAATCACGGGGATGCCGAGCGTTTGGGCTTTGGTCAGCTTGGAGCCTGCCGCGGCACCGGCCAGAACATAGGCTGTCTTTTTGGAAACAGAGCCGCTGGCCTTGCCGCCGTTCTGCACGATCATGGCCTCGGCTTCCTGGCGGGAAAGGGTGGGCAGTGTGCCGGTCACAACGATCGTCATTCCGGCAAGGGCCGTTCCCTTCTTTTCGCCGTGCCACTGCATATTTACACCCGCATCGGCCAGGCGGTGCAGCAAATCCGCAGTACCGTCTTTGGCAAAGAACTCCACCACGCTCTGCGCCATCACGCCGCCGAAGCCATCAATGCTGCTGATGTCCTCCGCTGCGGCGTTTCTCAGGGCGTCCATACTGCCAAAATGCTCAGCCAGCAGGGCGGCGGCTTTATCGCCAATATTGCGGATACCAAGACCGAACACCAGTTTATCCAGGTTGTTCTGCTTAGAGGAAGCAATGGCTTTGAGCAGGTTCTCAGCGCTCTTGGCTTTGAATTTATCCAGCGTCAGCAGCTGATCTTTGGTCAGGTCGTACAGGTCTGCTACTGAGTGCACCAGCTGGCGGTCAATCAGCTGCTGGGCGATTGCTTCGCCCAGGCCGTCAATGGCCATGGCAGTGCGGGAGGCAAAATGGATGAGGTTGCGCAGGCTCTGGGCCGGGCATTCCGGGTTGACGCACCGCAGGGCGGCTTCATCCTGCAGGTGTACCACCGGTGCCCCGCAGGACGGGCAGACCCGCGGCATATGGTACGGCACTGAGTTTTCGCCGTGGCGCGCCACACCGATGACTTCCGGGATGATATCCCCCGCTTTGCGCACCTGGATGGTATCGCCAATACGGACGTCCATCGCTTCGATGATATCCTCATTGTGCAGGTTGGCGCGGGAAACGCTGGTACCCGCCAGAAAAATGGGGTCAAACACCGCGGTGGGAGTCAGCACGCCGGTGCGGCCAACAGTGACTTCGATATCACGGACGGTGCTTTCCTTGACTTCCGGCGGATACTTGAAGGCAATAGCCCAGCGCGGGAACTTGTTGGTGCTGCCAAGGGCCTGACGCGCAGTAAGATCGTTGACCTTGATAACAGCGCCGTCCATATCAAAATCAAGGGTGCCGCGGGCTTCGCCAATGCGCTGGATCTCGGCAATGGCATCCTCAATGTTGGTATATACGTTATAGCGCGGGGATACCGGGAAGCCGAGGGACTTGATATAATCCAGCGTTTCGCTGTGGGTGGTAAAGGTTTTGCCCTCCACCTGCTGCAGGTTGAACACAAAGATAGAAAGCCCGCGGGCTGCCGTGATCTTGGCATCTTTCTGCCGCAGAGAGCCAGCCGCCGCGTTGCGGGGGTTCTTGAATGGGGTTTTATCCTCCAGCTCCTGCTGCTCTTTCAAGGCAAAAAATGCGGCGTGCGGCATGTAAACTTCGCCGCGCACTTCCAGAAATTCGGGTGCGTTGGGGATCTCTTTGGGGATAGACTTGATGGTGGCAAGGTTTTCGGTCACGTCCTCCCCCACCAGGCCATCGCCGCGGGTGGAGCCGCGGGTCAGGCGGCCGTTGCGGTATTCCAGGCTGACAGAAAGGCCGTCGATTTTGATTTCTACCACATATTCCGGCGTAACGCCTGCTTCCCGCACGCGCTGGTCAAACTCGCGCAGTTCATCCAGCGAGAAAGCGTCCTGCAGGCTTTCCATTTTAACAGCGTGGGCCACCTTGCTGAACTTGCCGCTGGGGGTGCCGCCCACATGTTGGGTGGGGCTGTCCGGCGTGACAAGCTGCGGGAATTGGGCTTCGATGGTTTTCAGCTCGCGGGTCAGCTGGTCATACTCGTAATCTTCCAGTTCCGGGGCGTCCTGGTCATAATACAGACGGTTATTCTTTTCAATCACAGCGCGCAGTTCTGCTGCACGTTTGCGGGCCTGCTCCAGTTCCATGGTAGTATTTCCTCCGTTTGCGCGGTTATTCGGCTTGCTCTTCCGAGTTTGGTTTGCTTTTTCAATGCACTTTAGTATGCCCGGCTGCGGGCAGATATAGAAAAGGCCGCCCTGCCTGTGGGCGGCTTGGACGCGATATAAAACGAAAAGCGCCCGGCAAAATTGCCAAGCGCTTTTGTTCTGGTGGAGATTACCGGGATCGAACCGGTGACCTCTTGCATGCCATGCAAGCGCTCTCCCAGCTGAGCTAAACCCCCAGATGCTTTGCCGTGGTTGGCTTTTCAACCGGCGACAGGTGTTATTATAACAGGGTGTTGGGTATTTGTCAACTAATTTTTTGAAAGTTTTTGGGGTTTGGCTCACTTTTTTGCTTTGCCGGGCATAGCATGGGCTGCGCGGAAAATAAAGCGGCAGGAGGTGATGCCCCATGCGCAAGTGCCGCAGTGCTGGGCGCCGCAGCCGCCATGCCGTGCTTTGGCGGCGGCTGGCATTGGCAGCGGCAGTTTTCTGCCTTTGCTGGCACCTGGCCGACTGCATTGAAGATGCCATGTGGCCCGCCATGCGGGAAGTTGCCCAGCACGAATGCCGCAGCCTTGTGGTGCAGTGCCTGAACACAGCGGTCTATGGCGAGCTTTCCGCCAACCCGCAGCGGTATGCCGGGCTGTACACGCTGAACGGTGGCTGCCTGCTGGGGGACAGCGAACGGATCAACACCGCGCGGGCAGCCCTGGTGCAGACCGCCCAGCAGGCATTGAATACCATGCCGAAAAATGACATCAGCATTTCCTTAGGCAGCTTATCCGGCAGCATTTTCCTGTTGGAAATGGGGCCGGGCTGGACGGTGCACCTGAACCCGGACGGGTATGTGGAGGGGCGCATGGAAGAAACCATGGAGCCCGCCGCCATCAACCGCACCCGATTTACGGCGGACCTTGTGCTGGAAACCACAGTGAATGTTATCCTGAACGGCCGCGCCGCGCTGACCCAGGTGGAAGTACGGGTGCCGTTGGCCAGCTTTTTGTTGGATGGCGATGTGCCCGCTTATTATGGCAGTTGAATGATAAAAGCCGCAGCCCGCGGCAGGCTCCCCCCTGCTGCGGGCTGCGGTTATACGGTTTTAATGATGGTTGTGGCCACGAATGATGCGGTATTCCGGTTCCAGCTTATCCGTCAGGAACAGCTGGCTGTGGTAAAGCCCGGCATAGCCGGAAAGCGCATAGGTAATGCCGCACACGATGGCAAAGTACCAAAGCCCCTGCGCACCGAACAGCTCGATTGCCAGCACCAGTGATGCCACCACGCAGTTGCTGGCACCGCAGAACACGCCAGCCAACCCAAGGGCTGCGCCAAAGCCCGCCGGGATGCCCAGCAGCGGCGCGGCCACACAGCCAAAGGTTGCCCCCACAAAAAAGCTGGGCACGACCTCACCACCCTTAAAGCCAGAGCTGAGGGTGAGGGCGGTGAGCATGATCTTGACGATCCAGTCCCACGGCAGGGCCTGGCCCTGTTCCACCGCAGCGGCGATGATATTCATGCCCGCGCCGTTATAGCGCATGCTGCCATACAGCAGGGTGAACACCACCACCACACAGCCGCCCAAAAAGGCCCGCACCCACGGGTTGGGCAGCAGCTTGGGCAGGCCGTGCGCAGCGCTGTGCAGCACAAAGCAGAACAGATGCACCACCACCGCGCAGGCCAGCGCCAGCAGCACGACCCGCACGACCATGGCAGGTTCAAACGCCGGGGCTTCCACCGCAAAGTGCGTAGGGGTAACGCCGATAAGCTGAGCAACGCCATAGGCAATGATTGCCGCCGTAAAGCACGGGATATACGCCGCATAGAACACAACGCCCACGTTGACAATCGTCATGGCAAAAAAGGTTGCGGCAAGCGGGGTGCTGAACAAAGCGGAAAAGAATGCCGCCATACCGCACTGCACGGCCATGCGGCGCTCGTGCTCATTCAGGTGCAGCACGCCGCCGGCCCACCAGCCGATGGTGCCGCCCATCTGCAAAGCAGCGCCCTCGCGCCCAGCGCTGCCGCCGCCCAGGTGGGTGAGCACCGTGCTGATAAACATGACCGGCAGCAGCCAGAACCGGATGGGCTTGCCATCCTTGACGCAGTCGATCATATCATCGGTCGAAACGCCCTCCAGCTTTGCCGCTTTATAAAATGCCACGATGACAAGGCCGATGACCGGCAGCAAAAACAGGATGGCGGTGTGTTCGGTCCGCAGTTCGGTTACATGCTCCACAGCCAGATCAAACGCCGCACCAATGATACCGCAGGGCACGCCGGTAATCATGGCCAGTGCCAGCCATTTCAACAGCTCTTTTGCGCAGAACCATACGCGGCCCGCGCAGGATACGATTCTTTCCCTGATGTTTTCCATCCGATAGGTTTCCCCCTTCTACTTTGCAATAATTCTGTTACTTCATTGCCTCCAGCTGCGCCTGCAATGCGTCGCGGGTATACAGCGTATTGAGTACCTGAATGATCTCTTTTTTGCTCAGCCGCGGCGGCAGGCCCAGAATGCGCAGGAACGTGCGCCGCCGCTCGCTGGCGTTGGCGCTGCCGCTTAAGCCCCACTCATACAGATCGGTATAGGTAATGGGGTCCGTGTTCTGCTGCTGAGCCTGCAGGGGGGCCGCGGCCAGGGCGGTATGCAGCCCCTGCAGAATCAGGGCATCGTCCACACCTTCCACGCCAAGCAGGCCCTCCTTGCCGGGTTCCGGTTTGCGGGGTTCCTTACCGGGCACGGCGGGGATATAGGCCTGCAGCACGTTTTGCGCCCCCACAAGGCCGGTGATGTAGTGGCGGATCTTAAAGCCTGCGGCGTCGGAGTCCGTCAGCAAAATCATGCCCTGGGCGGCGGCAATGCGTTTGAAGAGCGCCTGCATGGTTTTATCCTTAAAGATAGCAAAACCGTCTGTTGTCAGGATGGTGGCATCCACAAGGTTGGCCAGGCGGGCGGCATCGTATTTGCCTTCCACCACAAGGGCCTGGGTCAGGTTCAATTTATTCTGGTTCATGCACGGCTCCTTGCCAGCGAAAGTTCGCAGATGGCTTTTTGCATCAGCAGCGGGGCATCCAGGCGGCTGCCTTTCAAATCCAGGTCCAGCTTTTGCAGGATGCGCAGGCTTTCTTCGATCTGGCTGCGCTGAAAGCGGGCGGCAGTCTGATCCGCGTTGCCAAGGCGGTAGTTCCATTTGCCGGTATACTTAAAATCCTTGGCCAGGTCCGCCAGCGGGCGGCGGCTCTTTTTAGCCAAAAAAGCCCGGTAAATATCCAGATAGTTGCCGATCAGCGCGCCGGTAATAAGGATCGGCTCGTTTTGCAGTTCCAGCAGGGTTTGCAGTTTGGCCAGAGCCTGGCGGGTGTTGCCCGCCGCCACCAGCTTGACCATATCAAAGGTATCAGCGTCCAGCGTGACGGTGCCAAGCTGCTGAATCATTCGGGTAGTGATGGTGGTATAGCCACTGAGCGCTGCCAGCTTGGCGATCTCATTTTGCAGCAAAAACTGGTCGTCGCCGCAGCGGTCCAGCAGGGCGGCTTCGGCACCGGGGGCAAAGGTGGTGTGATACTCCCCTGCCCAAGTGCGGGCCATCTCCTGCAAGGCGGCGCGGCCGGGTTTAGTGATCTGTACACAGTAGCCCAGTTTTTCGCATGCGGCGATGAGCTTTTGCTCCCGCTTGCCAGGCTTGATTTTGCCGTATTTTTCTTCCAGCAGGCTGGTCAGCACAAAGACGGCGTTCTCGGTATCGGAAAGGGTATCGCAGAGCTCCTGCAAATCTTTATCCGAATAGGCAGACGGACGAATGAGCGGCAGAATAACCAGCCGGCGGCCGCCAAAGAACGAGATGGTACCCGCCGCCAGCACAATATCCTCCACACTGGGGGTGGGGCCATCCAGCGTGGTGGTATCGGGGGCTTCTTCGCTCAAAAACTTTTCGGCTTTGGCGGCGGCGCTGCGCACCAGAGCTTCATCACTGGCATAAAAGTAAAACACCGGGCAGCCGGACTTGAGGCGTTTTTTCAGCTCGGTTTCACTGTACAGCAAGGGGCTGCACCTCCTCATACACAACACTTTTGCCGGGGCGCACCACGGCAGTCGGGGTTTCGGCATCGTAATAAACAGGGGTATCCCCCGCTTTGGACAGCCATTTGGGTGTTTGCTGGTTGCACAAAATTGCCTTTGCTTGAATGGCTTCCGGGCAGCTGCCACCCGCGCAGTACAGATCCACTTCCACCGGCTCGGCCAGGATCAGCTTGCCCGCACTGGCCGCGGCGTGCCAGCCGCCGACATCCAGTACCGCAAGGGCTGCGGCGTTGGTGTGCAGCAAATCAACTTCCACGGTATCCAGCAGCTGCAGATGGGTCAGGCCCTGCGGCAGGTCGGCAATGGTCAGCAGCTGCGCGGCCTGCAAAGGCATTTCGCCGAGTTCGGTGCGCAGGTCAATCACTGCGGCAAGTTCCGGCGCGCCGTTCTGGGTCAGGTACTGCTGCACCGCGCGGCCATTGGCGGCGCTGCCGCGGTAGAGCACCACGGCGCGGTTATTCTGCACCGCCACCACGCAGCCATTGCCCGCGGTGCCCACCATGGCCAGGCGTACCACATCGCGCTGCATGGTGCCGCCCAACATAACGGCTGCCACTGCGCACACAAAGCCAACGGGCACAAAGCGGCGCAGCTGCCGGGTACGCCAGAAAAGCGCCGCCAGCACAGCAAAAACAGCCAGCACCCACAAAGTATACCGCACCGGCAGGGCAATGTGTGCCGCCGGCAGAGCCGCGCACCAGGCGGCCAGGGTGGTCATCAGGCGCAGCACAATGCCAAGCAGCAGGCTTGCCCCGTGGAACAGCGGGTCCAGCACCGGCACAAAGGAAAGCACCAGCGCCAGAATCCCCAGCCGCAGCGCCGGGCCAAGCAGCCACACCACCAACAGGTTGGCGGGCACTGCGGCCCCACTGGCTGCCATGCCGTGCAGCAGCAAGACCGGTAAGGTTGCCAAAGTGGCCAGTACCGCAGTCTGCACCGCATCCACCGCGCGGAGCACGATGGCAAGGGGCAGCGGCAGGGCGGTTTGCCGCCTTTGGTTATGGCGGGCCGCATAGCGCACCTGCACAAACTGTGTTTGCCGTTTGGCCAGCGCCGAAGCTGCCAGCACGCCCAATACCCCGCAGACGGAAAGCTGGAAACCGATATCACACGGGGCAAAAGGTTGCTGCACCCCAATGATGATGGCGGCCAACGCCAGCGCGGTAAGGGAATCCGGCGGCTGGAGCAAAAGGCTGCCCACCAGCATGATGAGGAACATAACGCCCGCACGGAACACCGAGAACGGCAGCCCTGTCAGCCCCATATAGAGCAGCAGAACCGTGATTTGCAGCAGGACCCGCGGAACCGAAAACCGGCTGCGCCGCCCCTGCCCCATGGCAAACAGGCCGCACAGCAGCGCCACATGCAGGCCGGAAACCGCCAGCAGGTGGGCAATGCCCGCCGTGCGGAAGGTATCACTCCATTCGTCCGTCAGTTCGCTTTTCTCGCCCAGCAGCATGGCAGCTTCCACCCCGGCAAGATTTTGTGGCAAGTAGGTGGTTAACCGTTTGGCAAACGCCTGCCGCAGGTGGTACAGCCGGTACGGCAGCGCATCCGAGGTTCCCTGCCAGATATAATCCGCCTGATAGGATGCCCCAAGCCAAGTACCCTTGGCATAGCGGGACATGCGGTAAGAGTCCGCCCGCAGGGGCTGCAGTTGGAACTGCCCGGTAATGATATTCCCTGCCTCGGAATACGGCAGGTCCGTGCAGTAAACCTTGAGCGAGGTTTTGCGGCCATCCAGCTGGGTGATAAGCAGCGTTGCCCGCACATTGCCCGGCTGCCAGGAGGTTTCGGCGTCCGGCTGCACAATGGCGGTGCAGGCATAGGTTTGCCCCGCCAGGCTTTGGGCCGGTTTTACCACGGCCAGCTGGTAAGCAGCGCTCCACACCAGGCCAGCCAGCAGCCCTGCCACGGCGGGCAGCGCAAAGCGGGCCGCCCGGCGCTGGGTAAAGGCAGCAAAGAGGAACAGCGATATAAAAAGTGCCGCCGTCAGCAGCGAGGCCAACGGCGGCAGGTACGCCGCGGCCAGCTCTGCCAATGCGAAGGCAAGACCAAAGCCAGCCAGCTTACGAGTCATGAGTTTTTAGTGGGCAAACAGGGGCAGCGGCTCAAGGAAGATGATATCCTTGCGCTCGGCTGCATCGCCTTCCGCCAGAACAGCTGCCTGGGCCACAATGGTGCCGGAGCTGCGGGCTGCCAGTGCATCCAGCGCATGCAGGCTGCCGCCGGTGGAAATCACGTCATCCACAACCAGGATGCGCTTGCCGTTCATATAGTCAAGGTCTTTTTTGTCAATGACCAGGGTCTGCTTGCCGGCGGTGGTGATGGACTGATCCTCCACGATGACCGGATCCGCCATGTACCCCTTGACACCCTTGCGGGCGGGGATCCACTGCTTGCCGCTCTGGCGGGACATTTCGTATGCCAGGGGGATGCCCTTGGCCTCGGCGGTCAGAATGACATCAAAATCCGGGCACTTTTCCAGCAGGGCCTTGGCGCAGGCAATGGTCAGCTCAACATCGCTGAACATGATGAATGCGGCAATGTCCAGGTGGTCATTGATTTTGCAGATGGGCAATTCACGGGTCAGGCCTGCCACATGCAAGGTATAGGTTTTTGCCATAGTAAACAACCTCTTTTCACATTTCGGTGCAAAGGAGCCTGCATCAGCCCGGAGGCCATGCAAGGCTGCGCTTTGCCAGCACATGGAAGTGCAGGTGCTTCACGCTCTGGCCGCCATCGGCGCCAACGTTGGTCACAACGCGGTAGCCGCTTTCGTCCACGCCAAGCTGCTTGCACAGGTCGGCGATGGTGGCGTAAATGTGGCCCAGCAGCGCAGCGTCCGCTTCGGTAAGCTTTGCCGCAGATTCAATATGCTGCTTGGGGATCACCAGAAAATGCACCGGTGCCTGCGGGTCAATATCATAAAATGCCAGCAGAATGTCATCCTCATACAGCTTATTGGACGGGATCTGGCCCGCTGCGATTTTGCAAAACAGGCAGTCATCCATCGGTTTTGCCCCCTTTCCCAGGGTGCGGGGCGGTTGGCCCGGCACCCCAAAATTGTACAGTTGTATTATAGCACGCTCAGTTTGCTTTTTCCAGATTTTCTTTCACAATGCCTTCCACAGCGTTCAGTGCATCGTCGATCTTGGAAGTATCGCGGATACCGGCCATGGCGAAGTCCGGCTTGCCGCCGCCGTTGCCGCCTGCAATGGCAGCGATCTGCTTAACCAGGGCACCAGCCTTCAGACCGCGGGCCAGGGCGTTTTTGCCAACGCCGACAGCCAGGGTGGTCTTGCTGCCATCGGTGCCAATCAAAGCGCCGACTGCGTTGGGCTCTTTATCACGCAGTTTATCCATCATGCTGCGCAGGGTATCAGGGGTGGTGCCGTTCAGATAAACGGTAACAATGCGCACGCCATCAACCTCGACAGCATTCTGGAACAGGCCGTCGATCTGGCTGGATGCCAGCTTTGCCTTGGCGATCTCCAGCTGCTTGTTGGCCTCTTTCAGCTCAGCGGTCACAGCCTGGGCACGGGCGGCAACATCCTTCATGTTGTTGGCCTTCAGGGCAACAGCGGTGTTGGCCAGTTCAGCGGTACGATCGTCCAGCAGGTTCAGCACGCCGTAACCGGTGGTGGCCTCAATGCGGCGGATACCGGCGGCAACGCTGGCTTCGGACAGGATCTTGAAGCAGCCGATCTGGGCAGTGTTTTTGACATGGGTGCCGCCGCAGAACTCAACGCTCCAGCCGCCTGCATCCACAACGCGGACAACCTTGCCGTACTTTTCGCCAAACAGAGCCATAGCGCCCATCTTTTTGGCTTCCTCAATGGGCAGGTTCTGGATGGTAACAGGCAGAGCGGCAAAGATTTTTTCGTTCACGCGCTTTTCCACTTCCACCAGTTCTTCGGGGGTAACGGCGTTGAAATGGGTAAAGTCAAAGCGGGTGATCTTGTCGTCCTGGTAGCTGCCGGCCTGGTGGACATGCTCGCCCAGCACTTCGCGCAGGGCTTTCTGCATCAGGTGGGTGGCGGTGTGGTTGCGGCAGATGGAAGCGCGACGCTGTTCATCCACAGCAGCGGTCACGGTATCGCCTACGCGGATGGTGCCGTCCAGCAGGGTGCAGGTGTGAACATAGAAGCCTTTGGGGGTCTTTTTGACCTGGTTGACTTTCAGGTTTGCAGTGCCGCTGGTCAGGTAGCCGTGGTCAGCAACCTGGCCGCCCATCTCGGCATAGAACGGGGTACGGTCCAGAACGACCAGCACATTCTCGCGCTCTTCATAGTCGGTGGAAACCGCATCGTTCAGTTCTTCGCCGTCAGACAGAGCCAGAACCTTGGCGGTTTCTTTCAGCACATCATAGCCGTCAAACTCGGTCGGCTCAGCGTTCAGTTCACCGAACAGGTCCTCGCTCCAGCCGGAGATATCCTTGGCCAGGCGCTCGGCACGGGCGCGCTCACGCTGGCGGGTCATCTCGACATGGAAAGCAGCTTCGTCAATGCCAAGGCCGGCTTCGGCAGCGATCTCCTTGGTCAGATCAATCGGGAAGCCGAAGGTATCGTTCAGCTTGAAAACATCCAAGCCGGACAGGATCTTCTTGTGGGTCTCGTGCAGGTGCTGGATCATGCCGTTCAGGATGTTCATGCCGGAGTCAATGGTCTTATAGAAGCGCTCCTCCTCGGTGCCAATAACTTTCTTGATATAGGATTCATGCTCGCGCAGTTCGGGGTAACCAACCTCGCTGGAGATGATAACGGTATCCACCAGATCAGTCAGGAACGGATGGTCGATGCCCAGCATACGGCCATGGCGGGCAGCGCGGCGCAGCAAGCGGCGCATAACATAGCCGCGGCCTTCGTTGGAGGGCAGGATGCCGTCAGAAGCCATGAACACGGTAGCGCGGATATGGTCGGTAATGACGCGGATGGAGATATCGTCCTTCTCGTTTGCACCGTACTGTTTGCCGGAGATGCGCTCCACATGGTGCAGAACAGCGGCAACGGTATCGACCTCGAACAGGTTATCCACATCCTGCATGACAACGGCCAGACGCTCCAGGCCCATGCCGGTATCAATGTTCGGTTTGGGCAGCAGCGCATAGGTGCCCTTGCCATCGGAATCATACTGGCTGAACACCAGGTTCCAGATTTCCATGAAGCGGTCGCAGTCACAGCCAACGCCGCAGGTCGGCTTGCCGCAGCCATACTTCAGGCCGCGGTCAAAGTAGATCTCACTGCAGGGGCCGCACGGACCGGAGCCATGTTCCCAGAAGTTATCCTCTTTGCCCAGGCGGACCATGTGGTCTTCGGGAATTCCGACAGACTTGGTCCAGATATCATAGGCCTCGTCATCGTCCTGATAGACAGAGATATACAGGCGGTCAGCGGGGATTTCCAGCTCTTTGGTCAGGAACTCCCAAGCCCAGGGAATGACCTCTTTCTTGAAATAATCCTGGAAGCTGAAGTTGCCCAGCATTTCAAAGAAGCAGCCATGGCGTGCGGTAATGCCGACGCGCTCAATATCCGGGGTACGGATGCACTTCTGGCAGGTGGTAACACGGTGGCGGGGCGGTTCTTCCTGGCCAAGGAACCACTTTTTCATAGGTGCCATACCGCTGTTGATAAGCAGCAGGCTGGGGTCGTCTTTGGGCACCAGCGGGAAGCTGCCAAGGCGCAGATGGCCTTTGCCTTCAAAATAGTGCAGGTATTTTTCGCGTAATTCGTTAAGTCCTGTCCACTGCATGATCCTGATTCTCCATTTCGTATGCTGAAATAATTGGGATACTGTTTTGCCCCGGGTTTTACCACAGCCGCAAAAAAAGGAAAAGAAAAACGGCCTTTGCCCCGCCAGACAGCTACAATGCCGTCCAGCACAGGGGCGAAAGCCGTATAACTTCCGTGGTACCACCCAGATTGCAGGCTGTACAGCCTGCCGCTTTGGTGCGCCTTAACGCGGCGCATACGTCCGATTTTTTCGGAAGCTCCGGGGCGGCGCTGCCCTGCCCGCACCGGGTACCTTGCAGCTTAGCGGCACCCTCTCTGAATGGCTGCGGATAATGGGGCATTGACCCTTTCAACGCTATTTTTCCTTTTACCCTATGATTATATGCCAGCGTTCGGTGCTTGTCAACTGTTTTCTGCCGGTTTTTCTGTTATAGCTGCATCCAGAACGGCAAGGGCATCCGCTACCTGGGCAAACAGGGCGGCGCTGCTGGTTTGGGGCTTTTGCTGGGAATCCTGCAAAACGGTGATGGTATAGCGCGGAGCATCCGCCGGGTAAAAACCGGCAAACCAGTAATGCAGCAGCTCCCTGCCGTCTGCATCAAACTGGCCGGTCTGAGCCGTGCCGGTTTTACCGGCGGCGGTACCGGTATGGGGCTGGGCATCGCCGCCAATGCCGCTGCGGACAACGGTTGTCAGCATACTTTGCAGCACCCGTGCAACCGCCGGGCTGCAGGCCGCTGCGGGCTGCGGCTGCTGCGGAACTTGCGTCCCGCCGATGGTGCTGCTGACAATACAGGGGCTGTGATATACCCCATCGGAGGCTATGGCATTGAACATGGCCGTTACCTGCAATGGGGTAACGGTCAGCCCGCCCTGCCCGAAGGAAAAGCTTGCCAAACTGCCTGCATTTTGCAGGTCTGCCGCGCTGGGCAGCTCCCCCGCCGCGCTCTTCAGCCCCGGCGCCAGCAGAGCCGGGTTGCCAAGGCCAAAGCTCTGCGCGGCATTCAGAATTGCCTGCCCGCCCAGCAGCTGGCCCAGCGCAATAAAGTAACAGTTACAGCTTTGTTCCAGCGCGCCGCGCAGGTTGACAGTGCCGTGCGCCCGCCCCAGCGCACAGCGGAAGGTTTCCCCCGCCGTCTGGATACTGCCGGTGCAGTCATAGGTGAACCAGTCCAGCCCCTGGGCATAGGCTGCCGCAGCCAGCACCACCTTGAACACCGAACCCGCGCTGAAAGCGGACAGACTGCGGTTAATGAGGGAGGTATCATCGGCGCGGATGCTGGCGGCGATATCATCGGGGTCAAATTCCGGCATACTGGTGCTGGCCAAAATTTGCCCGCTGCCCACCTGCATGACGATGATGCAGCCTTTGCTCATATTTTGGGCGGCAATCGCTTCGCAGGCACGCTGGATGTTGGCATCCAGCGTGAGGGTAATGGCTGTGTTGGTACCGCGGGCGGTGGTTTGCACCTGCGGCGTGGTGCCCGCCAACAGATCCCCGCGGGCAGTGGTGGTGCAAAGCACGGCCTGGGCGTCCCCCGCCGCGGCCAAAAGATCATCATAGGCCTTTTCCAGCCCGGTCATACCGTGGCCGTCCCCATCCAGGTAGCCGATCAGGTGACGGGCGATGGGGGTTGGCAGATAGCGCCGGGCATCCGCCACCATGAACACGCCGTTTGCGGACAGATCATCTTCCACTTCAATCAAAAACGGGGTGATGCTGTTACGGCGGGCATACAGCTGGGCCTGCTGGGCAAACGGCACAAAGGGAAACAGTGTGGCATAGCTGGAATCCCCCGGTATGCAGAGCGCGTACCACCGCGGAGTAACGCCGGTTAGTGGGCGGCCTATCCTATCATAAAAATTGCCGCGCCGGATGGGGAGCACGGTTTCGCTGACGGTCTGTGCCGCCGCGCTGGCGGCATAGCTTTGGTCCGCCGCGATCCAGAACACACGGCAGAGCACCAGCATCCCTGCACAGAGCATGGCGGTGCAGAGGACAGCAAGGCGGCGGATGCTCATGGGCGTGGTTTCTCCTTTCCTAATATGCTGCACCAAGTGCATGGTATCAGCCACTTGTTGAAGTATCGCCCGCTGCCGCTGGTTTTATGCTTTCTTTTCTGTCTTTTCGGGTACAGCAAAGCATTGCAAAAGATTTTGCAGTGGAATTATTGACAAACGATAATTCATGTGGTACGCTGATGATAGTAAAATTATTGTTTTATTATAATTTTACTTTTGATTTTTGGTTTGCAGAATGATAAATTAAATCAAGGGCAACACCGCATAATTCTAAGTGCCGATACGGCGAGCGAGGTGCGGCAGATGCCAAGCCAAAAGCGCAGATAATACTGGATGCTGCAAAGGTGAGCGCCGCCAGTGGCGGAAACAGCGAACCGAAGCAGGGGCAGCGGTCGCAGAGTGCGAGGGGCTTTTGCCCCCGAAGCACGATGCGGGTACCGCAACCCGACATTATCGAGCATTTTGGCAACGCAGATGCCGTGCCGCAGCTGCCGGAGCGGTGCTTAAGCCGCAAGGCGGGAATTGTGCGGTATTGCCCAAGCAAAATCAGAAAGGATGTGGAAGCGATGAAGCGTTTCCGTATATTTTATGGCGGGCTGGCGGGGCTTGCCGCGTCCTGTGCACTGGGGGCATGGTTCGCACCGGTCGAGGCCGGGTGGCTGGCGTTCCCCTGGGTCAGCATCGGGGCCGGGCTGCGGGTGCTTTCGTTAAGCGGCAGTGTGGGCAATGTGGCGGCCTGCGGGCTGTATGCCCTGCTCTGCCTGCTGCCCGCCGGGATTGCACTGCGGGATATCCGGCACCACTGGCCGCTGGTTGGGTTCAGCGCGGTGCTGGGGCCTGCGCTCTATTTCCTCATCAATCCGGGGCTGCTGGCCCAGCGGATGGGCGGCCTGCCGCAAGAAGTTGTCGTGGCCATGCTGGGGCAGCTGATTTGGGCCGTTGCGCTGGCCTGTGCCGTCTGGCTGCTGTTGGGGGCGCTGCATCGGCGCAGCCTGAACACCAGCAGCCTGCTGCACGGGATACAGATAGGGCTTTGCCTGCTGGACGGCGCGTTTGTTGTTTCCGTGTTTGGCGTGGGGGTGCTGGATCTGCGCGGGCAGATTGCCGCCGTGCGGCAGGCAAACACCATGCTGGACAATACAGCTTTCGGCACGCTGAACCCTACTGCTTTATTTCTGGTCTGCGGCTGGCTGGTGCAAAGCCTGCCTGCCCTGCTGAACCTTGGCATTGTACATGGGCTGCTGCAGCTGGTTAAGCTCGCCAAGGCGGATCGTTTTGCCCCCGGCATGGCACAGGCCGCCGCGCACTGCGGCACACTGGCCGGCGGAGCTGCGGCGGTGGATGTTACAGTACAAGCAGTGTTTTTGGCAGTGCAGCTTTGCGCCGCCGGGCAGCTGCACCAGCTGAACAGCGGGCTGCACATTGCCCTGCTGCCCGTTCTGTTTGCGGTAGCGGCACTGCTGTTCAGCCGCTGGCTGGCCGAAGGCTGCGCCCTGCGGGAAGAAAACGAGGGGTTCATCTGATGGCGATCAAAGTGTATCTGGATGAACAGCTGCGGGCACGCGGCATAACGGCCAAAGAACTTTGCGCCAGGGTGGGCATTACCGAAGCAAACCTTTCCATCCTGCGCAGCGGAAAAGCCAAAGGTGTGCGGTTCCACACCATCAACCGCATCTGTTACTATCTGCAATGTGATGTTGGCGATATTTTGAAATTTGACGGCGAACTGGACGAAGGTGATTGTGATGAAACGTAATATGTTATTCGGTGCGGGTGCCGCTGCCCTGGCCTGCCTGTTGGGCGGCTGCCGGCTGGCGGTACCGCAGGGCGCGGCAGGGCAGGATACTTTGATCGGCGGGTACGCCACATGGGAGAGCATCCCCTATTTTTCCGAGCATTTTCTTTCCGGTGATCGTTCCCCTGCCCGTCTGTACGCGGACTGGAGCAGCGCCGACCGGCCGGAGGGTGCGCAGTGGCGGAATATTTTCCCCAATGTGACCGGTTATGCGCTGTGCCAGAACACGGCGGAGGAGGACGGCGATACTGTTTATCTTGGCAGTGGGGCCGACCCGTATTTCAGCGGCCTTGCCTACAACAGCGCACTCAACGGCAGTGAAACCACCGAGAGCATGACCGGCACGCTGTATGCCGATATCAGCCAGATTCGTGGAGATATTACCGGCTTTACATTCAGCCCGGTATACCAGACAGCGGACGGGCAGATCTACCTGGCGGAGGGCCAGCGCGTAACCTGCAGCACGCAAAATCTGGAAGGTTCCAGCCTGTCCCTCTCGGTCAGCGCGGCACAGACCGAAAGCAGCAGCTGGGACGGCACCAGCAAAACCGAGCAGGGTTTTACCGCCAAACTTTCCTTTTTGTATGCTGCCCAAGCGGTGCGGGTGCTGCAGATGGATGTGGATTATGGGGTATTGGGACAGGCCGACTACCCCGCCGCTGCGGTGCCGGAAGAGCTGAAATTTTTGCCGGGCGCTGAATTTATCCTGCTGGAAAGCCGCAGCACGGATACCGCCGGAGCTGAGCACACGGCGCGGCAGATCATTGGGCGCGATGAGCTGGAAGATTACGGGGCGGACGGGCAGATGAAATATGTGACCCTCTACCTGCGCGGAGACGGCCCGCTAGCCGAAGCACACGCCATTGCCCTGAAAGGTTAAAGTGTATCTGAAGCCAAAGAAAATGACGGATATTTCGCAAACACAAGCAGGATTTAAGGCAAAGAGCCTTGGACTCCTTTGTGGACTCCAAGGCTTTTTAACGCAAAATTCGGCGGTGCTTGTAGAAATAGACTAAATTTTCAACTTTTCAGATAAACCCTAAAACAGACCGCAAACAACACCACCCGCCGGGCGTGTGGGAAAGCAGTGCAATGCTGCTTTCCCTGCCCCGGCAGGTGGTGTTGTTATTTTTATTGTTGTGTTTTGGCCGCTTTGTGCCGCAGCCAGGCAGTGACCAGAAAAGTGATGGCAATGCAGGGCAAAAAACCGAGCGCATCCACGCCGACATCCTGAATCATTCCGGCGCGGCCCGGGATAAAGAGCTGGTGGAATTCATCAGTGCCCGCATAGGCGGTACAGGTCACAGCGCTGATCAGTGCTTCTTGCACAAGCTGTTTGGCCCCGCCCGCTTTGCCTGCGCCGCCAAACAGATGGACGGTGACGGCGGTGCTGACACCGAGAGCACAGTAAATATAAACATGTGCCCACTTGCGAATGTTGGCATTGTCGTTCTGGCTGCTGAACCACTTGGGGGTCAGGCGGTGAGCCGCGGTGGATTCCACTTTTTCCGTTATCTGCTGGCTGAGGGCAGAGGAGCTCTCCCCCGGCTGGGCGGAAAACAGAAAGATTGCCGCCATGATGGCCAATGTAACGCACAGCATCACCGCGCGCACAAGTTTCAGCTTATTGTTCTGCTCCGGCATTCCCGTACCTCCGCGTTCCATCGTGCCATCATGTACAATACACATGGCATACTTGAAAAGCATACCAGTTTTGCGGTGCAGAATCAAGCGAAAAAAAGGCACATCCGCATGGATTGTACGATGTTATATTTATTTTGTCTTTCACTTTAGGCAACACTGCACAATTCCCGCCTTACGGCTTAAGTACCGCTCCGACGGCTGCGGCACGGCATCTGCGTTGCCAAAATGCTCGATAATGTC
>ENA-ORUI01000927-ORUI01000927.1-human-gut-metagenome-genome-assembly--contig:-NODE-927-length-33324-cov-3.871322_pt1 | contig 33324 bp, 28 predicted proteins | sample MGYA00242078_ERZ509205 | MGnify/ENA primary metagenome ERZ509205 (study PRJEB26280, sample SAMEA2338828) | human gut metagenome | biome: human gut; feature: human-associated habitat; material: faeces... | reverse complement strand
AAAAATAAGGAAGCTGATAACATTCAGCCAATCAAGGATACCGTGACTACAGAGCTTGGCGAGGAAATGAGCACCAAGGCTGCCGATTATGTTACCGGCGAAAAGGACATCCTTAAGGATACAAAGGTAGACGTATCCAAAGTAGATGTTACCAACATTGGTACATACGATATGACCGTAACTTACGACAAAGAAGTAGAAAAAATCAAAGTCGAGGTAAGAGATACCGTAGCACCGGAAGTGACCGCAGAAGAGTTACACTTACAGGCAGGACAGCCGTTTGATGTTACTTCTGTTGTATCCGTAAAGGAATACTCCGGCAATGTAACACTCTCTGTCGCAGACCATGCAGTTACCGCAGAGGAAGTGGCTGGAACAGAAGAAATGGCATCTACTGAGGAAGCAGTCAGCACTGAGGAAGCTACTGAAGCAGTGGATTCTACCGAAGCGGTAAAGGGTGAGAAGCCATTAAAGGTGAATACCGTATACATCCAGTACGATGAAGCAGGAGAGTATGACAACACCTTAACTGCAACGGATGACAGTGGCAACAAGAGTGAGACAAGCATTCATATCGTAGTAGAGGCTGCCGCAGACGGAGAGTTAGTTACTCCGGAAGAGACAGAAACCGTGGCTTCTAATGACAAGGCAAATGAGCCAAAGAAGAACACTGGCAACGATAGTAAAAATACTACAACCAATGACAGCAAGCCTGCAAAGGGCAGCACTTCCGGCAACAACAGTAACAGCGGAAATACAAACAGTGGAAGTGGCAATGCTTCTACAGGGAACTCTGGAAACAGTGGTAACAGCGGAAATAGTAACAACTCCAGTGCTGGAAACAGTTCTTCCGGCAACACATCCACACCGACTCCAGAGCCAACGCCTGCACCTGCTCCAGAACCTGCTAAGAACCTGTGCCCGTATACCTTATATCAGGTAATGGATTTAGGGGATGGTACAATGGGATATTACGCACCGAGATATGCTAATTTCCAAAATATCGAAGCTGATTATGCATGCACGGATCAGCTTGCAGCACTCGGTTACACTGATAATTATAGCAATGTTGAAGTAGGCACATACGATGATACATCAACTGTTATTTTATGTAAGTACAGAAAATTTGAGTGGTAATAATAAAGCACCCTTTATGGGTGCTTTAATATATTATGATTATTATTTACATGTATTAGTTGTATAGCTTTTGTCACAAGTTCTCAATCCATCAATATGTTCAAATAAGTCAGGTTTTATTGGAGCACCTAACGGATCCAAAATAAAATCAATTCCTTCTCTACGTGCAAGCTTTGCTGCGGAAACAAAATCACTATCTCCGGATATTAATACAATTTGGTCAACTTGTTTTTTATATGCTAGTGATGCAATATCAAGTCCTATCTTCATATCAACACCTTTCTGATCAATTTCTAAACAAAAATCTTTTTCTTTCAAAGAATTAAAGTCTAAAGTTCCATTACATAATTTTTTTACAATCAATGGTTTAATAGTATAATGTGCTTGTTCTTCCGCAAGCTTACCAAGGCGAATAGCAAATTTTCGTTTTTTCTTTAATTCACTAAAAAATTGCATAGTTCATTCGTGTAAATCAGATTTGCCAAGATCAACTTGTTTCTTTAAAAGTGGATGAAATACTTTTTTGCTTGATGGTTCACAATCATAGTAAAATATCCGATATAGATCGTTATTTTCCCCATGTAATTTTAAATGCCGTTTACAGTAATTTGTAAGTTCAATCGCACGTTCTTGAGCTGTTTTATCCCCAAAAACAGCCTGTGCTCTTCGTCGGTAAAATCCTCCGTCTACCAATATAGCAGTTTTCATATGTATACCCTCCTTAAATAAAAAAGCTCTAGGGTTCGGTCGTTCCCATATACTGAGAGACGTACAGCCTAGAGCATTATTAACGTGTAACCTTTGTTACACTATTATATTATATGCTTTACCATGGAATGTCAATACAAAAAAAGATTTTTTTGCCACCAATCGTACATATTATAAGTAAGGGTTATTGTCCAGCACAGGACGCACCCGTACAAGTGGGTCATTCTCCTTTGATGTAACATATCAACATGTCACAATAAGGAGGACGATTTATGTTTTCTAACAACTTCATAAAGAAAGTGGCAGCTTTCAGTTTAGTCTTATGCATGGGCGCAAGCTCGTTAGACTTAACTGCATTCGCTGCCACGCCTACAGAAACGGCAGAAACTGATACGTCAGGGGTTGGATCTACGACAGGTGAAGATGTCAGTACAGATACCGATGCAAATGTTTCCGTTCTTTCTGATGAAACAGTAGAGGAAGTATCAGACCTTTATACGGAAGATGACTTATCGGAAGCAGCAAAAACTTTGAATACAGCAGGGTTACTGGTACAGTTAAAGGATACAGAGGGTACACTTCCAAGTATTACCTACAATAGTACAAACAGTGTAAACTTATCCAATGGACTGTATGCAGTTACTTTTGCCAGTACAGAAGAAGCGGAAGCGGCTAAGAAAGAGCTTTCTTCTAATGAGGCAGTTTCTTTTGTAGAAGAGGATTCTCTGGTTGAGTCTGAAGCAGAAGTGGTTTCCACGGAATTAAGTTCTGAGGAGACTACAGAAGTAGTAGATGATACAGAGTTATCTTCGGAAACAGAAGTTACCGACACTGATACTGATACAGACGTTAACTCAGATACGGGAACAGAAGCACCAGATGAAACTGTTCATGAAACAGTACCGGAAGAATCTTCCGAAGAGTCTGCTGATGCTTCTGAGCAGGAAGAGAATGCTACAGTTAAAGTAGCAGTTCTTGATTCCGGTGTTGACTACAGTAATGAGAAGATTGCTCCTTACATAGAAGATACCGGGATTAACCTTTCTGCCAGTGGTGAGAACAATTCTACTCAGGATGATAACGGTCATGGTACTACCATGGTATCTGCATTACTGGATGCCTATGGTGAGGAAGATGATATTACTATCTATCCCGTAAAGGTACTGGATTCCAACAACAGAGGAACCATTCTTTCTACCTACCTTGGAATAAAAACTGCGATTGATATGGATGTAGATGTGATTAACTTATCATTATCTGCCAAAACACAGTCAAAGCTTTTGGAAGAGGCAGTAAACGAAGCGTATGATAAGGGCATTATGGTAGTAGGTGCTGCCGGTAACAACGGAGCAGACCTTAAGGACTATGCCCCGGCAAACATCATGAATGCAGTTATTGTATCAGCTGTTAATGCGAAGAAAGAAGTCTGTGCCTATTCCAACTATGGAACGGGATTAGACTTTGCAGCATATGGCAAATACAGTGACGGAAATGGTGCAACCTATCGTGGAACCTCGGTATCAGCGGCAAAAGTAAGTGGTATTCTTGCTAAGGTTATAAAAGAACAGCCGGAAGTAGATGTATCTACGTTATATCAGACACTTATTTCAATGGCAGAACCTCTTGGTGATGGTAGCTGGAATGAAAGCACCGGTTATGGACTGCTTGGCGGTATTCCGGCTGATGCGGTGGATGAGGAAGAAGATTCTGGAGTTACAGATGCAAAAGAAGATGTTGTAGTAGGAAGTGGAAGCGATACATGGTATCCCGCCGGAACGAACGGTTGGTACCGATTAGAAATTAAAGATATTAGTACAAATACACGAGGCACTTATCAAATTGACCTTTCTATTGGTTCTCGTTGTCCAAATGGTGTAAACTATTACTTAAGTTACAACATGCGTCTGGTTGGCGGAACAGATATGGGAATCACTATAGCCCCGGCATCTACAAATCCAAGTGCATTTGATGAGTGGAACCCGGCAGTCCCAGGACATAACCCATTTTTCCCTAATGGAAATGGAATGAATTGTCCATGTTATTACGGAAACAGCTATGTAACCATGTACGATAATGCAACTTCAGATGTCTATGCAAGGCAGTATGTATTTCCGATTACCTTCATGCTAAACAAACCGGGGTACCATCTTGAATCTGCTGATACTACTGGTACTTATCAAACTTATCTCGCTGGATATAATGACAACACCTGTAGTTTTGGTGTTGATTCCAATGGATGCGGTGTTACTGCGTGGGGACAACATCTTGGTGCCTATTACAATGATACTATCCGTGTCCAGTACGTCCCAAACACCTACACCGTAAACTTCAACGGTAACGGTGCTACCGGCGGTTCCATGGCAGCGCAGACGATGCATTACAATACAGCCTCTGCAATTCGGAGCAATGGTTTTGTTAAAAACTGTACCGCAACCTTTAATGGTAATGGCGGCGTTTCTGCAACCGGGGCTACTACGGCATCCTGTCCGTTCAATGGATGGTACGACTACAACGATATTACCGTAAATGGTAATACCTACCACTGGTGGACGTTTGATGGTCCGTACTATGCACATACGAATGCGGATGTGGCAAATGCTTTTGGCTATAACAAGATGGCTCTTGCCAGCCACTTTGATACGTATACTGTAAACGGAGCTGAAATTCGTCAAGCCAGTCCAGTGTTTAATGTCGGCTATTACATGAACAAAGGCGGTACGGATTTAAAGAACGCCTTTGGCTCCAATAAAGCGGCTTATGTATCGCACTGGAACAATTATGGCTATGCTGAGGGCAGGAGAGGTATCAGTTCAGTAGATACTTCCGGAAGAGAGGTATATCCAAACGGGGTAACAGTCGTAAACCTTACGGCGCACCGTGATGCACAGCTCTGGCTGTATGCAAGCTGGGGCAAAGCAAAGGTAACACTGCCTAGTGCAACCAGAACCGGGTATCAGTTAGTTGGCTGGAGTACCAATAAGAATGCGACAACCGCCCAGTATACTGTCGGACAGACCGTGGAAATGGATACAAATACCACTTTCTATGCAGTATGGCAAAATTCCAATCCGCCAAAAATTATCCGTATCAAAAACGTACAGGATGGCAATGATGCTTTCTGGACTTACGTTTATGTACAGGATTCCGGAAATGGCGTAGCCCGTGTGCAGTTCCCTATATGGACAGCCGCAAATGGACAGGATGACATTTTCCCGAACTGGGGAACCAGTACAGCAGCAAGAGGTACAAAAGGTTCATGGACGATTGACGGGGTTGCCTACAACTACCGTTATCACACTAAAACATCAAAGCATAATGACGAGCATACGGAATATTACACACATGCTTATGCTTATGACAAGTACGGTGGTTACAGTTTTATTGCCGGTAACTTCAAGTTCCGTTATGATGTAACAGTAAACAAGGGGGACCATATCTCCGATGTAAGTGGCGGCGGTACTTATTACTATGATGAACCGGTAACAGTAACAGCAACACTCCCAACCGGATATAAGTTCAAGGAGTGGACCGGTACACTTACCTCCACAGACCAGAACTTTACCTTTAAACTCCCGGTAGGTGGAGCAACGCTTACAGCAACCGGAGCACCGATAGAGTACAACGTATCCTTTGATGGAAACGGAGCCACAGACGGCAGCATGGATGACATTCACTTAGTCTATGATGAAGATTCTGTATTACCGCCAAACCAGTACAAAAAGGTAGTAGATGGACAGGAGAGCGGTTTTGCCGGTTGGAGTACATCCCCGGATACCAATCCAAAGGATGTGGAATACAAAGACGGTGATACCGTAAAGAACCTGACTACCAAGGATGGTGATACCGTAAAACTGTATGCTATCTGGGATGATGCCCCGCTAATCGATGCCGTAGACCTCTATTACAGCCGTGACGATGCCAACAACGGCAACATTACAGAAGAGGATATTCTTCAGTATGTATACGTTACGGATAAAGAGGATGGTTCTATCTTACCGGGAGAGCATGAAGACGGCAGTTACTTAAAACTGACCAATATCTCCCAGAAGGATTTCACACCGGAAACTGTAGGTGTTACAGAAACTATTGAAGCCAGAGATTCTTTTGGCAATGTCGTAACTACCACGATATATATCTGGATAGCCGATACATCGGTAAAACCGTATGTACCAGGTAAAATCCGGTTTATCAATGAGAAATATTATTATGCGGATGAAGACCATGGTGGCTTATCTCCAGACTCTGTATGGAAAACAGATCCAGAGTATGTAGCAGCCATTAAAGAAGCATTCCGCAGGGAGAAGGAGAATGACCCACAAAAGGTAGTTTACATCTCTGCTGAAGAGATACAGGCGTGGAACAAAGACCTTCATGAACGTGGTAAACGTGAAACGGAGGAACGCCGGGCGGCAAAAGAAGCTGCTGGCAATTAAAGATGAGTACCGTTGCAGAAATGTGACGGTACTTTTTCTTTGCTTAGACGATGAAGATAGAAATTAATATATATAAATAAACAAACGTTTTGGGTAGTATTTTTTTAATTAAAGGTGCATAATTTGAGTAAAGCAATACATAGGAGGAAGTTATGAAAAAACCATTTTACGAGAAAGCAGTTTTTCGAAATACATTACTAATATCTTTACCAGTTCTTATGTCCCTTCTCGGACTCTTTATATCACAAACTACTAACAATAATTTTAAAATATTTCTGGTTATTATTGGATTTATACTTACCACAATTATAGCTATCGCAGTCTTGATATTTTCCAGGCAAGAAGAAAAGAAAGAAAAGCACTGTGAAGATTTAGAAATTAAGATACAAGATTTAACAGGCATACTAATGCATATGGAAAATCAATATCAAACAAATTTATATACTATGCTATTCTTTTCCGCATTTTTTGATACATGGGCTAAAAATATCCATACCTTTATATTAAATGCAAATAAGTATGATAAAGTTTCTGACAAAGCTTGGAATAAAATAGAATTCATGGACACTATTTGTTTGCAATGTAAGCGGATGATTGAACGATATTGCAATAAAAATGATGAATCAAAAGTGTCTGTTGGTTTTATTTCTTATCGTGAAGATGAAACAGGTGAAAAATGGGTTCATATGATATCTCATTCCAATCCTAACTCAACCCGACCAAATTGTTGTAAGGAAGAATGTAAATTATCTGAATGTTTGTATCATTATGGGGATCTAATAAAGGCAAGAATGACCGACATAGAAGTAGCGGTAAATACTGAAGAAATTCTAAGAATCTTCCGTGCGGTTTCAATTGGAAATAATTTAGAAAAATATACCCAATATATTGCTATTCCGGTTTATTGTAAAAATATACTTTTAGGTGTTTTTCAAATAGTTACAAAATATGATTATTACATAGAACAAGAAAAAAGTGCTTTAATTGAATTTGCAACAAAAAATGTTATTCCATATTCAAATGCAATCGCATTAATTGATAGCATCTATAAAGGTTTATATCGGAACATTAACCCAGACCAAATAAATAAAGAGGAATAAAGCCATGGAGAAAAAAAAGACTGAAACTCATATAATAAAAACTACACAAAACAGCGTAGACTATACAGTTTTTATTGAGGACAACGAATTCTCTTATGAATATTCACTTCATAAAGAGCTGGAAGAGGCCCAACGAACCGTTGAAGAACAAATGCAAATGTATGAAGATTATTTAAACCGAACGATTCGAAAATATATGGCAGAGACCGTTATTGAAGCAACAAATAAAGACACAGAATATTTTATAGAGAGATATAAAGAAAAATTTGCACATAATAGTCCGGAAAATATACAACGAAGACGCGAATTATATAAAAAACTCCTTGAAAAACTCAACTAAAACCACTGTTTTACTCCAAATGATATTTTCTCCTAAATCAAACATATTATTCATATAACATTTGATAATAGGAGGAAGGATAATGGAAACTCAATTAGCTGAAATAGCGTCAAAGGAATTAGAAGAATTACCTAAAGAGCTTCATAGAGAGTTGGATGAGATTCTACAGTCTGTCGAAAAACAAATGCAAATTTATGATAAATGTTTGAAACAGATGATGCAAGAAAGTGTGACAAAGCCTGTTACTAAAGCGACAGATAAAAATGCAGACTATTTTATAACAAAATATAAGGAAAAGTTTGCACACAATAGTCTGGAAAACATACACCGAAGACGGGATAATATCTTTGCTATAAAAGTGGAATAATATGCAAATTACCTACGCAAATTACCCCTACCCCTTACGGCAAAATAAAGCAAAATAATAAAACTATTGCAATTTTTTTGCTTTTTGAGTATACTATATGTAACAGAGTTGCCCGAAGTCTTTTTGGCATTGGGAACCAAGCTGAGACTTGTGCTCAGCTTTTTTACGTTAAGGAGAAATTTTATGGATTTGAAAAAACCATTGACCTTTGATGAACAATTGGATAAGTTAGCAGCCCATGGTATGATTATCACAGATAGAGAGAAAGCAAAAGATATTTTGAAAAGAGTAAATTATTATCGTTTTACGGGTTATGCTTTACAATTCAGACAAGACCCTTCTGGTAGTGACTATATAGTGGGAACTACATTTGAAACGGTATATCATCTATATAAAGTGGATGAAATATTACGTGATACATTCCGGCGGTATATTGAAAAAGCAGAAGTATATTATAGGACGCAGATTGCATATGGATTTTCAATTGCAAAATGTACGGAGACCCCGTATGATCAGCATTATGATGAGAATAATTTCTATAACAAAAAGGGCTACAGGGAAGTTATGGAAAATTTCAGCAGGGAGAAAAATTATTATAAAGATAGCCTGATTGTGAAGCATCATAAAATAAAATATTCTAGTAAAATGCCATTGTGGGTTATTGTGGAATTAATGTCTTTTTCTAATATATCTAAATTATACAGCTCTATGTATTATTCAGAAAAAGATGCCATTGCTCATATGGTTGGTGTTGGCAGAGATACATTAAAAAATCATCTTCATTGTTTATCGGTTTTACGAAACAAATGTGCGCATGCAGCAAGAATGTATAATACGGATTTTAATCCTCCGGCAAAGTTTACAATAACCTTTTTGAGAAAACATCCGGAGATAAAGAATAATTCATTATTTGCGTACACGCTGGTTTTACTAAAAAGGCTCCCGGACGAAGAGAGTAAGAAATCTTTGGTACGGACAGTGGAAACGGTGATAGATGAATATAGAAGTGATATTGATTTGAGTTTGATTGGTTTCCCGGAAAATTACTTGGAAATTATGAAGAATAATTTATAAGAATGACGACCATGGCGATAACGATAATTGCGTTTGCCGGTCTCATTTGAAACATACATAATATAAATACCTCTATTTTTTCTTGTAGAAAGCTCTACAAATTTTAAAATATCGTACATATTATATATAGAAGAATTAAAAATACACAACAACTGGAGGTGTTAACAATGTTTGAAGCTCGAAAGGAAGCTAAATTATTAAAGAATTTACATAGTAATGAATTACTTATTACTGATTTATATAAAAATGGAAAAATCACTTATGATCAGGCTATTAAGGCAATTGGATTTGGATTAGATTGTAGTATAACATATACGTATGGGCGTATTTCCAATTACTTATATGCAATTAAAGATGAACAGGTACATTCCTTAAAAACACAGGCGATAGATGAATATTATGGAGAAGATGAACCAGAAACCACATCTACATTTAAGCTACCGGACCATCCTGAATTAGAAACACAAATGAAGGAAATGACAGATAAAGGCATTATATTAAAACGTTATATGGTTCATGAATGCCGCACAAATGCAGCCCTGCGTTTACTTGATTTAATCAAATTAAATCTGGAAACAGATAAAAAGACAACCCCGTTTGAGGCTATTTCTATCTGGCGGGACAGTATTTCCTACAAAAGTAAAAAATTGTCTTTCTGGATTTACAAATATATCGAAAGAGAAGATAAACCACGCCTTTTTAACCCTAAATATGATAATACATCCGTTATTCATGAAGCTCCGGAAGAATTCGTTTTAAAAGAAATTGAATTCCTTATTCCGTTGGCAAATAAAATGGATGCATTTTTCAAAGAACATAACATTCAGGAATATGCTGATTTTACTGGAGAGCTACAGGAAGAGTTCGAAAAAGACCCGGCATTTTCATCCGATATTCCATCCAGGGAAGAAATTGAAAGGGAATATTATGATACTGCATTAAGAATTGCAAGAGAAGAAGTGGCTGCAAGGGCAGAAGAAAATAGAAAAGGCTAATATTCAATAAAAATTAGTCTTTGGTATGGACAGTTACCAAGTGTTTTTTGGTGGCTGTCTTTTTTATTTTATTATTTTTGAAATCGCACATATTATAGCTGTAACAAATAAATCATCTCATTTGAATCTCAAGCAAAACAACAAAAGGAGGTATTGGTATGATACACAAAATTAACATTTTTGAGTGGAAAATGAATCACCCTTACAAGAAGGAGGTCCGTGTATGAACGAGGATAAATTATATGAAAACAAAATGTGGGGCACACAAAGAGCTATCGATGAAAAAACGAAAGAAGAATTAAAGGTTCAGTTAGATTCGCTGAAAGTAGACAGACGTATTTATAAGAGAAGACTGCGGATGTATGAAACCGACCTGAAACTGGCTATGAAGTATGGACTGCCGGAAAAAGACCGTGAAAGATTTAATGAGCAAAGAGAAGATGCGCTTAATAAGGTTCAAACATGCGAAAAAGAAATTCACGAAATCAAAAAATTAACAAGCCCAGCCAAACGACTCGCTGACAAAACAATTACCTTTGCAAAGGACAAACTTGACATTGCCAAGTCTGCTGTTATGGCTATTGGTGATACCTTACATAAGGCAAATGACAAGGCAAAAGAGATTGGTGCCAAGGCTTATGTCGGCATCGTCAATAAAGCAGAATCCATCAACCGTTCAGCATTGAGATTGGATGTAGAGTGTGAGAAAAAGTATAACGAATGGATAAAAGGACGGCAGGAGCAATACCAGAAAAAGGTAGAGGCAAGAATGATTGCTCGTAGATCCATAGTTGAAATCAGAAATGTCTTCCGGAAACCGGAAAAACGTATCGACCCACAAACCGTCCAGATGAAGCCAAGAGAACAGGCTAAGTTAAATGACTTTGCGGATAAAGTAAAGAAATCTGACGACCTTATTCAAACAGAAGAAATTGCTATCCGTTCTTCAGAAAGACGAAGCACAGCACGTACTCCGGAAGCGGTGCTTAATGCCTTAGCAGCCGAAAAAGGCGTGCAGGAACAGGATATCGACAAGGCAGTAGAAGACATTGTGAAAGAAGAGACTGCCAGAGCGGAGCGTATGACTGCTGAGAAAGAAATCAAGGACAAGGAATTTGAAGCAGCAATGCGTGCTCAGGAGGAAGAAAAAGCAAGAGCAGCAGCTGAAAAAGAAGCTCCGGTGAAAGAACCTGATTTTATTGACCAGAAAATAGCTGAAGCACAGACAATTACTTCAAAAGAAGCCATTGAACAGTTACAGGATATGGCAGACCGGAACTTAAAGCCGGGAGAGGAAGTAAAAGCTGAGGTAAACGGTCACGAAGTTTCATTCGAGAAGAATGAGCATGGCAATACGATTCTTAAGATTGATGGAAGAAATTCCAACCCTAAGAAAGTAGCAGAACGTATCGGTGCCAACGCTATGGCACTTAAGACACAGATGACTCAGAAAATGGAGCCATCCAAAGCGATTGGAAAAGACAGATAAGAGTTGCTATAGCAAGAGATACCCGTCAGGAAACTGACGGGTATCTGCTTGTAGAAAAGCTGGAAATATTTTTAATTTCGTACATATTATATATGAACAAGTAGTGTACCTATGTATATATCACCCGTAAATACCTGCTGTTGCAGGCCAAGTTTGCATTCGAATTTTATTGGAAAAGTGTATATACCACCCATAAATACCTGCTGTTGCAGGCTTGCAGCGTACGTATGTAAATAAATTTTGATGTATATACCACCCATAAATACCTGCTAGTGCAGGCGTATCTGGACACGATATCTTTTGAAAGACCTGTATATACAACCGTAAAATACCTACTGATGTAGGTTCCATCGAGCTTGACACTTTTCAAGTTTTTGATATATACACAGCAAAACACCTGCTATTGCAGGCGGAACTTGCAAATCAAACAGCAAGCTTTGTGGTATACATCACCAAAAAATACCTGCTGTTGCAGGCTCTCCTTTGCTATTTTTTCTTATAACAATAGGTATACATTACCCACAAATACCTGCTAGTGCAGGCTTGGGCAAATTTATTAACAAAGATGTTAAAGGGATACACTACCAGTAAATACCTGCTGTTGCAGGCCAGAAACTGTCGGATGTTCCTAAAAAAAGCTTAAACACAAATATATGTCTCTTAATTTATCTTCAAATCAGCACGCAGGTGACTGAAAAATGTAATATTATATCATCATGACTTTGAAAGAAGCTTAACGGCTTCTTTTTTTGTTTTATACAACAAAATCTCGGCATTTTACAAAACCTTGTATTTTAAACTAACTTTCATCCTTGCTGTACAACGTTTTTATAAAAAATAGGAGTGCAAACGTACATATTATTAATAGAGTTTTTGTATGACAATACATATTAATTTATTAGAAAGAGGAAAATACATGGAAGGATTAACCAGAACACATCATTTTATGATGATATTAAAAGAATCAGATTTATTGCGCCGGGAGATTGAACGTAAATTAACACCGGAAACCGCAGCAGAATATAACAAAATCACGGCGGTTCGTAATAGCGCATTTGTAGAATTACTGAAGTCTAATATGCCTTATACGGATACCGGAAAGGTTATCAGAATTACAATCGATGATGAAAATTTTGATATAAGCAAAAAGTCATTACATCGATTTGTTGGAGAGGACAACTTTAACCTTTTATTAGAGGATAAAGAAAATCCAGTAGAAAACAAAGCACCAGAGATTTCATCCATTGAAAGTGGGGATTTTAACTTTAGAAATATGCAGCTTAAAAAGGATGAGTCTGTAGCGGATTCTATTGCAAGATTGGAAAAAGAATCCCAGGGAGAAATGCAGCAAATTCCTTCAATTGATGAAATAAAGAATACCGTCCAAAAGTCAATGCATGATGCCATGGGAGATTTGATGAAATCCGTATTAAGCGAATTGGCATCTGCTCAGCAGACCAGTAATACTGTGAATAAAGACAATACTCCAAATGCACAGGAAGCAGCACCACAAGATAGCACAATGAATGACACTATTCCTTGCACCCATACAGTAACGCCACTTGATAGTGATAGCGTATGTGATAACGTATGTGATAGTGGTAACAAAAGCGCTAATGAGAGTGTTAACGAGAGTGCTAATAAATGCGTCAACGAAAGTGCTAAAGAATGTGATACTTTATGTGATACACCAGCTACAGTATCCGTCAATACGGCGATTGCAGAAAGCATAACAGAAACAGAAAATAATAAGCAAATTGCTGCGGAAAATAACGAACAAACTATCGTACAAGACAAAAATATTGATAGCAAATCTATTGAGACAGAGACCACATTAGAAGATATGACGCAACCTGCCACACCAAATGACAAGCCTCACAATATTGTTGTTGAGATGCCAAGCGAAGAAAGAGCAGTAGAAGATATTATCCCTACTAATGGCAAAGAAACAAAGACAGAGGAAGTATTGGATAAAAAGGACATTGTAGCATCTCAGGATGCCACAGTTGCTTCTGTTTCTTTTGAAACAGGTATTAATCCACCTGCGCCAGAAGATGATATGGAAATAATGTTTTCATCAGATACTATTCCTAATTCAAAGGAGGCTGCTCAAATTACAGATCATGATGAAACCGTAAGTGATGTAAACGATGAAATTGAAGCAACGCCAGTAGTACAGCAGCCACAGTCGGCTCTTAATACTGAAAGTATTCCTAAAAATGATGCAATTGCAGCTGCACCTAAGCCTATTGACGAATCAGATGCAGAAAATGCAAAAGAAGAGATTTCAACCGCAACATTATATACTGACGCACCTACCAGCGTTCCAGAAGCCAAAGAAGAAATGGTTACTGACACCTCTTCTAACGAGAAGGATATTGAAACAGCAGCACAAAATATTTCTGAAAACAGCCAATCCGTCCCAGTAATGGATGAGCATGTTACAGATAAAGAAGAAATAGGCGAAGAAGAGGACGATTCTTTAGTAAAAGATGATGGTGAAATCAATTACGAGGATAACACTCAGGATGACAACGATAATGAAGATGTGACGGAAAATAGTGAAGAACCTGTTCAAATTGCACCGGAAGAAAGCCAGCAGCCTATAGAAGTAGCAGAAGATAATAGTCTCATTGTAGAGGAAATAGATATTGGAGAACATCATATTTACGAAGAGGATACCGAAGTTACTGAAGCAGCTGAGCAAAACAACAACAACTCTGTTGAAGTAATTGGCAGTTCTTCTAGTGTAGAAGAGGTAGAACCGTCAAAGGCAGAAATTCCTCAGAATAAACAGAGCCTTGACTTCGAAAATGAAGATGTGACATATATCCGCTCTGAAGATGTAACTATGAGCCGTCACGCTATTGTATATGTTGAAAATACTGAGGCAGCACGAAAGGTTCCTTTATATGCTCCGGCTGAAATCGTCATTATGCCATTAACCAGCGCAAGAAAAACCAACATTCCAAGAGTTGCTATATATATTAAATCACAGGGCAATATATCCGTATGTGTACCGGATATTGATGATATGGGCTGTATGCACGTTGTATTCGATAAATACGACTTAAAAATTAAAAGTGAATATACCGCAGATGGTTCCTTTACAAGTGATATTTCCATCCCGGCATACTTAACAAAAGGAATGGAAGGATTGTTACAGAAGAAACAGCTGCAAAATGGCTGGGGACATATCGTATACAGAGATAATCCAAACAATTTACACATCTTCCCTATTAAGAGTGAAGGAGAAGATAATGAATTCGCAGATTTCATCTATGTACTTGAGAATAAAGGAACAGGAGAATGCGAAGCTAAGATTGCTCGGAATACTGTTCCAACTTTTAAAAATAATGACGTAACATACCAGATTTTCTGTAAATGGAAAGATGATGTGATTTTCTCAAAGTTAGAGAGGATTTAGTATGCGAACACAATTAACAAATACGGAACAAACCTTTTTTACCATTCTGCTACAAGCGGCAGTAGCAAATGAAATTAAAAATGCTACCATAGATAAACTTGAGGTTTTATTTTCTGATATGACCACTAGCGAAATAGGAAATCTAATTATATCCCTTGAAAAGAAAGGGTATCTATCAATAAGAGGTGGCGAACAAAACAATTTTCAGACATCAATCTTTATAATGGCAAACGCAAAACGATAACAGTGATTAAGCCCGGAATCAACCGGGCTATTGCTGTTTATTAAAATACAAAAGGAGGGCATTATGAAAGCTATACTTTACAATAAACATACACCTTTAATTGAGGTAACTATGGAACGAAAGCAAATAGTTAATATCGGAAAGGTAACAAATGAAGAGCTGCTTCCATTCATTCTGCAAGGAAACTTAAGCCTTGAATCTATTAACAAATGGCTAAGCAAACGGCTTATTCCAGAACGGAGAGAAGGGCTGCGGGAAGTTAGAATGAAATTTCATGACTTCGATAGGGATAAACATCTTAATAGCTTAACCGATCAATATTGGTTCCGGTCGAGAGGAGAAAAATGGGATGATATTAATTACTTTACCAATAAATATTCGGAAGATGTTGGAAATATGTTCTTTACTCCATGGCTTGTACCAAAAAGATATACAACAAATTCGCCGGATTTAACTACAAACGGTGCATTAATAAAGAGATGGGTGCAAAATGAAGATTTAACATCTGCTTTATATAAAACTGCAAGCGAAACTTATCATCAGGAACCATTAAGTGAAGTGTTAGCGTCAATCGTCGCAAAAAAACTGAATATTATACCGTTTGTGGAATATCAGTTAGCCATTAGCGGAATGATTTTATGCTCTAAATGTCAAAATTTCATAACCGAAAACACCGAATTCGTTCCAGCATATGAATTGTATTTAAAAGATTCGAAAAAACAGACTGATACCGCTTACTCTCATTTATTACGTTTATGCGAACAATACCATATCCCTAATATGGAAGACTTCTTAAAAGGCATGATACTAATTGACAGTATAACCGGTAACACAGACAGACATCTTGGTAATTTTGGCTTTATCAGAGAGGTTACAACCGGCAAGTTTTTAGGACCAGCTCCATTATTTGATAATGGTACAGCCTTTTGGTGTTGGGAAGCAAAACCGAATGTTAAGAAAAAATCACGGCTATTTGCCCGTGAAGAAAATTTTGTCCTGTCCTCTATGAAAGACATATATAAAGGCGTGCTAAATAAGGAAAATCTCAATATTTTAATTGAAAAATACCCGCTAATCACAGATGAGCGTAAAGAAATACTGAAGAAAAGTATTGATGCGCGTTCCTCATTACTTGAACGAACCAAAAGAATGAAAGAACGTGGCTTAGAACGGTAATTTTTATTTTTTGGGGAATCTGACATATTATAGATGAATATTGATTGAAGGAGGGAGGAAAATATGAAAAATGAACCCAATAGATTTTTATAATCAAAATGTAAAATCTAAATGTAAAGAGGATAGTTATTATGTCCTAAAAGCTTTAAAAAAATTAAAAAATGCAGATCCGCAGTTTTTACGGAAGCTGAAAGAAGAACAGAGGAGGAATTTAAAATGAATATGACTTGGGAGGAAATTGTACAGGCAGTACATTCCGGGGTTCCATCAGCAAAAGAAAAAGCAACCTTGGCCGCAATTGATAATTTACGTAATTACATTTACAGCTTAATTAAAGCATTTTCGTTCGGAAATACCGAAATGGAGGATATGTTTTCAATTGCACAGCTTGTTATCATTGAAAACATCGACAGCTATGATATTAATAAAGGAAAACCGACAACCTTTTTTACGCCGGCATTAAAACGTGCATTTCTTAATGCATCTCAGGGTGGCAAACAGAGTATGTATTACACTTTCGCCAATAAAAAAATTAGAGATGCGGTAAAAATGTTGGCTGACTTAGGTGTTACGGATCCAACTGTCGAACAATTAGCTGATGTGACCGAACTTTCGGAAGTTACGATTGAAGCTACATTAGATTACAATAAAAAATGCGTTTCTATTGATACATCTGAGGCCGCAAATATGCAGTCGGGTTTTGGAAATCCGGAAAATGAAGTATTGCAAAAGGAAAAGACTGAAAAGATACATAAAGCTATTTCAAAACTTAATGTTCCTGGACAGCAGCTTGTCTACTGCATCTTCCGCTATGAGGAGGAATATAATAAAGTTCCTTCGATTGGACATTTATGTAAAATGATGAATGAAATTTTTGGAAAATCCTATTCTTCAGAAGGATTATCCAAACTGCGCCGTGATGTGGAGGAAATGCTTTCTTGCTCTATAGAACTCAGAAGTTATAAAAAGGAACAGCACCTTAACAAAATTAAGTGCTCATTCCCAGAACTTTCTGTAATTAAACAAGAGGAAGACAGCCTGTTGGATAATAATAATCTTTTTGATTTATTCAGTGAAGAAGATGATAACTAGCAATGAGAAGAGTCGAATATAAAAGTTCGGCTCTTTTTTATGTGTTGAAAATACAAAAACAGCAAAGGTATTCGTACATATTATAATAAGGAAGAAACTCATTCTGTTTTTTCTGGGATTACTAAATAAGGAGTACCAATTGCTTATGGTTTTTTACATTTTAATATACGCAGTATTGGCAGCAATATTATACAAGGAAGGCTTCACTTCGCCGAAAGTATACTCTATTCTTGCTATTTTTATTTTACTTATATTTCCGTTTATATGGAGTTATTTACTCAAAAAGTTAAAAAAATACCATTATTTAATGAGTCCAATGCGTAAAGTAGACCGGATGGATGGCACACAGTTTGAAGAATATCTGCAAGCTAATTTAGAAGACATTGGATACCATGTAAAACATATCGGAAAAACCGGGGATTTTGGTGGAGACCTTATTTTGTCCAGATATGGCAAAAAGACCATATTACAAGCTAAAAGGTATAATTCAAATGTAGGAGTTAAAGCAGTCCAAGAAGCTATTTCCGCAAGGGAATACTATCGTTGTAAAAATGCCGTTGTTGCCACGAACAGCCATTTTACGAAAGCAGCTAAAGAAATGGCTGCAAAATGCAATGTTGAATTGTGGGATAGAGAACAATTACAAAAGAAATTCAAGTAAACAGGCTTACAAAAGCCTGTTTTTTCTTGTAGAAAGCCCAAAAAAATTAAAAATTTCGTACATATTATAAGTGTAATAATAAAATAATCATTTAGGAGGACGAGAAAATGAATCCAACAACCTTGGGGATACTCATCCCTGTAATAGTAGCAGTTGCTATTATCCTTGTAATTGTAGGCTTAATGCTTGCAGGCTATGTTAAAGCGTCACCAGATAAGGCGTACATAATTTCTGGATTGCGAGCGGAACCAAAAGTTTTGATTGGAAAAGCCGGTATCAAAATTCCATTTTTAGAAAAGAAAGACGAATTAAACCTTGCACTTATTCCGATCGATGTAAAAACCAGCAGTGCGGTTCCAACAGCAGATTATATCAATATCAATGTTGATGCTGCGGTCAATGTAAAAATTAGCTCTAATAAAGACCGCTTAAAACTTGCAGCTCAAAACTTCCTTAATCAAAAGACTGTAGATATCGGCAATGTTGCAAGGGAAGTTCTCGAAGGAAATATGCGAGAAATTGTCGGTAAAATGAACCTCGAAGAAATGGTTTCCGATAGACAGAAATTCGCAAAGCTTGTTACAGAAAATGCCGAACCGGATCTTGCTGCTATGGGATTAGACATTATCAGTTTTAACGTACAGAATTTCGTTGATGGAAACGGGGTTATTGAAAATCTTGGAGTAGACAATATTGTTAAAATCCAGAAAAATGCAGCTATTTCAAGAGCAGAAAGTGAAAAAGAAATTGCCAAAGCAAGAGCCGTAGCTAAAAAAGAAGCTAACGATGCAGAAGTAAGCGCAGAACTTGAAATTGCAAATGCGCAGGCTGAGGCACAGAAGCAGAAAGCTATCGTAAAAGCAAATGCTGACAGAGAATCACAAGAAGCACAGCTTCAGGCTGACACGCTTATTGCACAAAAAGAAAACGAACTTGCCATTAAAAAGGCTGAATTGCAGAAAGATGCCGATACAAAAAAAGCAAGTGCTGATGCTGCTTATAATATTCAAAAGGAAATTGAGCGTAAAACAGTCGAAATTGAAACGGCTGACGCAAACTTGGCAAGACAGGAAAAAGCAATTGCATTAAAAGAAAAAGATGTAGAGCTGACAGAACGTACCTTAGAGGCTACTGTAAAGAAACAGGCAGACGCTGACAAATATGCAAAACAGCAGGAAGCTGATGCAAAATTGTACGAAACGCAGAGAGAAGCTGAAGCTAAACTCTTTGAAAGACAGAAAAACGCAGAAGCTGAAAAATATGAGCAGGAACAGAAAGCTGAAGCTGAAAAAGCTACCGCTGATGCTGTCAAATATACCATGGAACAGGAAGCCGATGGTATTCGCAGTAAAGGTTTAGCGGAAGCGGAAGCTATTAAGGCTAAAGCTCTTGCCGAAGCGGAAGGTATTGAAAAGAAAGCGGAAGCTATGAAACAAATGGGTGAAGCAGCTATCTTAGAGATGTATTTCAAGGCTATGCCAGAAATCGCTAAGAACATTGCAGAACCGCTTACAAAAGTTGATAAGATTACTATGTACGGAGATGGTAATTCTTCCAAGCTGACAAAAGATATTATGACAACACTTACTCAGGTAACAGATGGTATGAAAGAATCAACCGGGCTTGACTTATCAGCTATTCTTGCAGGATTTGCCGGGGCAAAACTTGCGAATAAAACTGAAAAAGCTGATAAATAGCAAAAATTGAACTGTTATAATTTAATGGCGAAAAGATACAGGCTTGCCTGTGGAAGTAGCCAGATAAGTGCCCTTGCGAAAGCAAGGGTACTTTTTATGTGTCAATAAATTTTTATTTCGTCCTAAATCAAACATATTAGAAGTGAATATTGATTAAAGGAGGAATAAAATTTATGAATAAAAAAATGGTAGCATCCTTACATACTCATATTAAGAGTTTGTTAGATGCAGATATTAACGCAAATGCTTTTTGCGATAAATTGCTTGAATATGGTGCCGAAGGGTTTGCCCTTACTGACCATGGTTCGCTTGTTGGTATTGAAACTGTTCGAAGAATTGCCGCAGACAAAGGATTAAAATTCGTCCCAGGCGTAGAGGCTTACGTTTCTGATGATGGCGATGTAGTAGAGTCCCGGCATATGATATTGCTTGCCATGGATGATATTGGCTATCACGCCATATCCATGGCAGTAACAGATTCTAATGAACATATCAGCGTCGGTGGTTTACAAAGAATGACATCTGATATACTAGACAAATACTTTGCACCGGGTTCCATAGGACATGGACATGTAATTATGTTATCGGCTTGTGTAAGCGGAATCTTTTCAAAACTTCTTCTGTATAATAATACAGTTGAACATAAAGTCGAGATTTTACAACGACGTCAGGCAAAATTCGGAATTCCGGAAGATGAAAATTACCGCTCACTTCTTAAGAAGAATGAGCAGATGACTGCTGAAATTCAAAATATTACCAACAAGAGAGATACCTTGCAGAAATTAGCGCAAATGCGTTTTGCTAAAAGAGAAAAATATGTACAGAAATTGCATAAAAACGATGATCCGGCTTACGAAACAGAGGTGAAAGCCTTAAAAGCCGACAAAGAAAAGTCAGCTGCTGCAGCAAAAGAGCTTGAAAGCGTTAGAAATTCTTTAGCAAAAGAGAAAAAACAGCAAACTGCAATTAATCAGCAGATAAAAGAATATGCTGGCAAAATCGAAAGATACAATAACTATCAGGCTGAAATTAACGAATTAAAGAAAGAAGAAAAAAGTGAAAAAGAGCTTATTTCTCTTGTAGAAGAGGAAATTAAGCGGATGTTGCATATCTTTGGACAGGATAATGTCTATATGGAAATGCAGTACCATGGAATGGAAGATGAAAAAAAGGTATTTCCAATTCTTGCAAAAATGGCAAAAACATTTAAAATTCCAATGGTTGCAACAAACGACATCCACACAATAACGAACAACGAAGACGAAATCTTAAAGCGTGCAATCTTACGTTCTATGCGAAAGGCTGGTGATAATGAAGAGTTTGAAGAACCAACACCGATAGATAGAGAATTATATCTTAAAACGGATGAAGAACTCGCAGATATGTTATCAGTTATTCTGCCGGACGACGTTGTTAGTGAATCTATTGCTAATATAAAGGTAGTTCTTGACCGCTGCAATGTTGAATTTAAGCACGAAAATCATTATCCAAAATTTCCGTCAAAAGATGGAAAGACAGCAAATGAAATGCTTGATGAGGCAATCACAAAAGGTGTTAAATGGCGTTTTCCAAAGGGATTAGACCAATCTCATAAACTTAGACTGGAAAGAGAACTTAAAGTTATTAAATCAATGGGATATGCAGATTATCACCTCATTGTAAAAGACTTTTTGGAATACTGCCGTACACTTGGTCCTGTTCCCTATGATCGTTTACCTGAAGCTCCGTTAGAAATTGAGGCATGTAAACAGTGGGTAAAAGAAAACAAATGGGTTGGCGGATTCCCTATTGGACCAGGCAGAGGTTCTGCTGTTGGTTCAGAAGTATGTTACATTTTAGGAATCACAAATATTGATCCGTTAGATTATGATTTACTGTTTGAACGATTCTTAAATCCAGAACGTGTCAGCATGCCGGATATTGATTCTGATATTGCATACTTTGTAAGAGAGCAGGCAATTCGATATGTCCAACACAAATACGGTGAAAATGCCGTTTGCGGTATCCTGACAACCAACGCTCAGGCTCCAAAGGGCGCAATTCGAATCGCAGCAAAGTATTACGGATTAAGATACTACAATGATGCAAAAGCATTTATAAACCTCGGAGATAAGATAGCAAAAAGCGTTCCAAAAGAGGTTGGTATGGCTTTTGACAGTAAGGTTGAAAAAGATAGTCCGAAAACCTTATATAATGACTTGGTAGCAAAATATGGCAGCAATGAAGACGCTAAAAACATCCTTAGCTGGGCGTATATTATGGAAAACTCTTGTACTGCATATGGTGCTCACGCAGCCGGAATCGTTATTTCCGATAACGATAACATCAAAAAGTATATTCCATTAAGATGGAACTCCGGTTTGAAAGAATGGACTACGCAGTGCGATATGATACAGACCGAGGAATTAGGGCTTCTGAAAATGGACTTTTTAGGACTTCGTACATTAAATATTATTACGGATTGTATAAAGTCTATCTACAGAAGGACAGGAAAGATCATCGACCCTTTAAAAGACATCCCAATGAACGATATTCGTGTTTATCAGGGAATTTTCCAAACAGGTCGTACAAATTCCGTATTCCAGTTTGAATCACCGGCTATGAAATCTATGTTAAAGCGTTTTAAACCTGAATGTTTTGAGGACTTAGTTATTTTAGTATCTATGTTCCGTCCGGGTCCTTTGCAGTTTATTGACGACGTTATTAATGTAAAAAATGGTGCAAAACCAACATATCTTACACCGGAATTGGAGCCAATCCTTAGTAAAACCTATGGTGCTATTGTGTACCAGGAACAGGTTATGGAAATCTTACAGAAGCTTGCAGGATATTCATTGGGTGCTGCTGATCAGGTGCGGCGTTACATGTCAAAGAAAAAAGTTGCTAAAATGGAAGCAGAAAGACAGGTATTCATTTACGGAAGTGAAGAAAAAAATATTCCGGGATGTGTAAAAAACGAAATTTCCGCAGAAATTGGAAACCAGATTTATGATAAGATGATTGATTTTGCAAAATATGCATTCAATAAATCTCATGCAGCCGCTTATGCAACAAATAGTTATTACACCGGATGGCTTAAATATTATTATCCGGCAGACTTCCTTTCAGCTGCAATGAACTGGGCTAAGAACGAAAAGATACCTGGACTTATGGGAGAGGCAATCTCCTTTGGAGTAAATATTATTCCACCAGATATTAACCGCTCTGAAACTAAATTCGTATGTACTGGAAATCGAGAAATCTTATTTGGATTCTCCGGTATTAAATTTGTAGCAAATGAAGCAGAAGCAATTGTAAAAGAGAGAAATGCAAACGGAAAATATGTTTCTGTTTCAGATTTCTTAACAAGAACAACTGCTAAGAAAAACGTTGTAGAAAATTTAATCTTCTCAGGTTCTTTTGATGGCTTTGGCAGCAATAGACACGCTATAGTGTCTATAGTTGAACCAATGAAAAAAGCTATTAAGAAAATGTCTGAAAAGGAAAAAATTCTTAAAACGCTGGATGACAAAAAGAAATTAGAAAATGCTACGAAGTCATACGAAGCAGCTCGTACAACACTCAACAGCATTACCATCCCTATTTACAAGGAAGACCGTGATGCTCGAATGGAAAAAGAAAAGGAGCTTCTTGGTGCATATGTAACCGAAAGCCCACTTGACCAGTATCCGGAACCAGAAAAGGTTGGATGTACCGCAATCGGAAACTTTAACTTAAGTACAACAAAACTCTTTGGTATTGTTGAAAACTTGGAAATTAAGTACAGAAAAGCTGATGGAAAACCAATGGCATTCTTCCAGTTGTCGGATAAAACAGGTTCTATTAAAGTCTCTGTATTTACCAGACAGTTTACACATATTTCCCCACTTTTAAAAGATGGTGCGGTAATCGCATTATCCGGTTCTGTCCATGAAGAAGATACTGGGTTGCAGGATAGTGAGGGAATGCCAATTGTGGAATACTCTCTTTATGCGGAAAAAGCACAGAACGTACCAAAAGAATTATCCATGTATTATATGGAAGTATCAAGTTATGCCGCCTTCCACTTGTATCAGGAGAAAAACTTCATTCAGAAGTATTCTTGTGAAGAGGATGGACACAAATTAATTATCCACGACAAGGCATTAAATGAAATGAGAGAGACTTTGTATAAAGTTTCCCCTATTGCGTTAGTCAGTGGAATAGTAAAGGAATTATAAAGAATAAGCCCGTAAGGGCTTATTTTTTTATATAAATATTTCATTACATGAAGAAAATATAAAAAAAAGGAGGGTAATCAAACATATTGTATATAGGAATTTTAACTAGGGTGAAAACCACAAAATAACCGAAAGGAGAAATGGAATGTCAAGACACAATACTGCCATTTTATATGGAGTAATATTAAAAGACCCAATCATTCAAAAAGATGCAGATGGAAACGCCCTGTATGGATTATGCTATATCAACGTTGTAAGAAGTTTAAGAGAAGTAGGGGATGGCCTTAAGACTGTACAAACCGCACACCCACCTATTATGACGAGAGAGCCTGCAATATTAGCAGTTATGGAACAATTAAAAGCTCATGATATGGTGTTAATTAAGGGGTCTATCGCTTCAAAGTCAATTAAAAAGTCCTCTTTCTGTAAGAATGAGGCGTGTCATACAAAAGTGTCTGTAGATGGTACTCTTGTGTACGTTAATCCAATTTACATGGAGAAAATAAAGCACTGCGAAACTAACGAGGAAATCTTAAATGACCTTTTAGCTCATCGGGAAATTTCCAATATTGTATACGTTCTTGGTACATTATGCCGGGACCCGAAGAAAATTAGACCTTCTAACGGCATGATAGTTACACAGTATCAGATTGCTTTGAACCGTAAATTCAGAATCAGAACAGATCCACCAGAAATTAAAGCTGATTATCCATGGGTAAAATCTTACGGAGAAAATGCAAAAGAAGATAAGGCTCGTTTGCATACCGGTTCTATTGTTTTTATTGATGGATTTTTGCAGGCCAGAAATGTCCAAAGGCATGCTGTATGCCCAGTATGTAACCAGAAATATGACTGGATTGATAATGCGATGGAAATAGTGCCATATGAGACAGAATATATGCCTGGCACTTTTTATTCGGACGAAGATATTGCCGAAATGAATAAAAAGCAATCTGCTCAAGCACGAAACGACATTTTTGGAGATGATGATTCCGAAGACGTCATCGAAGATTAAAAGTATCTACATAATCACCGCCTTATGCAATGGTAAGTGCGGTGATTTTTAAGAAATTTTGCGAACAACAGGAGAAAATAAGAATGAATCGTATAACAATTAATGGACAAACAATCACTTGTTCTGGAAGCAACATAATTGTCGATAATGGAAAGATTATTGTTGATGGTCAAACTATTAATGAATGCACCGACAAGAATATTAAGGTTGTCATCGAAGGAAATGTCAATAGTCTCGATTGCAGTGGAACGGTGGAAGTACATGGAAATGTAGATGATATTAATTGCAGCGGAAGTTGTAACATCACCGGAGATGTTGAAGGGGATGTATCGGTTGCAGGCAGCGTTACTTGTGGAAATGTAGCAGGAGATATTATAGCAGGTGGAAGCGTGCAGTGTAGAAAATAACTGATGCTGCAAAATGAAGTAGCTAGTAGCAAAAAATATGTATATAAAAACAAGGTTTATGCCTTGTTTTTATTTTTTTTGAAATCAAACATATTGTAAGCAAATATGAAAATGGGAGGATAAAAAAAAATGAGCAAAAGAATAAAAGGCTTAGAATTGATGAAATTATGCCAGCCGCTTACGCAGAACGGCATTGTTTCTTCAGAGAAGATAGCAAATGGCATTGTCCAGTATATGGATGATGGTGATGCAGAAAAATTTACGAATCTGTTAGATTGTTACAATCTTATAGGATATGAACATGTAAAAACGCAAATTATGCAGCTACTTAAGCAGTAGCAAAGGAGGAATCTAAAATGGAATATTTATTGAACAGTTTTTGTGTAACAGGTGATGAATTAGGAAAATTCAGAGAAACAGTAGAAAATCTTGAAAAAAACACTTCTTTCGAAGTGGTAAGTAAAAAAGACATTATCTTATTTTCAGCTTTAGCAGATGAGGATATGAGACGAAGAGCTGATGGCAGTTTTCAGTGCAATGTCGTTGATAGACGTTCCTTAAGTGACTTGAACATCAACGGAACTCCATTACCTACCGGATTTGTATCAAGTTCTAAATTGGACTCAAAATTGCTTGCCGAGCTTTACAATACTACAAGAGTTATTATTGGTGTTGGAAAGTCTCACTACTATGTGGGAGAAAGTGCTATGGCAACGTTATGTAAAAACGCTGGTTTAAAAACTAGCCGTCCAACCCTTGTTCGAGATTTAGCTATCGAAGAAGGCCTTTTGAAGGAAAGCGGCAAAATGACACTCGTTACAAGAAGTGAAATGTCTACCGAAACAGGAATGAAATGTAAAAAAATCTTCGCTTGTATGTCCGGAAGATACAATCCAATCCCATTAAGAATTGTGCCAGATGCTGCGGATCGATTAATCGACGAAGCAGTACTTGGAAAAGGGGTTGTAACAAGCTGGATTGTTGACCACAACATTGCAAGAATTCATATTGAATTTCCTGATGCTGCCGAAGACTATGCGGAACTTTACAAAACGGAAAATTTATTTATTCCGGGAATTGAAATCACTTCTTCTGATACCGGTTTTTCTTCTGTATTTGTTAGAAGTACCTTGCGAAGAGAAGATAGTCGTTATTATGTTATCGCAGATGAGTTTGCAAGAAAACATTCCGGCAAAATTACCGCAGAAGAAATCTTAGACTTGGCAAACAAGACAGTTTTAACTGATTTAAGATTGCTGCCTGAAAAACTTTCTGAATTAATGGGACAGGTTATTACTCCTGAACCTTTAACTGGACCTAGAAGCAAGGCACGCAACCGTAATGCAGTTGCAGATGTTATTAAAAATGTTGCAAAAGAATTAGACTTAAAATCAGCACTTGGACTTAGCCGGACAAATGCGTTATGTGAAGAAATGATGAAGGAAATTAATCCTGAAATTGTTTATAGTGCATATGATGTCGCATGTAATTTCATGAGCATCCCTGATCGTGTAAGTGGCTTGGGTGACGGCGTAATGACTGAATTAAAGAAGCTTTGCGGAAAAGCCCCATATGTTAAATATGCAGGCAAAAAGACACTTAAAGAAGCGGAAACACCACTTATTCTCTCAGCTTAAAAAAGGGCAGAAATGCCCTTTTTATTTTTCCTTTTTTATTTTTCCTTAAATCATACATATTGTAGTTGTAAAAATATTGAAAATAAGGAGGAAAAATAATGAATTCACAAACATTGGGAATAGATATCCCAGTAGATGAAGCAGAAGATGGAATGTATATTATTCGTCATGCAACACTGGAACGTGTGTTAATGGATTACTCAGAAAGATTTACTGTACAGACAAAGCCAATTGCGGTCCGCCCAGAAATGGTAGTAGTAGAATGCACTATCACAGATAACGAAACCGGAAAGCGTGCATTTAAGGTTGGGGAAAGTTCTCCAAGAACGCTTACATCAGAGATTAGCAGAAATTATCCTGCAATCTTAGCATATCAGCGTGCAATAGACCGTGCGGCAATCCTAATCTTAGGATTGGAATCTCACAAGGTATACTCGAACATGGAACTTCCAGACGCTAAATTAAAAACTGACACTTCTCACAGCAACACTACAACGGAAGAGCAGCAGACACAGCCACCGGTAAACAAAAAGACTGCGCCTACACAAACAGCTAAACCAAAGGCAGAACCTGCTAAAGAAAAAGCTTCTAATGCCGTTGTTGACGACGATACCGTTATTCTTATCGGTTCCTGTAAAGGAAAGAAACTTGGAGAAGTTAAAGGAACAGAACCTTTTGAGCGGTTTTTAAATTGGGTAGCACATACTGTAACCGGATATCCGGATGCAGCAAGAAATGAACAGTTAAAGTTCTTCAAAAATTACAAGGAGGCATGTTAAATGGGACGTTACGTATCATTTGATAATGAATTCTTAAAAGAGGTAAACCGGAGGATAGACTCCGGTGAACCTCTCATCATTTTCGATTTAGAAACAACCGGGTTTAATAAAACTACGGACAGAATTCTTACTTTATCTGCAATTAAGGCTGTCTACGAAAACGGAGTATTTGATTTGGATGACAGAATTAATGTTATGCTTAACCCAAACATGCATATTCCAGAGAGTGCCAGCAAGGTTAATGGCATCTACGATAGTGATGTTGTAAATTGCCCTACAGAAGAAGAAGCTTTCCATAGAATAAAAGAGTTCTTTGGAGAATCACCATTTGTTGGTGGATACAATTCTTTAAGTTTTGACCAAAAATTTATGGAAAATATGTATATCCGCCAGACATGTGAATTTAAGCCATCTATTCACCTTGATGTGTATAAATTGGCTAAACAGGTTTTTCCGGGGCAAAAAAGCTACAAATTATCAGCGATTGCGCATGAACTTGGCTGTGACGGAGATTTAACCTTCCATCATTCTATGGATGATGTGATTGCGACTTTTCGTGTCTTAAACATGTTGCGAAAAGAAGAACCAGTGAAGCAAAACACATTACCAATACTACAAATAGTATCAGCTGCTTATTGGAAAGGTCCAAGCCACAGGCTGGAACGTATCTACATCAAAAACAAATCATATATTTCATGTTATTACGACATTTTTAAAAAAGAGTGGTTTGTCGATGGAAAATATAATCTTGAACAGATCAGAAATGATACATTCCGATTGCTGAAGGTAGAAAATGAAGCGGAGCTTGTTAAAAAACTTCGTCCTTAAAAAAGAGGCTGTTTATACAGCCTCTTTTCTATAAAAATCATTTTTACAAAAATTCAAAAGGGAATCGTACATATTATAGACAGAAAGGATGTGTGTAAATGATGGAAATAACAGAAAAGAAATACGATGAACTTTGGGATACAACGGATCTTATCAATGATGCAACCGTGGATAATGGAAATCCAAAACTTGTATTTAAGTTTAGAGAGTCTTTCCCGACAGTTGAAGAAATGAAAGAGCATCACGTTGCCGAAAATTTGGAAAAATACTTTCCTTATTTACTTTTTTATTACAATAACCCATTAGAAACAAAGGATGAAGAATATCTTCGTTCATTCCAATATATTCGGGATTTGATAAATGGAAATGTTAAATTTTCAGGTGAATAAAAAAGACTAGCCGAAGCTAATCTTTTTTACGGGTGGGTAGCCTCAATATTGAGGTGAAGCCCGTTTTTTTATTTCATGGAATCTTTTTCTTGTCCTTCTTTTTCCTTTCGTCTTTGTTCTTCTTTACGTTTTGCTTCAAGCTCACGTTCCTGTTGCCACAAAAGAAGTCTTTGATATGCCTGGTTAATAGTATTTGCCGTATCTGTATCAGGATAATCTTTTAATGCTTGCTCAAACTGTTTATGTTCCTTATATGTTTTACGAATATCACGGATATCTTCTCTTGATAATTCATCTTTGCCAACTATTTTCTTTAGTTTTTTTATTTCTTTTTTAAAAACTTCTTTTTCTTTTTTAAAATTCATTTTTTCTTCCAAAGAAACCCCTTTTACTTCTACATATTTCTGGCGTTCCTTTACTATTTGATTTCTGTGATGGATGCATTCCCTTGCGTAGATTTCATCCGCACGTTTTTTGTATTCAAGAGCTGTTTCCCCTTGTTTTACATCCGGAAGTTTTGCCTCGACAGTTTTCTTTAACGCATCATAATATTTATTCATATCTTCGGCACGAGCTATGGAATTTTTTGTGCCTCGTTCCAATCCATGCGCTTTCATTTTTTCGGCATAAGTATTTTGCAGTTCTATTAATTTTTCCCTTTTACCGACATAATAACTTCCATTTAAACATCCTTTGTCGTCAATCGGTATGACGTAGGCATGAATATGTGGTTTGGCTTCATCCATGTGTAATACAGCCGATACAACATTGTTAGTCTTTATAATATCCCCATTACTCGTTATAGCTTTGTGTTCTGGCGGATTGAAAGACTTGTCCAGCCATTCAATATTATCTTTGGCCCACGTTTCTAAATCTATTCGGTCCATATCCTCACGAGAAAATTCACAAACAATTTCAATTCCCCGTATTGCATCGCCCCTTATTGTAGGCTGAACGGCACCATTTTGTTTCAATTTTAACAGTGTATCTTCATAAGCATCCTGGTATGTTTTACCGTTTAATTCTATCAATTCCCTATTAAGGTAAGATTTTGACATATCAGCATTATCAACAGAGTATTGTCGGTAATTGTGCTTATATCTAGTATTTACACTGTTTGCATGTGCTTTTTCTATTCTCATTATTGCGTATCCCATATAATATTACCTCATTTCATTTTATATATTTAATATGTTTGATTTTGAATTTTATTTTTTTATTTTATTTTTTTTTAAATCGTACATATTGTGTTTGTAAATAAATAATTGAAAAAACAGGAGGAATTAAAACATGAACAAAGTTATTTTAATGGGACGTTTAACAAGAGACCCGGAGGTACGTTATTCTAGCGGAGAAAACCAGACAGCAATCGCGAGATATTCACTGGCTGTAGACCGTAGAAGAGGAAAGAATGATGATCAGCCGTCTGCTGACTTCATTAATTGCGTTGCATTCGGAAGATCCGCAGAATTTGCGGAAAAATATTTCCATAAGGGACTTAAGATTACTGTAGCTGGCCGCATCCAGACAGGTAGCTATACAAACAAGGATGGACAGAAAGTTTACACTACAGATGTAGTCGTAGAAGAGCAGGAGTTCGCAGAGAGTAAAGCAGCATCTGGAAATGCTGGAAATTCTGCACCGGCTGGCAACCCGGAGCCAAGTAATGGAGATGGATTCATGAACATCCCGGATGGAATTGATGAAGAGTTACCATTCAACTAAAAAAAATCAGGGAATCATTTTGATTCCCTCTTTTTTTATTTTGTTCAACTTCATACATATTATGTTTGTAATAAATATTGAATATATGGAGGAAAATAAAGAATGAGTGTAGAAAAAATGAAACTTGGACAAATACTTTTTGGGTCTTCCGCTAAAATTAGATGTTTAAATATATCCGTAGGAATGTTGTTTCCTGCTACTCCAGCTGGAAGATCTGCAAAACACACTGCGATGTCTTCACCAAAAGCTTCACTTTCACTAAAAATTTTTGACTATTTAACAGAAAAAAGACTTAATGCAGCTAAAATTGAAGAAACTAAAATGGTCTACTTTGAATTAGATGAAAATGGCTATAGCGTAGCAAACACATCCGATGGGTTGCTTATAGCTTCTGCCGGTGCTAATCTTTCAAACAAACACATCGCTATCGGAGAAGTATTATATCACTTAGCCTTTGGCACCGACGCAGAGATACTTACTTCGTTTAATGATTGCGTAAACTCTATTGCATCTTCCACCAGAATACTCCCTGATGCGGCAATTTTATTTTGTGACAGCATGTATTATAGTGTTTCAAAGTTTAGAAGAGAAGTCCTCGTCACAGTAGATAACTCTTTAGCAGAACAAATGGTACGTGCATCAAGTAATGGGCTTTTATCCCCTATTGAGAGCTTAAAACCACTTACTTCCTTGCCAACTCTTACCGTAGAGACTGCAAAACCAAAAAGAACAACAGTAAGAAAAAAAACATCAACCGTAATAAAGGACTGCAAAGAAGGGACTTACAAAGTTCCATATGACTGGAAGGATGTTGAGCATATCCAGCCTATGTCCGCGTTAGATGGATTCGTTCCAAATGAGGCTTTCGAATCTGTTCTCAAAAAAATTAAAGTAAGAACAGAAAAAGTGCTGACCAGATTAGACATTAATCCTGAAGACAGAGTTGCGGCCCTCGGAAAAGACTACATCAATATTTCGTTGGTTGGCAAGCCTGGAACTGGAAAAACTGTAATGGCGTATGCTATTAGTGCAGCAACCGGAATGCCTGTATATTCTGTAAACCTTTCTCACAATACAGATGAGGATGAATTTCAGGGCCAGACGAAGATTGTAGACGGTAAAGCACAGTTTGTTGAAACTGACTTTTTAAATGCCTATACAAATGGTGGTATTATTATTTTGGAAGAGGTAAACCTTGCAAATCCGGCTGTAATTATGGGTGCTCTTGGACAGGCAGTTGAATTTCCATTTATTCTGAAAAGAAATGGTTATGAAACAGTGCGGAGACATCCTTTATGCATTATTATCACAACAATGAATATCGGCACTGCCGGTTCCAAAATCCCATCACAGGCTTTTATGAACCGTTTTAAACAGACCTACACATTGAATGACCCAACAGCAAGCGATTTCGTCAAAATCTTGTGTACTTCCGGTGCTGAAAAAGCAAAATGCCAGTGGGTATATGATGCTTATGAAAAGATTGTAGCATACCTTAATTCTGATGAAATTAATGAAGAAGATATTGCTATGACACTTTCTTTAAGAACCTGCTTCGGTGCATTAGAGAATATGGAAGAGGGAGACAGCCCTCTAGATGCTATTAAGCATTCCATTATCGGAAAGATTGCAGAAAGTGATTTGGCTTTAGCAAGAGATTGCGAAACAGAAGTATTGAAAAAATCTGTACCTAAACCTATGTTTTAAAGAAATAAACCGCAAAAAGCGGTTTTTTTCTTTGTAGAAAAGCCAGAAATATTTTTATTTTCATACATATTATATATAGTAGTATAATCTAGGTGAATAATTTCAACAAATATCTACTAAAGTAGACTGTTATATTTGGAAAAATATTCACATACTAAGGATATACTACAAATAAATATCTGCTAAAGCAGACACAATGACGTTAAAAACTATTCGAAAAAGGAGTTTGATAATTTGTGAAACAAACAAAGAAAAATATGCCTGAGGAAGAACCAAAAATGTATGTAGCACCTCCAAGTGAAAAAGATATATTCGCAGAAAAATTATCCCAAAAGGGCTATGACACATTTTTTGAAAACGGAGTACTAATAATCCGCTGTGAATCAAGAAAGAGAATGGAAGAATTAAATGCTGAATTCGGAAAGTTAAACTTTTCGATTGGCTATGTTTTCTCGGAATAATAATTTTATTTTTCTATTGTTCATACATATTATATTTGAATATTGAATAATAGGAGGATAAAAATATGTCACTTACAAACAAAGAAAGAATTTCAAAAGCACAGGATATTGTTTTAGCACAGACTTGCGTAGAGTTTATCGAGGATTATCGTTGTACTCCAGACTTTGTAGAAGTTATCGGAAATGCTGGCGGAGATGTTTTAACATTTCGCGTCTACAACGATGGATCTATTTACG
>ENA-ORUI01000922-ORUI01000922.1-human-gut-metagenome-genome-assembly--contig:-NODE-922-length-33379-cov-16.822050_pt1 | contig 33379 bp, 17 predicted proteins | sample MGYA00242078_ERZ509205 | MGnify/ENA primary metagenome ERZ509205 (study PRJEB26280, sample SAMEA2338828) | human gut metagenome | biome: human gut; feature: human-associated habitat; material: faeces... | reverse complement strand
TGTATACTATGTCTTTGCACTGTTGTATACTATGTTACTACACTGCACACATTGGACGCCCGCCTTGATGAAACATTTTGTTTAGTCACATATGTTTTGATGTGATAAATGTTGTGTATCGAATTTGCACGCATTGCGTGCAAACCGTGTGCATTGCACACGGTTTGCCCCTACAATATAACAATTGTTTTGCGGCATTTATAAAATTTAATCTGTTATGAAAATTCTGCCGTTACCTGCGGGCGTCCAATGAACGCCCCTACAGGTTGGTACAGACAATAACAATTTTACGCTCGGGCATTTTTAGTTTTCTATTGTACAAACTATCTTCACGAATTAACTGCCGAGGCACTCGGCTACAAAGTTACTTCACTTATAATTAGATAGTAACGCTCGGGCGTCATAAGTCTTTTTATTGTACAAACTGTCTTCACGAATTGACTGCCGAGGCACTCGGCTACAAAGTTACCTTAATATAGAAAATAACGCTCGGGCATTAAAGTATTTGACTTAAAAAACTATCTTCACGAATGAAAATATTGACTTTTGGAGGAAATTGGATTATTATTTAAACTGTATAACTTTAAGTATGCTTATTTTTAGGACAGATGATTTGTGAAGGAGTTGAAAAAAGTGCCGGATCTTTCGATAATTTTCGATATGGGTGTTGTTGCACTGCGTTTTCTTATGCCTGTTTATGCAATAATAATTGTGTACCAGTGCTTTGCCGCAATGCGCCGTCGCCGCCGTCCCGAAACTCCTTTGATTTCACTTTTGAACCCTGCAACGGGCGAGATGCTCCCCGTGCTTTTCTGGGAAAATTCAATCGGCAGAAGTAAAAGCAGTGATGTAACCGTTGATGACCCGACGGTTTCAAGAAATCATTGCGTACTCCTTCGCCGTAAAGACGGTTGGTATGTAAGCGATACCGACTCAAAGAGCGGCACAATGCTCAACGGCAAAAGAACAAGAGGCAGAGCAAAGGTGCTAATTGACGATACAATAACAATAGGCGGTACAAGCCTTATAGTAAAAAGAGGCGAGGAGTTCCAACAGCCGTTGCAGTCGAGCTGGTTTTTCTCAAAGGTCAGCGATAAGCCTGCAATGAAATCGTGGAAGCTCATGCTTCTTATTACATTTTTTCACTTCTTTATGTGCGTTCAGGCAATGTTCTGGAATGACGGCACAAATACAATGGCTCCGCTCGTGCTGTTCGGCGCTCTTGCGGCTGTTGAATGGGGATTCTTCTTTATCTCCTATTTTGTAATCCGCAGAGTAAATTTCGAGCTTGAATCGCTTGCCCTGTTTTTGACGGGCATAGGCGTAATGATGCTTATCAGACAGTCGGAACGCTCGGCTTATGTTCAGCTTGTTGCCGCCGCAATAGGTATGATTTTCTTCTGCATAATCATCAAGCTGATTGAAGATCCCGATAAGGTAAATAAACTCAGACTTCCGGCAATGATTTGTGCGGTCGGTCTTTTGGGCGTAACAATTGTATTCGGTAAGATTACAAACGGCGCCGCCAACTGGATTTATATCGGCTCGTTTTCATTTCAGCCGTCAGAGCTTGCAAAGATTATTTTCATCTTTATCGGCGCAAGTTCGCTTGATGTGTTGATGACAAAGAAGAACCTGCTTGAGTACATTATCTTCTCGGCAGTATGCGTCGGACTTTTGGCTCTTATGGGTGACTTCGGTACTGCGCTCATCTTCTTTGTAACATTTTTGCTCACAGCGTTTATGCGCTCGGGCGATTTCAAGACGATTATTCTTGCTGTTGCCGCTGCAATTTTCGGCGTAACCTTTGTCCTCAAGTTTAAACCGTATGTTGCCGACCGTTTTTCGGGCTGGCGTCATGTGTGGGAACATACTCAGGACAACCTCGGTTATCAGCAGGCAAGAGTTCTCACATATATGGCAAGCGGCGGACTTTTCGGCGTAGGTATCGGCAACGGTTTTTTAAAGCAGGTTGCCGCATCCGAAAGTGACCTTGTTTTCGGACTTGTTTCGGAAGAAATGGGAGTTATCGTTGCGTTCACACTTGCCGTGGCAGTAGGTGCAATGTTTATTTATGCAAGGGCAATTACAACCCGAAGCAGAAGTACCTTTTATTCAATTTCAGCGTGCTGTGCGGCAGGACTTTTTGTCGTTCAGCTTTCTCTCAATGTTTTCGGTGCAACCGATGTTCTTCCGCTCACAGGCGTAACATTTCCGTTTGTGTCTGCCGGCGGTTCAAGTATTATGTCTTGTTGGGGACTTGTTGCATTCATCAAAGCCGCAGACGAGAGAACTTATTCGGTAAAAAGATAAGTTTGGTAAATTGAAAATGAAAAATTGAAAATGGAAAATTGTTGTCGAGAGGAAAAACAGCAAAATAAAATGCTCTATCTCCCGACCGTATTCATAGTGCTTTGCAAGCAAAGCCGCATTTTCTTTAATTTTTCGATTGTTCACTTGATACACAGGGTGGTGTAAGGTTTGAAAAAAATACTTCGCAGAAGTACACTTATATATATAGTTGCGCTTGCGTTTATCGGCGGACTCGGCTATCTTGCCTTTGAGCTTGTAACAGGGGCAGACGATTGGGTTGATCAGGCATATAATGCGCATATAGCAGGTGACGGCGGCCTTGCACAGGCAGGAGCAATCTATGACCGCAACGGCACGGCTCTTGCACAGACGGTTGACGGTAAAAGAGTTTATAACGAAAGCGAGAGCGTAAGAAAATCTCTGCTTCATGTTGTCGGTGATGACAGCCTTAACATTTCAACGGCTGTTCAAAGTATGTATCGTTCTCAGCTGATAGGCTATAACCTTGTTTTCGGACTTAATATGCCGGAATCATTGCGTGCCTCTCACGATATAAAGCTGACAGTCGATTCCGCAACCTGTGCGGCTGCTTATGATGTTCTTGCAGCTTATAACAAAAAAGGTGCCTGTGTAATATATAACTACAAAACAGGCGAGGTTATCTGTTCCATAAGCACCATGGCTTACGATCCGCAGGCTCCTCCCGAAATTACCAAGGACAACGAAAGCGAATACGAGGGCGTTTACCTTGATAATGTGCTTTCGTCAACCTTTACCCCGGGTTCAATCTTCAAAATCGTTACATCTGCGGCGGCAATCGAGAATATTCCCGACCTTTATGACCGCACTTGGGTTTGTAACGGAAGTGAGAACATAGGCGGAAGTGAAGTTACCTGTACGGAAACTCACGGAACGCTGACATATAAAGAGGCAATGGCACATTCCTGTAATATTGTTTTTGCAAAGCTTGCCGTTGAACTCGGAAGTGACACAATGACAAAAACTGCCGAGAAAATCGGCATTAACAGCTCCTTTGATGTTGACGGAATTAAAACCGCAAAAGGTTCATATGATGTCAGCGATGCCAATGAAAACCAGCTTGGCTGGTCGGGCGTAGGTCAGTATAATGACAAGGTAAACCCGATGCAGATGGCAATTATCTGCGGTGCAATCGCAAACGGCGGTAAGGCTACAAACCCTACCCTTATCAAAGATGAGTCCATACTCTCCGCACTCGGCATAAACTACAAGAGCAGCGGACAGGAGCTTTTTTCATCCGATACGGCGACAAAGCTTGATGATGTTATGAGATACACCGTTTCGGATTACTACGGCGACAACCTTTTCGGCGGACTTACAGTCTGTGCCAAAACAGGTACGGGTGAAGTCGGCGATGATAAGAACCCTAACGGCTGGATGGTCGGCTACTCAAAAGATGAGGACTGCCCTCTCGCCTTTGCCTGCGTTGTACAGGATTCGGGTTTTGGTTTCCAATATGCCGGTCCCGTGGTTGAGGCCGCAATGATTCAGGCTGCAAAAAGCCTTGGAGCGTCTGCGGTGCAGTAAATTAAAATTATATTATTGAAAATACAGTTTGACCGATTTTTTCGGTACATTGAAAGGAAGAACCCTGATGAATTTTTTAAAGGCTATGTTCGGCAACTACAGCAAGCGTGAAGTTAAGCGTGTGCAACCAATCTGTGACAAGGTGCTTGCACTCGAAGATAAATATGCGGCTATGAGCGAAAGTGAACTCAAGAACCAGACAACAATTCTTAAAGAAAGACTTGCCAATGGCGAAACAACAGACGATATTCTCCCCGAAGCATTTGCAACCTGTCGTGAGGCAGGCTGGAGAGTGCTTGGTATGAAGCACTTCCCCGTTCAGATTATCGGCGGTATCGTTCTTCACCAGGGCAGAATCGCCGAGATGAAAACCGGTGAAGGTAAAACCTTGGTTGCTACCCTCCCTGCATACCTCAACGCTCTTACAGGCGAAGGTGTTCACATTGTAACAGTCAACGATTACCTTGCCCGCCGTGACTCAGAGTGGATGGGCAAGCTTTACAGATACCTCGGCCTTTCGGTCGGCCTTATCTGTCATGACCTTGACAATGACGGCAGAAAAAAGGCTTATGCCGCAGACATTACATACGGAACAAACAACGAACTCGGTTTTGACTACCTCCGTGACAACATGGTAGTTTACAAGGAAAACAAGGTTCAGCGCCCACACGCATTTGCGATTGTCGATGAGGTTGACTCAATCCTTATCGATGAGGCGAGAACTCCTCTTATTATTTCGGGTAAGGGCGACAAGTCAACAGACCTTTACGCAAAGGCTGATGCTTTTGCAAAAACTCTTAAAGTTCAGCGTTTTGCAGAACTTGACGCAAAAGAGGATATGGAGGAATATTACAAGGAAAACGACATTGATTATGTTGTTGATGAAAAGCAGAAAACAGCAACCCTCACACAGAGCGGTGTTAAGAAAGCCGAAGAATTTTTCGGTATTGAAAACCTTACCGATCCCGATAACCTTACAATTCAGCACCATGTAAATCAGGCTATCAAGGCCAACGGCGTTATGAAGCTTGATGTTGACTATGTTGTCAAGGACGGCGAAGTTATCATCGTTGACGAATTTACAGGTCGTCTTATGTACGGTCGTCGTTTTAACGAAGGTCTTCACCAGGCTATTGAGGCTAAAGAGGGCGTAAAGGTTCAGAGTGAAAGCAAGACTCTTGCTACAATCACATTCCAGAACTACTTCCGTCTTTACAAAAAGCTTTCGGGTATGACAGGTACTGCTCAGACAGAGTCGGAAGAATTCCAGGAAATCTACAAGCTTGATGTTGTTGAAATTCCTACAAACAAGCCTGTTTTAAGAAAAGACCTCCCCGATTCGGTTTATAAGACAGAAAACGGCAAGTTCCACGCTGTTATTGACGCAATTGTTGAGGCTCACGAAAAGGGACAGCCTGTCCTTGTCGGTACAATTTCAATTGAGAAGTCGGAGCTTCTTTCAAAAATGCTCAAAAAGAGAGGCATTAAGCACAATGTCCTCAATGCAAAACAGCATGAAAAAGAGGCTGAAATTGTTGCTCAGGCAGGTAAACTCGGTGCGGTAACAATCGCAACCAACATGGCAGGTCGTGGTACCGATATCATCCTCGGCGGTAACGCAGAGTATATGGCAAAAGCCGCAATGCGTAAGCAGGGCTTTACAGAGGAGCTTATTGAAGAAGCTACAGGTTATGCGGAAACCGATGATGAAGAAATCATCAATGCAAGAAATACATTCAGAGAACTGAATGACAAGTATAAGGAAGAAATTAAGGGCGAGGCTGAAAAGGTAAGAGAGGCCGGAGGTCTTTACATTATGGGTACGGAAAGACACGAGTCACGCCGTATTGATAACCAGCTCCGTGGTCGTGCAGGTCGTCAGGGCGATCCGGGTGTCAGCCGTTTCTTCCTCTCAACCGAGGATGACCTTATGCGTCTGTTCGGCGGTGACAGAATGAAAATGATGATGGAGCGTATGAATGTTGCCGAAGATATGCCTATTGAGAACAAAATGCTCACAAGTATTATCGAAGGCTCACAGGAAAAGGTTGAGCTTCGTAACTTCGGCATTCGTAAGGATGTCCTCCAGTACGACGATGTTATGAACAAACAGCGTGAAATCATCTATGGTCAGCGTGATCAGGTTCTTAACGGTGAGGATCTCCACGAAACAATCCTCAAAATGGTTGAGGATACAATCGCAACTTCAATCAAGCAGTATCTCCCCGAAGGTCCGGCAGAACATTGGAACTTCCAAAGCCTCAAGGATTACTATGCAGGCTGGCTTATCAGAGATGATTCTAAGTACGATTTCAGCCTTGAAGATCTTGAAAATATGGAACCCGAAGAGATTCAGAAGATGCTCGTTGACGATGCTCTTGAAATCTACAAGGAAAACGAAGAACTTCTTCCCGAGGAAACAATCCGTGAGATGGAGCGTGTTTACCTCCTCAAGAATGTTGATACACATTGGATGGATCACATCGACAATATGGATCAGCTCAAGAGCGGTATCAGACTTCGTTCATACGGTCAGCACGATCCTGTTGTTGAGTACAGAGTTGAAGGCTTCGATATGTTTGATGAGATGATTGAAAGCATTCGTGAAGATACTGTCAAGATGATGCTCATTATGCCAAAGCGTGTTTATGAGATTCAGAAAAGACAGGATGCAATTGCAGCGGCAAAGAGAGCAGCTCAGAGGGCTGCCGCAGCGGCAAAGTCTGCATCCGATGATGAAGAAACTGTTGAACAGTCGGACGCTGTAAAGCAGGCGCTTCACCGTGAGCAGGTTGCTCAGCCTACAGAAACTTCTGCAGACGGTACGGATTCTGTCAACAAGACTATCCGTAAGGGCAAGAAAATCGGCAGAAACGATCCCTGTCCGTGCGGCAGCGGTAAAAAGTACAAGAAGTGCTGCGGCAGAGATCTTTAATATGTTTGCATAAAGCGGTTTGTATAATTGCGGTTTAAGTGAATTACATTTTGAAGGGCAGAGAGCAATACTCTGCCCTTTATTTGTGCCGAATTTTCAAGGTATTCGGTGATTAATTTTATCGGATATAGAAACTGATTATAAAAATATATCTGAAAAATTCTGCAAAATGCTGGTTTTGGGGCATTTTAAAAGCAGCAATCGCAAAATAATACATATTTCCGCACGCACAGCTTGGAGTAAACCTGCATAAAATTTTTGATATTTTTGAAAAAAGAATTAAAAATCAACAAATTTAGTGCCGAAATTGACTTTTTAACTGCCTGTTAAGGTTGTGTAATGGGTATAATTTATCTTAAACACAAAAAATGGCGATAAATAAGTAATAAAATCACATTATGGTCAAAAATATTAAATCGTGCTTGCAGATATGCAAAATAAACAAAAACATTACCCAAAGTTTGGCTATATTGCCTCTACAAATATGCAATAAAATATTATATAATTGTATATAAGTCAAAAAGAAGAACAAATTCAAAAAGTTGCGTTTCATAATTAGTTGGCAGATATATTGGACTGTCCTATGCAGTTCTGTTTAATTGTACTTTGACTGCCAAAACAAAGTAATCGGCAATGAAGGAGAAGAAAAAATTATGAAATTAGGTAAAAAGCTTTGCATAACCGCAAAGAAAAGCTTTTCTCTTGTGCTTGCACTTACCCTCATGCTTTCGATATGTGCCGTGTCGGGTATGTCGCTTAATGTGTTTGCGGCAACATCTTTGGATCAGAAGATTTATATTAACCTGACCAAGAATAAGGAATGGAAAGATTTTTCTTCTGTTACATATCGTTTTGCTAAGGATGACGGCACGGTTCTCAGTACGGGTACTGTAAGCAAAGATCCTTCGTCGGGAGTTTTTGAAGCCACTGCACCATCCGGTGCAACAAGAATTGAGCTTTCTTCCGGGGTTAATTTTACTCTTCCCAAAACGACTGTTGCAAAAGATTTTCGCCGTATCTATCTTTATAACAGCAATAATACCTATAATGAAGCTTATGCATATTCTTGGGTAAACGATACTGACTTCAACGCAGAGTGGCCGGGTGCTGCAATGACTAAGACATCTTCAGGCAGCGATTACTACTATGTAGATGTTAAGTCATCCCATAAAAATGTAATCTTCAGCAACAAGGGCGAAACACAAACAAGCGACCTCGGTATTAACGACTCATACAGTGCCGATAATGCTCTTTATGATGCTTCAAAAAGTCAGTGGACTAACCCGTTCATCAAGACCATCGACATTTCTGGTGCTACGGGCGACACAGAATTTTATCTTACAACTGACGGCTCGTTCAAAGAAAGTAAATACCTTTCTGTTCAAGCTCCCGACAAACAGTCGAAAGCAACATATAAAACAGTTTATGTTTCAAACGATGACTGGAAGTCGCTTACAAAGGTTTATGCAACTTTTGACTACAACGATGCCTATGAAGGAACAGTTGAGCTTACAAAAGACACCATAGACACCAAGGTAAGCGGTTCTGTGGTGTTCAAAGGTGAAATTCCGGCGGGTGCGCTTTTAAGATTCCATCCGAACGAACATAACCTCAACGGTGCATCTTCTGCAACATCATATCCGACAGGTTCGGGATATGATTATTTTGGCTACAGCAAGAACACGGCTACATATGTTAAGACAGCCAGAGGCGAAGGCTGGACAAAATTCTCGGAAATAGACAATGTAAACTATGGTGCTGTCGTTGAAAATTCATTCTCAGATAATTCTGACATCGTAGGCGTTGACGCAACATACTTTGACTACTGGTCTGATATGGAGCAGGAGAAAGGGTATCTTCAGTGTCAGGGTAATGACAAAATGTATGACTATTGGTATCAGTTTGATAACTTCAACAGCTACATAAGCAACATTGCTTTAGATCATAAATCGGACTGGAAGTATCCTCTCTACTTCGGTAATATGTATAAGGGTGGGGAACACTACAAAGAATTTACGGACCACGTAGCAGGACTTACAAACATCAACGATTATAATGATAACTATTACTATGCAGTAAACAACGCCAACGGTATGGCATGGGGCGACGGTAATTATAACCAGTCCTTACAGGGTCTTATGTACAACAGGCTTGACAGTAAGGGCAATCTTCAGGTTGCAAATGGTGTCAAGGCTCCTTACTTTGATGCTGAGGCACTTTCAACCGCTACATATAATGATAAAAGAGTTGCCAATGTTTATAAGTCATCTTTCCCGTTCCGTGCAACTACTGACGGTGATGGTGTTACTACTTATGAATTCACTTCAAAAAATGCAACCGATAACATCTACTTTACATGGGACGGCCTTACACCTAAAAAAATTAACTACGGTGCGGGCGAAACATATGGTGTACACGATGATTTGGGAAAATTCGGCGGTACAGAAAACGGTTATGGTGTTTTCCCATTCAACAATACTCAGAACACATCAGCGGGCAAGGGTACTAACTGTAACCTTAACTATGGCTTTGGTGTCAGACTTGATATAGACTTCAGAGTTCCGAAGGGCGGTTTACTTGCAGACAACAAACCTGCAACCTTTAACTTCAGCGGTGACGATGACCTTTGGGTTTATATCGGTGAGGATTCAACAGGTGCTGATGCAGAGCTTGCTCTCGACCTCGGCGGTGACCATAAAGAGGCAAGCGGTTCAATTGACTTTAATAAAATGCAAGCAACAGCTGACGATGTATTTGCCGACTACTCACCTTCATCATCGTCGACAAAACTTACAGTTCCGGAAGGTGAGTTTTGGGTTAAGACAGGTGATTATAATAACTTCTGTTTGAATGTTTGGCAGGATACAAAGGTTGGTGTATATAATGAAGATGGATATTATGTAGATCCTTATGAAATATCAGACGGTTTTTACAAATTCAAAAAGGATCTACTTGGCAGCAATACAGAAGTTAACTTCTGTAAGTGGAAGAATATGGGTACCGGCGGCACGCTTAAAGCAAACCTTAAGCTTTCAGATCTTTACGGTAAAATGTGGAACGGTGACGGCACTCCGTATACCGGAGACGCTTTGTCACATCCGATAATTCGTAAACCCGTTACAAAGACAATCAACAATGGCGTTCAGCTTGATCCTAACAAGACATACCATATGGTAGTATTCTATATGGAGCGTGGTGAGGCTGAGTCTAACTTCAAAGTAAATTTCACAATGACACCTGCCAACAATGACCTCAAGGTTACAAAGGCACTTGATACAGGCGATGTTGTTTCTGAAATTTCAGATGACCTCAAAGCTAATGAAGCTTTTGATTATACAATCAAAGAGAACGATAAAGATACCTCCGGTAAAGGCTACAAGCTTACAAAACCAGACAAAAGCACAAGCAGTGAAACTCTTTTAAACAGCGGTTTCACACTTAAAGATGATTATATGGCTGACTTTGACAACTCATTCAAGACCGACAATAATATGACGGTTGACGAGTCAACAGACAGCAGTAAGCTTAAATACACAACAAACTGGGAGCTCGTTAACAACAGAGTCGGTTCAACAATCAAAAGCGGTTCAACTGCGAACTCGGAATTCAAGCTTGTAGATCCCGAAGATGACAGTGCTTATGCACAGCTCCAGCTCAACTATACCAACAGTATAATGACAGCACCTCTTGAAATTTCAAAGAATGTTGTTAATGAAGACGGTGAAACCGATTACGATACAAATCAGCAGTTTACATTTGCGATTGCTCTCGACTTTGACGGCAGCGATTCAACCTATGACTACAAGACCTATCCTCTTGAGTATCAGCTCAAAGAAAAGGATGCAAGTGGTTATTCAAACACAGTTTATCGCACATCTAAGGACGGTTCGTTCACAATCAAAAAGGGCGAAAGCATTAAGCTTCTCAATATTCCTGTAGGTGCAACCTATAAGATTACAGAGAAAAATGTTATAGGTTATGTTCCTTATAAAGTAGGCAATCAGGACTTCAACGGTACATTTGTCGGTACTCTCGCCGAAGCAGGAAATGCGCTTAAATTTATCAATAAGGTTAATCCTACAAACATTGCCATTTCGGTAAATAAGACTCTTGACGGTCAGGCTTACAGCGGCAGCAAGTTCGTTTATACATTGACAGGTCTTGAATCAATGGATACAGCAAAACAGGATGCCGACGGCAATATTATCAAGACAAACAGCGCAAAAACAATTTCCACGAATTTGGAAACACCTGACAAAAACGGTAAGGTTGAATTCAAAAACCTCAAATTAGTCACTGCGGGTGTTTACAGATTTAAGATTACCGAGGCTCTTGCCGAAGGTGCAAATGCATCCGATTATAAAATGGATACAAACACCTGGCTTGCCGAGATTGAATTGCTTGAAAGCGGTGAAGTAACGGCGGCTAAGTACATTAAGGTTAAGAGCTCAGATATTGAAGGCAAAACCGATGCTCAGCTTGCAACTTACTTCAACAATTCTTCTCCTGTTGAAAAAGCCGTGTTTGAAAATGAAACCACACACGGAAGTGCAACAGTAAACAAGAAGAATCAGACAGGCGGTAATGTAAGTGATACGGAATTTGCTGTGATGAAGGTATCCGAGGAGGGTATCTTTACTGCAGATGATATCAATACAATCATTAAAGATGCCTCAATGAAAACTCATATGACTTCTAAAAAGACAGACAGCAACGGTCAGGCTGTGTTTGACAATCTGACAATCTTCAAGGACGGTCAGGGTGAGTTCACAAAAACAAACGGTAATGTTGTATGGAGCGACAGTTCCGACAATTATATATCAGGTACTTCAACATATCAGACATACTGTCTGTTTGAGTACAAACCGTCAGAGGGTTACACCCCGAACTACACACTTTCCTACTTCACACTTCCTGTTGAGGGTAAGTACGATGTTACATATAATTATGTTGACGGCGCAATTACAATGCCTTCGGCAAGCGGTGACGGAATGAACGGTTATTTTGTTCTCGGTTTGTCGGTTGCAGGTCTTGCGGTGACAATGTTCACGGGTTACGCAATCTATTACGGAAAAGTTCGTAAAAAACGCAGAGCAGGACGCAGAAAGTAACCCGATATGATTTAACTTGTTAGAACAGGTGATTTTTTAATCATATGTTTCTTTCATAGAAAACCTCTTTGACTGCTACGGACACCGTTGTTAGCCGGTGTCTGCCATGCAGCCACCCCAACCCGTTTAACCATTCGGTTAGAATATAATTACATATATTAAATCAAACACAAAGGAGAAAGAAAAATGAAAACTACAAAGAAAATCTTTGCAGCTGTTCTTGCAGTAATGATGATTGCTCTCATGATCCCATTCTCAGCAAGCGCTGCTACAACACTTACAGTAACATGCAACCCTAATGCCGGTACAACAGGTGATAAAGCCGACTATGTTGGTACCTATGAGTACAAATTCTTCAAGCTCGCAACGGTTGATACTACAACAGGTACAGTAACAGTTGAAGAAGCTTATGCAAGCAACAATGCCCTTGTGGACGCTCTCAACTCAACAGAAAAAGACAAGAGCCAGAAAATCATCGCAATTTGTGATGGTATGTCATGGACAGGTACAGCTGCTAAGACTGTTACATTCAAATATGACGGTTCAGCAGATGTTTCTACACAGGAGATTACAGACCTTGATGACGGTATCTATTATGTATACTGCTCTAAGAAGCCTGGTACAGTTAAGTCTGTACAGGGTTCACTCATCTCACTTCCTTACTTCGATGGCGCAGACTGGAAATACAATTATGAAACAGTAAACCTTGCTTCAAAGATTGATGTTTCAGGTATCACAGTTACAAAGACAGTTGCAGACAGCAATGTTGGTACACAGAAGAACGCTGATTACACACTTACAGCTTCAACAGCAGGTTCAACAACTAACAAGATTGCAAAGTATGCAATTGTTGATAACATGGACAACGCTCTTTCGCTCATTGACGGTACTGTAAAGGTTTACTTTGTTAAGGATGGTGCTGAAACACCTGCAGAGGACGGCGACTTCACAGTAGAGTCTAATTATGCTTATAAAGATGCCACTGGCACTGATGCAACAGCTACATTCGCAGTCGTTGCTACAGACGCACTCCTTCAGGGTGACAATTTCTACAATTATGATACAATCAAGGTAACATTCTCAGCTAAGGTAAACCCTGATATCGCTGAAAAAGTTACTACAGACCTCCCCAACACAGACGGTCTTTACTATGGTAATGAAGGCAACTTCACATACAAGCCAGGTAATAATACTGTAAATGTTGCAACTGCAGGTCTTGATGTAACAAAGGTTGACGGTAACGCAACATCAAAAAAGCTTGCAGGCGCTGAATTCACACTTTATAGTGATTCAGCATGCACCGAGGCAATCGTAGTTGAAGGTGAAACTGTTAAGGCAACAACAACAACTAACGGCAACGATAAGTTCTACTATGGTTCAAATGAGTTCTACTTTACACCTGGCGTTGATTACTTTGTAAAGGAAACAAAGGCTCCTGTAGGCTACAACATCAACTCTACTATATTCAAAGTAACAGCTGTTGCAAAGGCATACACACCAGTTGGTACAGTTGAAAACGGCGCTGCTACAGTAGTTAAGGATTACCCTGTAACTGTTCCTCAGACAGGTGGTATGGGTACAATGATGTTCTATGTTGGCGGTGCAGCACTTATCGCTTGTGCAGGCGTTCTTCTCTTTGTTCTTAAGAGAAAGAAAGCAGCTAAATAATTAATCGAATATCTTTATCTTAAAATCTGTGATATGATATATGTAATTTTCAGGGGATGCGGCAACGCATCCCCGTTCTATTTTGGCTTTATTTAATGAATAATGAATAATTAAGGTGGCGGTGTTCCGCACCGCATTTGTATATGCTAAAACCGCCTCCACCCGTCGCCAACGGTGCAAATTATATGTTAAATCAAATTTTATAAATGTCGCAAACCACCACAATGTTACGCTCGGGCGGAATATGTTTTGGTATTGCACAAACTATCTACACGAACCGGCAACGGTGGCTCACCGTGCAGTTGCGATAAATAGTAAAATATAGTATAATAACAACGGAACAAAAACACGCAGAAAAGGAAAATTTTATGAAACGAAAGCTGTCAATTTTACTAATAGCTTTAATATTTGTTGCGGGAATCGGCATAATGAGCTATCCGCTTGTCAGCTCCGCAATTAATAACTATGTCAGTCGAAGCATGGTTAAGGAGTACACCAACAGGGTTGCTCAGATGCCGAGTGAGAAAACTCAAAAAATGTTTGAAGAGGCTGCTAAGTACAATAACAGCCTTTCAAATAATATGATAATTACCGACCCGTTCGACGAAAAGGCTTTTCAGAAAATCGGCGCAAATTATGAGAAAACTCTCAATGTTGATGATGACGGTCTTATCGGCTATATTGATGTGCCGAAAATCAATGTTTATCTGCCGATTTATCACGGCACAAGCGAAGAGATTCTTTCCAAAGGTGCAGGGCATCTTCAAAACACTTCCCTGCCTGTCGGCGGTGCAAGCACACATTCCGTAATTTCTGCCCATTCGGGTTATCCGGGCGAAACATTTTTCGATTACCTCACCGATATGAAGGTCGGCGATGAATTCTATGTTCATATCCTCGACAGAACGCTGAAATATGAGGTTGATCAAATCGAGGTTGTTCTTCCCTCGGAAATCAATTCCTTGCGGATTGTTGACGGCGAAGACCTTGTAACGCTCCTCACCTGTACCCCATACGGTGTGAATACGCACAGACTTCTCGTGCGTGGCAAGCATGTTGCATACGATGATACTAAATATGTTGAAACAGGTGTGTCACTTGCAAAGTTCGACAACGGTTACATATTCTTTCTCGGTTACAAAATCCCTTATGCAGTCGCAATCGGCATAATTGTCGGATTTGTTGCACTTGTTGTGTTTGTGGTTGTATTTCTGCTCAAGCGTAAAAAGAAGAAGTCAAACGGTGCAAAACGGCTGAGAGATGATTCGGCTGACGAAAATCAGAATGATTCGGGCGGTGATTCCGATGATTAAAAAAATACTTACGGGTGTGGCAATAGCAATGCTCGTTGTCGGAATAGGTCTTGTCGCATTCCCCCCTATATCAAATTTTATCGGAACACAGATTTCAAACGGTGAGGCTGACGGCTTTGACGCCCGTGTTGAAGAAATTGAGGACGGCTCTTTTGAACAGGCGGTCAAGGACGGCAGGGTTGACGAAGATGGTTACAAAATTGACAAAGAAGGCAAGCGTACCTCCAAACAGCCCGTTGTTTTCAAGGCTGACCTCGGCAGACTTTTCCGTGACAGCGTTGCCTATAACAAAAAACTTGAAACGAACCAGTATGAAATGCTCCGCAACGATACCTATTCACAGGCTGCCGTCAATCTTGAGGATTACGGCATAACGGACGGCATTTACGGCTATGTTACCGCAGAAACAATAAATATGCGTCTGCCGATTTACCTCGGTGCGAACAGCTCAAATATGAGCTACGGTGCGGCACATATGAGTGCAACCTCATTGCCGATTGGCGGTAAGAATACAAACGCAGTCCTTGCAGGTCACACGGGGTACATCGGTCGAATATTCTTTGACAATCTCCGCAACCTCAAAATCGGTGACAGGGTTTCAATCACAAATTATTGGGATACACTCAATTACAAGGTCGTTGAAACCAAAGTCAATAAGCCGAACGAATCAGGCGACTGCTATTTGCAGAAGGACAGAGATTTGCTCACGATGTTTACCTGCATAAGTGACGGCAACGGCGGTTTTGACCGTTACTATGTAATATGTGAGCGTGCGTCATAATTTACAGCAGACTGCATCACGGTGCAGTCTGTTTTTTGTTTAAAGACTAATTGTTTAAAACAGAAATGACCGAGTATTTTGTCTGTCATTTTGTAATAATTAATATCGGGAAAAATACGCATATATTGCCGTAAATGCCGAATTTATTTTAAAATTATTGACATAAGAAAAATAGATTGATAAACTTAGACAAGTATGAACAAATTTGCGGATAAAATTACAAACACGGAGGATAACAATGAAAAATATAATCAAAAAATTAACTGCAATCGCAATGTGCGGTGTGCTTACTGTCGGTTCGGTTCTTATGACAGGTGCGGTAAGCGAGTATGAAGATCGCAAGGACTTTGAAGTTACAGGTACAACGCAGAAAATCTCAAACAATCAGCTTTTTGTGATAACAACGGGATACACTGAAAATACCGATAAAAATTTCGGTGCAAAGTTCCAAACAACCGAAGAAAAGGATTACGATATATGGTTTAAGGATTGTATCAATGCACCGAAATTTGTAAATCTTCCAAAGGGCGAAAAATTTGTAAAATACATGATGACGCAGGGGCACAGTTATTTCGGTAATGTTCAGACATTCTATCAGTTTGACAAAACAGGCGGTGAATATGTCAAGGTGAAAATCAAGCTTTCCGATTTTTCCCGTCTGTTCAATGAAAACGGAACAATGACTTCTGAGCTTAGCGACGGTTCTTACAAGGATTTTGATTTTACATACGAGGATTTCGGAACTGACAGCATTGGTGTTAATTGCTATGCGGAATCCGGCGCATATGCGACAAGCGGAGGTGCGGTAACATCCTTTGCTCCCGATAAGGACGGCTATGCTGAAATATATGTTTCAAGACAGCTTGGTGTAGATACAAAAGTAATGTCATACCGCTATTGCAGACTTAAAGACGGAGCTCATTGCGATTACGGAATAATCGGAGATACTCTGGTCGGTTTAACTTGCGGTGATACGGATTTAAACGGATACATTTCTGTTACTGATGCAACTCTTGTTCAAAAATATGTTGCAGGTATTGAGGACTTTGACAAGCTTCAGCTTTTTAACAGCGATGTAAACGATGACGGTGAAATCAGTGTAGTTGACGCAACCTTGATTCAGAAGTATATTGTAGGGTTGAGTTAAATAAAAATTTCATGTAAAAGCAAACTGACGAAGTAATGGTACAATCTTTTTGATAAGACAGATTATATATATGTCGCCAATTACACACAACTTCCATAACATCAACTGATTTTGCGAAAACATAAAATTCAATCAAATCGGGCGTCCAATGAGCGCCCATACTGATAGAAAGAGGAAAAACAATGAAAAATATAATCAAAAAATTAACTGCAATCGCAATGTGCGGTGTGCTTACTGTCGGTTCGGTTCTTATGACAGGTGCGGTAAGCGAGTATGAAGATCGCAAGGACTTTGAAGTTACAGGTACAACGCAGAAAATCTCAAACAATCAGCTTTTTGTTACAACAACGGGATATACCGAAAATACGGCAAAGAATTTCGGGGCAATGTTCATATCAACGGATTATCAAAAGTACAGCGTGATGTTTAAGGACTGTATTGATGCACCGAAGTTTGTAAATCTCCCGAAAAATCAGGAATTTACTCGCCATATGATAACAGCGGATAATCGTTATTTTGGTAATACGGGTATGAAATTCAATTATGATTCAACAGGCGGAGAATATGTTAAGATAAGGATTAAACTCTCCGACTATTTTCCTGATGTCTTTAATGATGATGGCACAATGACCGGAAAACTCAGCGATGGCACATACAAGAATTTTGACTTTACATATGAGGATTTCGGTACAGACAGCAGCGGCAAACCTTGCTATGCAACCTCGGGCGCATATTTTGTCAGCGGAGGTGCGGTAACATCTTTTGTCCCCGATAAGAACGGCTATGCGGAGTTTTATATTTCAAGACAGCTTGGCGAGGATACGGGCCTTATGGCTTATAAATATTGCAGACTTAAAAACGGCGCAGAGTGTAAAACAACGATTGGTGGCAAATTGAACTGCCTGACTTGCGGTGATGCATATCCAGACGGAAACATTACGGTTGGAGATGCAACATCTGTTCAGAAATATGTTGCAGGTATTGTAGAATTCGGCAAGACTCAGCTTTTTAACAGCGATGTAAACCATGACGGTGAAATCAGTGTTGTTGACGCAACCTTGATTCAGAAGTATATCGTTGGGTTGATTTAAACAAAAATTTCATATAAAAGCAAATTGACGAAGTAATGGTACAATCTTTTTGATAAGACAGATTATATATATGTCGCAAATTACACACAACTTCCATAACATCACATAATCTTATTTAAACATAAAATTTAATCAAAACGGGAGTCCAATGAACACCCCTGCTGATTAAACAAAAACAGTCGGGAAGACAATGCTTTGCATTTCGCAAATTGTCTTCCCGACTTTGATTTTACATTTTCAGCTATAAAGTTTTGCTCGGGCATTTTATTTTCGCCCTTATAAATACTATCTGCACGAACTGGGAACGGCGGCTCGCCGTTAGTGTCCGTATTCGTTTAAGATATCGTCAATTTCGCTTTCGTTCGGATCTTGCTTTCTGTCAATACCGGAAAGGTACTTGTCATAATCAAAATCATCGTCATCTGCTGTTTCGGTTTTCTGCGGGGCAGGCGACGGTCTGCGTGCAGGCCTGCGTTCCTGTCTGTAAGGTGCTTTTCTTTCGGACTTTTTGCTTGATGAAGTCATGTTCTCAAGCTCTTCCTTTTCACGGCGCTTTGCCTCAAGAAGCATTTCCTCTGCTTCTTCCTGTTCTGCCTTTTCTTTCTGACGGCGCTTGTCACCGAAAGCAAGGTCGCCGAGGAAAAGTCCGAAAATTCCGGCAACAAGATAAACTACGAGGAGAATAAGGTTTGTTGAAAGTGTGCTTGAAGAAAATCCGCCGTTGTAGATGAGCATACTTGGAAGATAAATAATCGGCGCAATGAGTGCAAAGAGAAAGTCAAGTCCGTGTTTTGAACAGTAGTGTGCCGAACAGCCGATTGCTGTAATCGGGAACACAAAGTCATATGCAACGGGTGAAAACTTTTGCATTGCGCCTGGAATAAACACAAGCGGCAACAGCATATAAACAAGCAAAATTATTACCGCATAGGGAACATATTTTTTAACCATATCTGTCATAACGGTTAATCTCCAATCTTTGAAATTTTATTTTAAATCATGCATATTCATTATACATTGATACACTTCAAAAAGCAAGAAATATTATACCGAGTTACCAAGCTGTTACAGAGGATAATGTAAAATGTTTGCAAAGTGGATTTTTAGCGGATAAATCCGTTGACATCGGACATAAAAAAGAATAAAATAAATATGTACGGGCTTTTGCCCGAATTTAAATGCGAATGAGGTGAAAACTTAATGGACGCAGACGGTAATAAAGGCGCTGTACCCGGGCGAAGTTGCAACAGAATGTGCGCTTGTGCGTTCATTTTGTTTTATTGATTTTGCTTTGTATTTTTATTTTAATTTGAATTGATTTAATTTAATACTCAGGGTGACACCGTCTTTACTTCCAATTGAATTAAAAAGGAGGAAAAGATGATGGAACAGGTTAATGTAACCCTTACCGAAACTATCAAAGTGTTGCTTGATGACAAAAAGTTCAGCACTTTGCGTGACATTTTGATTACGATGAAACCGTTTGACATTGCGGCGGTTTTTGAAAATCTACAGGATGAAAAAATGCCGATTCTGTTTCGTATTCTGCCAAAGGAGCTTGCGGCGGAAACCTTTGTCGAAATGGATGATGAAACTCAGGAATTCCTTATCCACGGCTTCAGCGACAGCGAACTGAAAGAGGTTGTCGATGAGTTATTTGTCGATGACGCCGTTGACCTTATTGAGGAAATGCCTGCCAATGTTGTAAAGCGTATTTTAAGACAGGCCGACAAGGATATGAGAAAGCAGATTAACGAGCTTTTGAAATATCCCGAGGACAGCGCAGGCTCGATTATGACAACCGAGTTTATTCTGCTTCGTCCCGATATGACGGCTGAAATGGCTATTAAAAGAATCAGAAGAACAGGTGTTGACAAGGAGACAATCTACACCTGCTATGTAACCGATGCCAACAACAAGCTTATCGGTATTACCACCGTAAAAGACCTTTTGCTTGCCGAAGATGACGAGCTTGTAAAGTCGATTATGGAGGAAAATGTTATCTCGGTAACTACTCTTGCCGATCAGGAGCAGGTTGCCCAGATGTTCTCAAACTATAACTTCCTTGCTCTTCCTGTTGTTGATAACGAAAACCGACTTGTCGGTATCGTAACAATTGACGACGCTATTGATGTTATTCAGGAAGAGGCTACCGAGGATATCGAAAAGATGGCAGCCGTATTGCCGTCTGACAAACCGTATATGAAAACAAGCGTTTTCGGCCTGTACAAAAAGAGAGCGCCGTGGCTGCTTATACTCATGCTTTCGGCAACCTTTACAAGTGCGATTATCTCATCATTTGAGGCTGTGCTTGCAAATGTTTTGATTCTCTCATCGTTTATCCCGATGATTACGGGTTCGGGCGGTAACGCAGGTTCTCAGGCATCGGTTTCCGTAATCCGTGCGTTGTCGCTCGGTGAAATTCATTTCAGGAGCATTTTCCTTGTGCTGTGGAAAGAATTCAGGGTGTCAATTCTTTGCGGTATTACCCTTGCGGCGGCAAACTTTGTAAAACTGCTTTTGTTTGATCTCAACGGTCAGGAAAACGCATTTATGATTGCCCTTGTAATTTCGCTTACGCTTGTCGGCACAATTATTATGGCAAAGCTTGTCGGCAGCAGTCTGCCTCTTTTGGCAAGCAAGGTCGGCTTTGACCCTGCCGTTATGGCGAATCCGCTCATTTCAACAGTCTGCGACTCGCTTTCATTGCTTATCTATTTCGGCGTTGCAAAGCTGATTTTGCATCTGTGATTTTTTTAAAATTGAAAGTTGAAAATTGAAAATTGCGGTCGGGAAGACAGTTTGCAAAATGCAAATCATTGTTTCCCGACCGTTTTTGTTTAATCAGTAGGGGCGTTCATTGGACGCCCGCCTTGATGAAATAATTTGTTAGAACATAAATTTTTGATTTGATGAAAACGGTGTATAGTCTGTAGCGGCGAACCGTGTTCGCCAATCGAAACGATTGTAAAATCGGTTCGACTTAATGCAGACTATTGTCAGCTACCATATCATTTCATACTACAAAATTGTGTGTTCGTTTTGGTTGTACAACCAAAACGATTGGCGAACGAGGTTCGCCGCTACAAAATATCAGTAACTTTGTGATTTTTATATAATGTGATTTGACATCAAATTTGTACCATTGCTAACGGGAGAACACGGTTCTCCCCTACATCATTCAGGTAATTGTATCTCATTTATATGGTTTATTTTTATCAAAAAAATTGTGTCGTTACTTGCGGGCGTCCAATGAACGCCCCTACAGTATAACGGTGAATTTGGTTTGTTAACAAAATTATAATTATTATAAAACTCTTTGATATAATTTTTGCTTATATCCAAACCTCCCAAAAAATGATAGCCTTAAACGACAAAACCCACCAAAACAGTATTGTATGCAAAAATTATTTATGCTATAATTAATCAAGTTTAACAAAACCATTACCGAGGTGTTTATATATGAAAATAAGCAATTTATTTAACAGCGGAAAAACAGTTTTTTCTTTTGAAGTATTTCCGCCTAAAAAGACCTCTCCGATTGAATCGGTTTACGGCAAGCTTGAAGAAATTTCGGCTTTAAAGCCTGACTTCATCAGCGTAACATACAGCGCAGGCGGCAGCGGTTCAAAGAGCCGTACCTGCGAAATCGCAACAAAAATCAAGAGAGATTTCGGAGTTGAATCCGTGGCACACCTCACCTGCATTAACAGCACAAAGGCTGATATTGACTGCAACCTTGCGCTTTTTAAAGAGAACGGCATTGAGAATATTCTTGCACTCCGTGGTGACAGGGTTGAAGGTGTTGAACCGCAGAAGGATTTCACTTATGCAAGCGATTTGTGCAGATATATTGCGTCGCAGGGTGATTTTGACATTGCCGGTGCTTGTTATCCCGAGGTTCACAGCGAGGCAACCGATGAGGTTGAGGACATTCACAACCTTCGCAAAAAGGTTGAGTCGGGTGCAAGCCATCTTATTTCACAGCTTTTCTTTGACAACTCCGTTTACTATCGCTTTCTTGAAAGAGCGAAGATTGCAGGCGTGAATGTTCCGATTGAGGCAGGTATTATGCCTGTAACAAGCAAAAGTCAGATTGAAAGAATGGTTTCAATGTGCGGTGCAAGCCTTCCTGCAAAATTTGCAAAGATTATGCAGAAGTATGATACAAGGCCCGAGGCTTTGCGTGACGCAGGCATTGCATATGCGGTTGACCAGATTGTTGACCTTATCGCACACGGTGTTGACGGCATCCACCTCTACACAATGAACAACCCGTATGTTGCAAGAAAAATTACGGAGGCGGTGTCAAGTCTTTTATGATAACGCTTGACAGATTAAACCGCAAAGAGGCTATACGCTACCTCGGCGGTGCAGGAATCAGCCTTAATTACCGCATGGATGTGCTGATGGATGAATGCGAAAAAGAAATACTGAAAACAGCAGAGCCGAGATTTCTCTATGTTGAACGCAAAGCTCCGTTTGACGATATTTTACTCGGCAATGATATAAAAAAGCACCTTGAGGGCTGCCACACAGCCGTTATGATGTGTGCGACAATCGGTTCGGAAATTGACAAGCTTGTCCGTATAAGTCAGATTTCCGATATGGCAAGGGCGGTTGTGCTTGACAGCTTTGCAAGCGTTGCCGTTGAACAGGTGTGTCAAAAGGTTGACGAAATTCTTGCCGAAAAATACAGCGGAAAGTATATGACCTTCCGTTTCAGCCCCGGCTATGGGGACTATCCTATTGAGATGCAGAAGGAGTATCTGAGAATACTTGACGCTCCGAGAAAAATAGGTCTTACAACAGGCGACAGCTGTTTGCTTGTGCCGTCAAAGTCGGTTACGGCAGTTCTCGGAATTTCAGACAATCCGATTGAACGAAGAAAACGAGGGTGTGCAATTTGCAGTATGAAAGGCAAATGTCGCTTCAGAAGAAATGGGGAACATTGTGGTGTTTAAGAATTTTTCAAACTTTAGTGAATATCTCAACCAAAAGAATTTTATTCTGCTTGACGGTGCAACAGGAACTCTCATTCAGAAAAGCGGTGTAAAGTACGACCATGTGCCTGAGGTGCTGAACATTACTCACCCAGAGCTTATCGAGAGCTTTCACAGGAGGTATATTGATGCCGGATCTGACATTGTGTACGCAAACACCTTCGGTGCAAATGCCTACAAGCTTCAGGACAGCGGTTACAGCGTTGAAGAAATCATCGGTGCCGGTGTTAAGATTGCAAGAAAAGCCGTTGAGGGTACAGACGCCCTCGTTGCCCTTGATATCGGTCCGATAGGTCAGTTGCTTGAACCTGCCGGTTCAATGAAATTTGACGAGGCTTATGAGTATTACAAACAGCAGATTCTTGCCGGTAAAGATGCCGATGTCATAGTTTTTGAAACAATGACCGACCTTTACGAGCTTAAAGCCGCAGTCCTTGCCGCAAAGGAAAACTGCGACAAACCTATCCTCACAACAATGACCTTTGAGAGAAACGGACGAACATTTACGGGTGTATCCCCTGCCTGTGCGGCTGTTACTCTTACGGGACTCGGTGTTGACGCTCTCGGTGTCAACTGTTCACTCGGTCCGGATGAGCTTGAACCCGTTGTTTCCGAGATGTCGAAATACACAAATCTTCCCCTTGTAATCAAGGCTAACGCAGGTTTGCCAGATCCTAACAGCAACGAGTACAACATTATGCCCGATAAATTTGCCGAGTGTGTTTGTTCACTCCTCAAATACGGTGTTAAGGTTATCGGCGGATGTTGCGGAACGAATCCCGATTATATTGCAAAAATTAAGTCGGAGGTTGCCGACAGAGAATATCAGCCTCAGACAAAGAGCGTTGACACAACCGTTTGCAGTTCAACGACGGTTGTCGAAATCAACGGTCCGAGAATTATCGGCGAAAGAATTAACCCCACAGGCAAAAAGCTGTTTAAGCAGGCGCTTGTTGAAAATAATATTGACTATATCCTCACTCAGGCTCTCAGTCAGGTTCAGGGCGGTGCGGAAATTCTTGATGTCAATGTAGGTCATCCCGAAATTGACGAAAAAAAGATGATGGTGCGTGTTCTCAAGGCTATTCAGAGTGTGTGTGATGTTCCGCTCCAGATTGACTCCACAAAGCCCGAGGTTATTGAGGCCGGACTCCGCTACTACAACGGCAAACCGATTCTGAACTCCGTAAACGGTGAGGAACAGAGCCTTGCAACGGTTCTTCCTCTTGTCAAAAAGTACGGTGCGTCTGTTGTCGGACTTGCACTTGACGAAAACGGTATCCCGAAAACCGCCGAGGGCAGATTTGAGATTGCAAAACGAATTGTTGAAAGAGCCGAGGCTGTCGGCATTGACAGAAAAGATGTATATATCGACTGCCTTACTCTTACGGTTTCCGCAGAACAGGCGGCTTGCCGTCAGACTCTTGAGGCCTTGCACAGAGTAAAAACGGAACTTGGCTGTAAAACCTGTCTCGGTGTATCAAACATTTCTTTCGGACTTCCGAACCGTGAGCTTGTCAACAGAACTTTCCTTACAATGGCTATGGAACAGGGACTTGATTTGCCGATTATCAACCCAAATGTTGAGTCGATGACAGGCGCTGTAAGAGCATTCCGTGTGCTTAACGGCATTGACAAGAACTCGCTTGAATTTATCAACGCATATAACGATGCTGTTCCTGCCGCTCCCGTTAAAAAGGCAGACAGCAATGTTGATATTTTTGCGGCTGTTTATAACGGACTTAAAAACGAAGGTGCAGCCGCAACTGCAAAGCTTCTTGAAACAACCGATGCAATGCAGGTTGTAAACGAAATGCTTATCCCTGCACTTGACAGAGTGGGTGAAGATTTTGAAAAGAATAAAATCTTCCTTCCACAGCTTATCCAAAGTGCAAACACAGCTCAGGAGTGCTTTGATGTAATTAAAAAGCACCTTACAAAGACAAGCGGAACTCCCGTAAGCAAGGGTAAAATTATTGTGGCAACCGTAAAGGGCGACATTCACGATATCGGCAAGAACATTGTGAAGGTTCTTCTTGATAACTACGGCTACACAGTTGTTGACCTCGGTCGTGATGTTGATCCTCAGCTTATTGTTGATACTGCCGTTGAACAGAATATTACAATGATAGGACTTTCGGCTCTTATGACAACAACTCTCAAGAGTATGGAAGATACAATAAGGCTTGTAAGAGAATGTAAGGAACTTCAGAATCCCGACGGCTCAAGCAAATGTACAATATTTGTCGGCGGTGCGGTTCTTACAAAGGACTACGCTATGAAAATCGGCGCTGACTACTACTGCCGTGACGCAAAAGAAAGCGTTGACACGGCAAAGCTCGTTCTCGGCTGATTTAGTGACATATATCGTCAAATGTTTATTGAATGTACGCCCTGCCTGTGATAAAATGGTGGAAGGATGATTTTTGTAATTACCGCTTTTTGCGGAAAGGATGAACTTTATGCGAGGATTATTTAACAGATTCGCCAATTTTATGCAGGGCAGATACGGCACGGATAAGCTCAACAATGCACTCTGGGTGCTGTTGCTTATACTGTGGTTCGTGAATATTTTTGTGTGGAACCGTGTTGCAAGATACATCATTGACGGAATAATGCTCTTGATTATCGTGCTTATCTGTTTTCGTATGTTCTCACGCAACATTGTTGCAAGAAGTGCCGAAAACAGAAAATTTCTTCCGATTTACAATGCGGTAACAGGTTGGTTCAGGCTGACCTTCAAGAAAATTCGTGACCGCAAGGACTACCGTTATATTAAGTGTCCCGTGTGCAAGGCGCAGCTTCGTGTTCGCAACAAAAAAGGCAATCATACTGTTCGCTGTCCGAAATGCGGAAGTGAATTTAACAAAAAAATATGACCGCAGAATCTGCGGTTGCAACGGAATGATTTTGTGATAAAACTAAATAAAAACAGAGATTTGACCACAGGCAGTATAACAGGCGGCCTGTGGTCTTTTGCAGTACCGCTTATGCTCGGCAATGTGTTTCAGCAGTTTTACAACCTTGCCGATACATGGATGGTCGGAAAATATGTGGGCGACAATGCCCTTGCGGCAGTCGCAAGGCTACCCCTACTAGTTTATGGTTCTGGCATATTGTTGGCTCAATTATCCGAGAAAATTACAAATAATTACAAATGGTTACAATTTACAAAAATACAATTGAGCAGGGCTGATTATTATACACATTTTCCACATAGTTTTCAACAATTGTTGAAAAAGAACGGCAATACCTGTTGAGCGTTGCTATGGTTACTGCGGAAAAGGGAAAAATGAAAAAATAATCATTGAATAACAGCACGATAATATGTTATACTTTGGTAAACAACTATCTTTACGGAGGACAAAATGAAGAAAATTATAAATAAAAAGTCACTCAAGGGTGCGCTTGCTGTTATGTTGTGTGCCGTTATGGCGTTTTCTGTCTGTGCCTGTGACTTTGATTCTGACACAGAACCAACCAAAACGGATGCACAAATTCAGTTTGATAAATATTGTGACGATTTGTTTTCGGAAGAACTTGAGGATGACGCTCTTACCGCACATTTTGACATTTCAAATCCGTCGGACTACGGTCTGAAATATGACGAGGAGGACTATACCCTCGGTCATGTGTCCGATGAAGATACAAAAGAATCCTTTGATGAACTGAAAGAGGCAAAAACGGATTTGGAGGAGTTTGACCGTTCGGGACTTACTTCTTCTCAAAAGCAGACATATGACACCCTTGAAAGCTACTTTGAAATTCAGCTTTCATATGAGGGTACAACAGAATTGCAGAGTATATTTGCACCGCAGTCGGGAATTGTTGCAAACCTCTTTACCACCCTGTCAGAATTCACTTTCTATGAAAAGGATGATACCGACCTTTACCTTGCTGTTTTGAAGGACACAAAACGCTATATGGACGAGTGCATTGCGTTCACAAAGAAACAGGCTGAGGACGGTTACTTTATGGCTGAAGATATCGCGCAGCAGTCAATTGACGAGTGCGAAAAGCATATTAAGAATGACAAGTCCGTGCTTGTTGACGAGTTTGAGCCGAGAATAAAGTCACTCGGTCTTAGCGATTCCGAGAAAAAGACTGTTGTCGAAACCAACAAAAAGTATTTTGAAGAATACTACATTCCTGCTTTGAAATCAGCAAATTCAGCACTTGAAAGTCTCAAAAAGTCAGGCAAAAACGAAGAAGGTCTTTGCGGTTACGGCAAAATCGGCAAAAAGTATTATTCGGCAATTGTCAAAGACAAAACAAGCAGCAGCATGACTCCCGAGGAGCTTAAGTCATACCTTACAAACAGCTTTACAAAGGTTGGAATGAGCATGAGCAATGTTTCACAGGATGACTTGAGCAAATTTCAGGACTACAAACCCGACTTTAAGGACGCCGATGAGGTGCTTGAATTTTTGATTGAGAATATCGAGGAGGACTTTCCGACTCCCGTTACAACCTCTTACACGGCAGATTATATGAGCGATTCCGCAAAGAGCGACAATGTGGGAGCGTACTATGTTCAGGGACGAATTGACGATACAAGCGTTAATATCATCAAAATCAACCCCGATTTTGCAAATAAGGGTATGACTCAGATGTACACAACTCTTGCCCATGAAGGCTATCCCGGTCATCTTTATCAGTTTACCGCATCAAATGCAAACAAGGATATCCCGAATGTCCGCAAGATTTTAAGCTTTATCGGCGCAACCGAGGGTTGGGCGCAGTATGCCTCGAAATGTACGCTTGATTACCTTGATACAAGCGAGGGCATTAAGAAGCTTATCTACGCAAATGATATCCTCGGCTATATTCTCTACTCCATGGTCGATGTCGGTGTGAACTACAACGGCTGGGATTATGAAAAAGTCAAGGAGTATATGTCAACAGCACTCGGTTCGGCTGACAGCGAGAGCGTTACAGCCGCAACAAAAGAGGCGTATGACCTTGCCCGTTCAAATCCGGGTTATTTTCTCCCCTATACCGTAGGCTACCTCAAGATGATTGATATGCGTGAAACAGCCGAAAGCGAGCTTGGCTCAAGCTTTGACGCAAAGGAATATCACACATTCATTATGAATCTCGGAATCACAAGCATTGATGTCTATGAAAAAGCCCTTGATATGTGGCTTGAAAGCAAAAAGTAAATTTTTAGTGATAATCTTGAATATTTTTTACAGGTATGATATACTTAACTCATTGATATGATAAATCTAAATTGGTATGGATTTTTCTAAGATGTGATTCTTATTTTCGCCATACACTCATTATGGGTGTATGGCGATTTTTATTTTACGCAAGGGGTGTTAATATGGGCGTTAAAACGGAAAACAAAATGGCTTATGAACCTGTCAACAAGCTTATAATTCAAATGTCGGCACCGCCGCTGATTTCAATGTTCTTTCAGTATTCATACAACCTTGTTGACAGTATGTTTGTTGCGGGGATAAATGAACAGGCACTTGCGGCAGTATCGCTTGCATTCCCGATTACAACGCTTATGAATGCGTTGTCCGTGTGGATAGGTGTGGGTGTTAATGTTTTGATTGCAGGTTATTTGGGACAGAAAAATCAGCAAAAGGCAAATTCTGCAGCGGCTCTCGGAGTGGTAATTTCGGTAGTTGTCGGAGTGCTGATAAATTTCCTTTCGCTTTTCATAATAAATCCCTATTATTCGGCTTTTACGCAAAACAAAGAGATTTTTGAATACGGAATTGCGTATATGAGCGTCTGCGTTTTTATGCAGATACCAAATATGGTGCATATTGTAATTCAAAAAATACTTCAGGCAACAGGCAATATGATTGCTCCGATGTGGTTTCAAATTGCAGGTGTTGTATTCAATTTTGTGTTTGACCCTTTGCTCATTTTCGGCATAGGTCCGTTTCCGAAAATGGGTGTGGTCGGAGCTGCAGTTGCCACGGTTTTAGGCTATGTTGTTTCAACAATTATTGCGTTGATACAGCTGTTTCTTACAAAACAAAAGGTTAAGCCGGTGTTTAAAAACTGCCTTGAACCGCAGATGATAAAGCTGATATTTTCCTACGGATTGCCCTCGTTTGTTATGAATGCGTTGGGAGCATTCACCGTGAATTTTGCAAATATGTTTTTGGTGCGATATTCGGACACGGCGGTTGCATTTTTCGGAGCATATTTCAAGGTTCAGCAGTTGATTTTTATGACGGTGAACGGACTAATTCAAGGCTGTTTGCCTATAATGCGGTTTAATTACAGAGCAAAAGAGTACGGTCGCCTTAAACAAGCAAATAAGAGCGGAACAATTATCGCGACTGTTATGATGATTGTCGGTATGCTCTTGGTGCTGATTTTCCCGAAAGAGATATTGTTTTTGTTTTCGGCATCGGAAGAAATGTGTGCTTTTGGAGTGCCGGCAATGAGAATTATGTCACTCGGATTTGTGTTCAGCGGCTTTTCTGCAATGATTGCAACCTATGAACAGGCAACAGACAGTATTATGCCCGGCGTTGTAGTTCAACTGTTGCGACAGGGCGTGCTGTTAGTCCCCGTAATTTGGCTTTTAAACAGCGCTGTTCAAATGACAGGCATATGGCTTGCGTTCCCAATTACAGAATTTGTCACATTTCTTGTTGCTGTTGTATTTGCAAAAATTAAAAATCATTGAATAAATAAAAATAACAACTGCCAAGCCGTTAGATTCTTAGTCTAACTTTTTGATGTCGGTTCAGTTTTTAAAGAACGGTTGCTTTTTTGTGTATGTTTGTTATGAAGATAATATTTTTGCCTGTTATGATAAACTTATTGAAAATAAAAAGAGATACTGCTATAATTTAGTTGTAAAGGTATAGAAATATACCGCAGTAAAATTACTTTTGAAAGGGGAAAAAGTATGAAACTCAAAAGAATAGTATCATCGCTTTTGGCTGTTGTAATGGCTTTCGGAGTTGTTTCATTGGCAACGGTTGATGAAAACGGCAAAATTTTCGGAAACACACTTACCGCAGAGGCTGTGACGGAAAAGACGGCAACAAAAATGCCCGACAATGCAATCACATTCAGCAATACCTATAGCGACGAGCTTGAAATCATTCCTGCTGCAAGCAAAAACGGTATGTATTACTATAACAACAAGGTCATTTATTTTTACAGCGTTACAAACAACACTTTCAGAAAAATTTATGATTACAACGATAAAGGCAGACACAAAGACACTGTTATCTGCGTTTATGCCGATTCCGAAAAAGGCAAGTTTTATATAGTATGGCTTGACTCATCAAATCAAAATAAAAAATACTATTATCTTGATGAATTCGATGTTAAGTCTGAAAAGTTTGTTTCAACCAAGGATATATCATCGCTTGTCGGAAGCAATACCCTGTCATATCCAAAATCTATTGGTGTTGACAGTCAAAACAGATATTACCTTGCCGTGTATGACGAAAATCAGAACAAGTATGTTATCAATCTGATTTCAGCCGATATGAAATTGTTGTCATCTGCTGTTGCCGGTGACGCAGTTTATAAATTCAGCGGTTTTGACAAAACAAACGGCAATTTCTATTTTGAAGGCTATACAGACTGGATTTATTGGGGATACAGCCACGATACGCAGTCGCTTAAATGCGGTAATGTTAAAAACAACAAAATAAGTGTAAGCGATTATTATGTGGATATTTTATATCAGCAGTATTATACTCCGCATTATGACAATGCCGTAATGCTTGCAAACGGAGATCTTGCGTGGACATCTACTCTGTATGGTGTTGTCAGAGTGCTTGATTCGGCTAAGTTTGATATCAATGACAAGGATTCTTCTCTGCCGCTCAGATTCAGCGTTTCAAGAAGCGGTTATGAAACAGAGGACAGATTTGCAGACAGTATCGGCACAAGAACGGTGTATAATGCAGCTACAGGCGATTACCTTATGTATGTAAACGATAATACTATTGCTGAGCTTGATTCAGAAGGCAATAAAAAATCGACCTTCAAAACAGCTTATCCTGTTTTTGCAATGTATAACTACGGCGACAGCGTACTTGTTATTGAAAAGGATACAGACGAAAATTTTTATGTTGAAAATCTGAAATGGGCATATCCTACTAAAATCACATTGTCAAGGACTTCTGCCACAATTAAAGTCGGCGAGAGCCTTTCGCTCAAGGCAACAAGTGATTCGGTTCTTGATATTTCATTTACATGGTCAAGCAACAATAACCCCGTTGCGTCTGTTACAAAGGACGGCAAGGTTTACGGCAACAAAGCAGGCTCTGCAACGATTACAGTAAAAAGTAAAAACGGAATTACGGCAGCCTGTAAGGTTACGGTTCAGAATAAAGCAAACAATCCCGACAGCGGCGAGGTTAAATTAAGCGGTGCATCATCAAGTAATATTTCGGCAAACGATTATTACACCTGGTCATCGGTAGTAAAATCAAATCTTACCGAAAACAGCGACAAAACGCTTACAAGGGTTGAAAGCACATCAAAAGGCGTTCTTGTTGAAAAGTATTCCGCAAACGGAAAAACCTTGGTTTCAAAATCAACAGTCAAAAAGGAGCTTCCGATTTACGGCGGTTATTTCTCGGGCAAGAATAACAATTATATTGTTTTCGGTCAGAACAACAAGGGCGAAAAGGATTCCGCAGAAATCGTAAGAATTGTAAAATATTCAAAAAGCTGGTCAAAAATCAGCGACTGCAAAATTTACGGTTCAAATACCTTTGAGCCTTTTGAGGCAGGTTCACTTCGCATGATTGAACTTGACGGAAAGCTTTATGTTTATACCTGCCACACAATGTATGCAGATTCAAACAAATTGAATCATCAGGCAAATATGCTGTTTACCGTTGATGAAAGTACAATGAAAACCACCGATTCAATGTATGAGGTGTCAAATCTTCAGGACGGATATGTCAGCCACTCGTTTAATCAGTTCATCAAAACTGACGGAACTTATATTTACAGGGTAGATCACTCCGAGTCAAACAATATGAGTATGGGCGGGCAGTATCTTTCTGTTAACGGAATTACACTTTCAAGATACAACAAAAACAGTTCCTCAACAAATGTTGCGGTTACAATTCCGCTGAAATTTGATATTCACTCCGGAAACTACACGGGTGCGTCAATCGGTGGATTTGAAGTTGGCAGCGGAAATTGTCTTATTGCATATACAAAGGATATTTCATCTTCATGCAAAAGCAGAAATGCTTACATCAGCGTTACCGACAAGTATTTTAACAAAACAAATAACATTGCGCTTACAAGCTATAAATCGGGTACAAAAGTAAGCTGTCGCACGCCTCAGCTTGTTAAGATTAATGAAAATCTTTTCCTCGTTATGTGGGAGGAGTACAATTCCTCAACAAATAAGGTTACAACAAAGGCAAAGACAGTTGATTCGAGTGCAAATACAGTTGCATCGGCAACATTGCCCGTCAGACTTTCGGATTGTCAGCCTGTTATGTGTAGTGACGGCACGGTTAAATGGTATGTTTCCGACAATTCTTCACCGAAATTGTACAGTATAAATCCGTATGATTTGACAAAGCGTCACGAACATACTTACACATCTGCTGTTACAAAACAGCCGACTTGTACAGCAACAGGTGTCAGAACATATACATGCACAACCTGCGGTGCAACAAAAACAGAAACAATCAACAAGCTTGCGCATTCATACAAGCAGTATGTAACACCTGCTACAACAAGTGCAGACGGTTCAATTACTAAAAAATGCACAGCTTGCGGCTATTCGTCTTCAAAAAGCAAAATATACAAAATAGCGAGTGTGAACCTTTCTTCAACAGCGTTCACATACAGCGGAAATAACATTACACCGAGTGTAACTGTTAAGGACAGCAAGAACAATAAGCTTGTTGAAGGCAAGAATTACAAGGTTATTTACCCGACAAACAGCGTAAATGTCGGAAGATATTCCGTGAAGATTCAGTTCATCGGCAACTATTCGGGTACGGTTAATAAATATTTTGATATTGTGCCGATAATCACAAGCCTTACCAACACATCGGGCGGTATCAAAATTTCGTGGAACAAGGTTGACGGCGCTTACGGCTACAGACTTTATTACAAGCCTGTATCGGGTGGTTGGAAACGCTTTAAAGACACAACCGCCACATCGTTTACCGATTCGGGAGTAGTACCGAATAAAACCGAAACATACACAATCCGTTGCATTGACAAGAACGGCAACACCGTCAGCGGTTTCAATTCAAAAGGCTGGTCCAAAAAATACACTCCCGTTGCTCCGACAATTTCAAAGCTTGACAACACATCGGGAGGTATTAAACTTAGCTGGAACAAAATCGCAGGTGTTTACGGCTACAGACTTTACTATAAAACATCGTCAGGCGGTTGGAAGAGATTTAAGGACACAACAGCCACATCGTTCACCGATTCGGGAGTAAGTCCTAACAGAACCGAAACCTACACAATCC
>ENA-ORUI01000916-ORUI01000916.1-human-gut-metagenome-genome-assembly--contig:-NODE-916-length-33499-cov-3.655514_pt1 | contig 33499 bp, 33 predicted proteins | sample MGYA00242078_ERZ509205 | MGnify/ENA primary metagenome ERZ509205 (study PRJEB26280, sample SAMEA2338828) | human gut metagenome | biome: human gut; feature: human-associated habitat; material: faeces... | reverse complement strand
CCCGCGCGGGCGAAGCGGAGTCGCCGCGCACCGATGCATCCCCCGACGCCCCTCGCGGAAGGGAGACGCCGCCGCATGGCCCGGACGGCCGGCGCCAAAAGGTCCCGACCCATATGTGACAAAAATTCCACTTATTTCGGCAAATAATTGAACGATTCGTAATCATTTTTTGCTTAAATTTGCACATCCGTAAAATAATACATATATTTAAATTATGATTCGTGAACTTTTCGCCGTGGGCCTGGGAGGCGCCGCCGGAAGCATCGTCCGCTATATGCTCTCCGTCTGGCTGCTCGGAGGGCACACGTTGCTGGGTTTTCCGGCCGGAACGTTCACGGTTAACGCCGCGGGATCGCTGCTGATCGGCATTCTGCTGGAGACCACGAATTCGGCTGCGGCAGGATGGTTGCTCATCGCAGGATTCTGCGGAGGATTCACCACCTTTTCGACCTTTTCGGCCGATGCCGTGCGGTTGCTGCGTGCCGGAGACTACGGGCCTGCGACGGCCTACATTGCGTTGAGCGTCGCGGTCTGCATCGCCTTCGCCGCACTGGGCATGTGGATCGGAGCGCAAATTGCACGCAATTAAAAATGAAAAATTAAGAATTAAAAATAACCTGCAACCCGGTTAAATCCCGGCTGAAATCCCGGTCGCGCTGCGACAAGCCCCCTCCGAGGAGGGGATTTAGGGGAGGGTTAGAATTGGATACGCGGCGGAACGCCGCGAATTAGATGGCTGAATTTGCCCGGGTCAGGCTTGTAAACGACGCCAAAGGCGGCGACAACACCGCCCGGAAGCACAACGACGAAGAAAAAACATAAACAAACGGATTGCAGCCCTAAAGCGAATGAAACGTACGCCATCTCCCTCCCCGAGGGAGGGCCGGGGTGGGGTCAGGCTTGTAAACGACGCCGAAGGCGGCGACAACACCGCCCGGAAGCGCAACGACGAAGAAAAAACATAAAAACTTAAAATAGAAGTTATGGTAATTCTGGTTTTAAACTGCGGCTCCTCTTCGATCAAATATCAGGTGATCGACATGGAGGACGCGTCGAGCAAACTGCTCGCAAAAGGCATCGTGGAACGTATCGGCCTCCCGGAAGGCGACCTGACCCATAAACCCGTCGGCAAGGAGCCGTTCGAGCTTCACCAGCCGATTCCCGACCACACGACCGGCATCAAGCTCGTGCTCGACGCCCTCACCGACCCCGCCCACGGCGTGATCGCGTCGCTCGACGAAGTGAAGGCCGTCGGCCACCGCGTAGCCCACGGCGGCGAGTTCTTCCCCGAGAGCTGCATCGTCACCGAGGACGTCAAGGCGAAGATCCGCTCGCTGTTCGAGATCGCCCCGCTGCACAACCCCGCCAATCTCGAAGGCGTGCTTTCGATCGAAAAGGTCCTGCCGGGCGTGAAGCAGGTCACGGTGTTCGACACCTCGTTCCACCAGTCGATCCCGGCGGTGAATTACATGTACGCCCTGCCCCACGCCTATTACGAGAAATACCGCGTGCGCAAGTACGGCTTCCACGGAACTAGCCACAAGTATGTGGCCAAGGTGGGCGCCGAACTGGCCGGACTGGATTTCCACAACTCGCGGATCATCACCTGCCACATCGGCAACGGCGGTTCGGTGACGGCGATTCTCAACGGCAAGTCCTACGACACCTCGATGGGCTTCTCGCCGCTCGACGGCCTGGTGATGGGCACGCGCTGCGGCCAGGTGGACGCCAGCGCCATCACGTTCATCGGCGAAAAGGAGGGCATGAGCTATGCCGAGCTGAACACGATGATGAACAAGAAGTCGGGCGTGCAGGGCCTCACGGACATTTCGAGCGACATGCGCGACATCGACCGCGCCTACGACGAGGGCAATCTCCGCGCAATCCTGGCGCGCGATATGTACTACGGACGCATCAAGAAGTTCATCGGCGAATACGCCGCCGAAATGGGCGGTGTCGACATGATCATCTTCACGGGCGGCGTGGGCGAGAATTCGTGCGAAATGCGCGAAGCGGTCTGCACCGGACTGGAGTTCATGGGCGTGAAATTCGACCCTGCGGCCAACAAGGGCGCGCGCGGCGTGAACAAGATCCTCTCGGCGGCGGATTCGAAAGTCAAGGTAGCCACCATCGCCACCAACGAGGAGCTGGTGATCGCCACGGACACCTACAATCTGGTAAAATAACGTCCGCATTCCGGTCGCATGCGATAAGCCCCCTCCCCGAGGGAGGGTTTTGGGGTGGGGTCGGGCTTGCAAACGACGCCGGCGGCGGCAACGACCGCCGACAGCCGACAGCATAGAGGCAAAACAATAAAGCATATATCAATTTTAAACGTAACAACACCATGATTCAGCATCTTACCGAAATCGTCGAGGAGGCGAGGAAACGGGGTAAAAAACGTCTTGCCGTAGCTTACGGACAGGATTCGCATACGCTGGAAGCGGTCTACGAAGCCTATAAGGAGGGTCTCGTGGAGCCTACGCTCTTCGGCGACAAGGAGGTTATCAAACAGGTCTGCCAGGAGAACGGCATCGACATCAACGCCTTCAACATCGTCAACGAACCCAACGATGTGAAATGCGTCCAGCAGGCCGTCGCATCGGTCGTTTCGGGCAACGCCGACGTTCTGATGAAAGGTCTGGTCTCGACCGACAAATACATGCGCGGCATCCTCAACAAGGAGGCCGGACTGTTCCCCCCGAAAGTCGTCCTGAGCCACGTTTCGATCGTCGAGATGCCCTGCTACCACAAACTGCTGATCATCTCGGACGTGGCGGTCATTCCGCTCCCCGACTTCAAGCAGAAGATGGTGCAGATCGGCTACCTGGCCCGCACGGCCAACCTGCTGGGCATAGCAACGCCGAAAATCGCCTGCATCGCCCCCTCGGAGCAGCTGCTCCCCAACGTGATCTCCTCGACCGAAGGCGCGCTGCTGGCCAAGATGGCCGACCGCGGCCAGCTGGGCAACGTCGTCGTCGACGGTCCGCTGTCGCTGGACGTGGCGCTCTACAAGGAGGTCGCCGAGCACAAAAAGGTCAAGGGTTCGTCGGTGGCCGGCGATCCGGACTGCCTGCTGTTCCCCAACCTCGAATCGGCCAACGTCTTCTTCAAGTCGGTCTCGCACCTCTGCGGCGGCGAACTGGCGGCGATGGTCATGGGGACGAAGGTTCCCTGCGTGCTCACCTCGCGCGGCGACACGAGCAAGACCAAGCTCTTCTCAATAGCGCTGGCCTGCCTGGCGGTAAAAAAATAAAATTCCGGTCATCCGGACCTAACCCAATCTTAAACCAGCCCGACGAAAGAAACAACGCCTCCCGGTTGAAAGTCACCCTTCGACAATCAGTCGTTGCGAATCCGTCGGACTCACGTTAAAAACGAACCGAGAACTTATGGGCTACAAAATTTTAGCAATAAATCCCGGCTCAACGTCTACAAAGGTCGCCCTCTACGACGAGGAGCGGCCTTTGTTGGAATTGAACCTCCGTCACTCCACCGAGGAAATCTCCCGCTTCGCCGGCGTGAACGACCAGCTGGACTGGCGCCGCGGACTGATCCTTTCGGCGCTCCGCGAAGAGGCGTTCGACATCAGAAACCTCTCGGCGGTGATCGGCCGCGGCGGACTGATACGCCCCATTCCCGCAGGAGTCTACGAAGTCAATTCGCGCATGCGCTACGATCTGCGGAACGCGCAGATGAAACACGCCTGCAACCTCGGAGGACTGCTGGCCGCACAGATCGCCCACATGGCGGGTGTCAAGGCCTACATCGCCGACCCGCCGGTGGTCGACGAGATGGACGACGCGGCACGCATCTCGGGCATGCCGATGTGCCCGCGCAAACCGGTCTTCCACGCCCTGAACCAGAAGGCCACGGCGCGTCTCCACTGCGAACGGATGGGCTGGGTGTACGAAGAGTCGAATCTGATCGTGGCCCACATGGGCGGCGGCATTTCGGTCGCCGCACACAAGCAGGGACGTATCGTCGATGTCAACAACGCGCTCGACGGCGACGGTCCTTTCGCCCCGGACCGCGCAGGGAGCATCCCCTCGAGCGAACTGATCAAGGTCTGCTTCTCGGGACAATATACGAAAGAGGAGCTGCTGAAATTCATTTCGAGCAAAGGCGGGCTGGTGGCCTACCTGGGAACCAACTCCGTGATTCAGGTCATGGAACGCATCGCGCAGGGCGACCAGCGGGCCAAAAAGGTTCTCGACGCCATGTGCTACAACATCGTGAAACAGATCGGAGCCATGGCCGCGGCCCTCTCGGGCAGCGTTCAGACCATCGTCCTCACGGGCGGCATCGCCTACAACGAGCCTGTCGTGGAGTACATCCGCGAACGCTGCTCGTTCATCGCTCCGATCGCGGTCTATCCGGGCGAGAACGAACTCGAAGCGCTGGTCACCAATGCGCTGGTGGTGCTCCGGGGCGTCATCACCCCCAAAGTCTACAAATAACCCGCATTCTTCCGGGAAACGAACGGGCCGCATCCTTCCGGGGTGCGGCCCGTTCGTTCAGATGCGGGAGCAACGGGAGCGGCAAAAATAACGAAACACCCCTGCGTCACTCGAAAGCGATGCTCTTCCAGGTAAGCGGATCTCCGTAGTAGTTCGTGGCCCATTGGTCGGCGGACGCAGCTTTCGGGGCCGCCGTGCCGGTGCTGTAATGCTTGTCGGCATTCAGCGTAAGATCGCATACTTTGGCGAAGTTCGGGCTGAAAGGAGTTGCTCCACTGTCCATTTCCAGGGTAATATTCCCTGCTGCTGTCAGCCGCAGCTCGGTCAGAGCATCGCAGTGCTGAAATGCGCTGTATCCGAGTCGGGTCGTTTCGGGCAGCGAAAGGGAGGTCAGACCGGAAGCCATGAAAGCTGCGTTATAAATCCGAACCGCCTCGGGCAGTTGCACGCTCTCCAGCGAAGGGCAGCCCGACAAGGCCTGCACTCCGACCTCCTCCACGCCGTCGCAGGAGACGAAGCTCAACGCCTGACAGGCGAAAAATGCCAAACAGCCGAGCGCTTTCACTCCGGCGGGCAGTCTCACTTCGCGCAGGGCGGGATAGGCATAATGGAACGCTCCGTTATCATATTTTTGTCCGTCGAACGCCCTTGCCGGCAGGCCGCGGACATCGCCCGGGGGAAAGTTGAAATCGTCGTCCACCCGTCCGTTCACATTCACTTCCGGCCAGTCGGTCACGCCGGTCAGGTCGATCTTTTCCACGCCGGAGTCGTAGAAAGGGTTGCCGACCGGAGGGGTGCCGGAAAAGGAGACCCGAGCGGGAATCCCGATCTTGGCAAACTCGCCCGTCAGTTTGAATTCGGTGATGCCCGCGTCGAGTGCGGCTCCGATCGCGGTCTTTACCTCATCGGCGGTCATCCGGGTCATATCGACCGTGCCGGATACCGGTGACGCCTTGTTCCCGCCGCCGTCCGAGCACCCCGCCAGCGCCAGCACCGCGGCCGACACGGCCAATGCGGCCAATGCGGCCGTAAAAAATCCTTTCATCATCATATTGCATTCGTTTTAATCCGATGATAAAAGTAGCGCAAAACGGCTGCGGAGGAGTCCGGGAACTTAAAAAACAACGCCGGGTTTCTGGACTCGGCGTTGTTTTCACTCTTGCAAAGGGGCGATCGGGTCTCCGCCGGCATAGCGGCGGCGGTATTCGCCGGGCGACATGCCCGTCACTTCGGAGAACTGCGCGAAAAAAGTACTGCGCCCGTGGATGCCGACCATCTCGCCCACCTCGAGGGCCGAAGCCCCGGGATGCTCCAGCAACAGCCGCTGCGATTCGGCAATGCGCAGGGCGCGTATCCACGATTTGAAGTTAAGCCCCAACTCGGAGTTGACATACCGCGACAGGTAACTGCGGTTGCACCCGACCTCGCGGGCCAGCGACTCCAGCGAAAGACCCGGGCGGACATACCCTTTCGCGGCGATCCATTCGTCGAGCGCCGTACGGATATTCTCCCCGGCGGCCAAAGGCTCCGGCACATCGTCGGCGATCACGGGAGCGATCCGCCCGAACTCCGCGGGATAGTTGATATACTTCATTCCGAAGAAGGTGTAGAACACCATGTAGACCCCCGTAAAAGCAAACAGGTAAGGCATCCCTAACCCCGACACCAGCCATGCCGCGGCCGTCAGTCCGATCAAGGCCGTCATCAGAAACGACACGGCCACCCATCGCAGACGGCGCATCTCTCCGTCCGAAAAAAAGTTGTCCAGCTTGCGGCGACAGACCCGGTATTCGCGTACGAAAATCCGCGCAAAGAGGGCTATCTGCACACAATAAGCGGCTGCCGTCAGCCGGAAAAGCACTGGAAAGGCCTGCGGAAAGAACAACATGCAGCCGAACAGCGACGCCGTTCCGGCAGCCACGGCAAGCAGATGACGGCGAACTCCCCGCGCAAGCGGAAAACGGGAGTTGACCAACGTCACCAGCGCCCCGGAGAACATCGTGGCCTGCACCGCAGCGACGGCCAGCACCAGAATCCGCGTGAAATCCAGCTCATACTCCTCCCGCAAGAAGAGCAGCCACAGCACATCGGTGAAAGCGAGCGAAAAGTAGGCCCAGCCGACAAAACGGCGCGAAAGGCGGTAATTGCGCAGGCGTTCATCGCCCGGCATACGCAGCCAAAAAAGAGATCCGCCGACCACCGCGAGAATGATCGCCGAACAAAGCAACACTCCGGCATAGAGTGAATCGGGTTGTCGGAACATATCAGAGGCCCTTGGGTTTCAAACCTTATTTTTTCAGCTGCCTGCGCACGATGGTCGTCACCTCCCGGAAGGCTTCCAGCCGGAACAGCGCCGACAGCGCGAGGTAGCTGACCACGCCCGTCGCCAGTTCGGCCAGCAGCCGCACGAGGTCGTTGCCGGGAATCGCCGCGGCCGTGAGCCGCACGAGGAGGTACATCGTCCCCGACACCAGCGCCACGGGCAGCAGCGTACGGACGAAACGCCGGAACGTCAGGGAGGTGAAGCGCATCGTCGCCAGGAAATTGACCGCCATTTCGCAGAATGCGATGGCCACCAGCCCCCAGACCACGGCCATCACGCTGTGCGGAATCGTCACGGCGAAAATCGCCGTCATAATGATCTTCTTCACCACTTCGAGACGCACGATCAACGGACCCTTACACCTTGCTTTCAACACATTGTAAGCCGTCAAAGCGATCGGCGAGAACAGTCCTGCCAGACATACCGCCTCGAAATAGGGAACCGTCGGCATCCACTCCTCGCCCAGCAGCACGGCGAACATGTCGCGGGCCACGGCCGACATGCCCAGCATGATCGGAAACATCACGTAAGAGACGACCATCACCACCTGCCGGTATCCTTCGGCGAACTTCGGGGCATCGTCGCGGATCTTCGCCAAGGCCGGGAACGTGACGTTCTGCACGGCCTGAATGCCCGTAGCGGCGGGCATGTCCTTGAGTTTCACCGCCTGGTCGAACGATCCGAGCACCGCGGGCGAATAGAGTTTTCCGAGAAAAAACTGGGGTATCTTGTTATAGAAATTCGAAATCAGGTCCGTCACCATCAGACTGCACCCGAACGGCGCCATCTCGCGCAGGGGCTTCAGCCCGCACTTGCCGCAGGGGCGCCAGTCGCTCAGCCACCACAGCAGCGCGGTCCGCATCCCGACCGCGATCACACGCTCCGCCACGAGGCTCCAGATGCCCCACCCGGCCATCGCCAGCGCAATGGCCGTAAGCCCGCCCGCCAGCGACGAAAGGAAGGTCACCTTCGAGAGCAACGCGAAACGGAACTGCCGAATGAAAATCGTATTCTGAACGGCGCACAGGGCGTTGAGCGGCAGCAGCAGGAAGAAAACCGGGGCGATCCGCGCGATTTCGGGCATGCTGTACCAGCGCGCCGCAAGGGGCGCCAGGGCCACCAGCACCCCGTAGAGCACCGCCGAAACGGCGATGTTGAAAAGGAAAACCGACTTGTAATCGCTCTGCGAAGGCCCTTTGTGGCGGACCAGACTCTGCGAGAACCCGCTGTCGACGATCACCAGCAGCACCGTCACGACGGCCGACGGAATGGACATGAAGCCCAGTATGTCGCGCGTCAGCAGGCGCAGGATGACCAGCCGCACGGCCATTGCGAGGAGCATCGAGCCGATCTTCTCGGCCATGCTCCACGCCACGCCCTGCGCGACTTTCTCTTTGAGTTCGCCGCCCAACAGCCTAACAGTTGTGCTGCGCGACGATCTCCTCGTTACGCTTGCGGATATTCTGCACGTTGGCGATCTCGACGTACGACGCACCGCCGTCGGGACCGAAACTGCCGCCCACGATGGCCATCAGGTCCCCGTCGTCGAGTTTGCGGTACTGGTCGAGGAACTCCAGCGCATCGACCAGGAAATGGTATCTGTCGGAGAGTTCCTGATTCCGGAGAATCGGCACGACACCGTACGACAGGGCCAGAATCCGCTGCGCATGCAGCTGGTAGCAGACGGCCATCACGGTCTTGCGGCCGCGGAACGCCGCCAAATAACGGCCCGTGCGGCCCGTCTTGGTGTCGAGCACCACGTATTTGATCGGCAGGTTGGTCGAGGCGCGCACGGCCGAACGGGCCAGCTGCGCGGTGATCTCGTGGTTCACCGAAACCATGTCCATGTCGATCATCGGCTTGAAATGCGTCTCGTCGCGCTCGATCTCACGGGCGATGCGGGCCATCGTCTCCACCGACTGCACGGGAAAATCGCCCATGGCGGTCTCGTCGCTCAACATCACGGCGTCCACACGCTCGTAAATGGCGCTGGCCACGTCGCTCACCTCGGCGCGCGTCGGACGCGGGGACTTGACCATCGAATAGAGCATCTGCGTGGCGATGATCACGGGACGCTTGGCGCAGATACACTTCTCGACGATACGCCGCTGCGTGTTGGGGATCACCTCGGCGGGAAGCTCCACGCCCAGGTCGCCGCGGGCGACCATGATGCCGTACGAAGCCTCGATGATCTCGTCGATGTTGTCCAGTCCCTCCTGGTTCTCGATCTTCGAGATGATCTTGATGTTACTGCCGTGGGCGTCGAGAATATCCTGCACGGCCCGGATGTCGCGCGCCGAGCGCACGAACGAATGCGCGATGAAATCGACGTCGTTCTTCACGGCCCATTCGATGAAGCGGCGGTCCTTTTCGGTCACCGACGGCAGGTCGATCGACACGCCCGGCACGTTGACGCTCTTGCGCGAACGCATGGCGCCTCCCACGACGAACTCGCAGTCCAGCTCCGTATCGTTCTTGCCCACGACGCGGATTTCCAGCTCGCCGTCGGCGATCAGCATCCGCGCCCCGACGGGAATGTCGCTCACGATCGACGGCACGTTCATGTAGACCACCTTGCGGGTCGTGAAGTCCGAGCCGTCCGAACCGCGCACGGCCACCCGGTCCCCCGGGCGGAAATTGATGCTGTTGCCGTATTCGTCGGCGATCGTCGTGACGCGGATTTCGGGTCCTTTGGTATCTATCATAATCGGAATGGCCGGGTTCACCCGGTGCACCGTCTCGACGATATGCGTGGCCCCGTCCTCGGAGACGTGCGCCGAATTGACGCGCACCACGTCCATACCCGCGTCGAAAAGCTGTTTTACGAACTCTTCGGTGCAGCGGAAATCCGACATCGTAGCGACAATCTTGGTTTTTTTCATGCGATACATAGAGCTATGTTTTTACGTTTATATTATCCTTCGATACGCTCTCGGGCGGTGTTGCCGCCGCCGTTGGCGTCGTTCACAAGTCTGTCCACCCCGAATCCCTCCCCGGCGAGGACTTGATGGCAGCGTTGCCGGGCTTCCGCCCCGACGCAACTATTTTTCCGCGCCTGTCAGCAGCGCGTACACGCCCAGCCGATAGGAGTTCAGGCCGAACCCCATGATCGACCCCGCGGCCACGGGAGCCAGCAGCGAGGTGTGCCGGAACTCCTCGCGGGCGAGGATCGAGGAGATGTGCACCTCGACGACGGGAACCGACACGGCCGACACGGCGTCGCGCAGCGCCACCGAAGTATGCGTATATCCGCCGGCATTGAGCACCACGCCGTCGTAAACGCCGTCGGCCTGCTGCACGGCGTCGATCAGTTCGCCTTCGATGTTCGACTGAAAGTAGCCGAACTCCACCGAGGGATAGTTCGCTTTCAGCGCTTCGAAATACGACTCGAAAGTCTGCGATCCGTAAACCCCGGTGTCGCGCCGCCCCTGAAGATTGAGGTTCGGTCCGTTGAGAATCAATATCTTCATAGTTTCATTCATTAACCTAACGCCCCAAGCGGGCGATTCCCGGACAAAGATACTAAAATTCACCGAAAAAATCGGTAACTTTGCGCCATAACACAACTCTTCCATGACCGAATTCGGATTCATCGACAGCATAAAAACCCTTTTCGCCCCGCTTCCCGACAACGGATTCGAGGGCATCGGCGACGACTGCTCCGTGTTGTCTGTCGGCGGCGGCGAATCGCTGGTCTTCACCGCGGACCTGCTGACCGAAGGGGTCCATTTTCTCCGCACGGCGACCTCGCCCCGCGAGTTGGGACGCAAATCCCTCGCCGTAAACTTGAGCGACGTGGCCGCAATGGGCGCCCGCCCCGTGGCGACGCTGCTCTCGATCGCCCTTCCGGCCGATGCCGCCGATGCGTGGGCCGCAGAGTTCATGCTCGGCTACCGGGAACTGTCCGAGGAGTTCGGCGTGACGCTCGCCGGGGGCGACACGACCCGCTCGCTGTCGGGCCTGACGATCAACGTCACGGCCATCGGCCGCGCGGCCGACGCGCACCTCAAGCGACGCAGCGACGCACGCCCCGGGGACGTGATCTTCACCGCCGGGGAACTCGGAACCTCGGGAGCAGGCTTGCAGGACATCCTCGCGGGACGCTGCGACACCCCCGCGGCCGCCGTGCACCGCAACCCGCAGCCGCAGGTAGCCGAAGGCATCTGGCTCGGCAGCCGTCCCGAGGTGCGCGCCATGATGGACCTTTCGGACGGTCTGGCCTCCGACCTGAAGCATATCCTCGACCGCTCGGGCGTCGGCGCCGAAGTCGCCGTCGAGCAGATTCCCGCAGCCCCGGGCGCCGACGTCCGCATGGCCGCCTGCTCAGGCGAGGACTACAAACTCCTGCTCACCGCCGCGCCGGAGGCCGCCGAACGCCTCGCCGCTGATTTCCGCATCCGCTTCGGCACGCCGCTCCACTCCATCGGCCGCATCACTTCCGGACCGGGCCTCGTGTGGCTCCGCAACGGAAAACCCGAACCGCTGGACTGGCACGGCTTCGAGCACTATTAATGCAAACGGGGATGGCTTGCAGCCACCCCCGTTTGCCGGGCGGTTATTGAAGTACGTCCCGTTCGCACTGCACGAAAGCACGCGCAAAGAGGCCCTATGAAATCGGAAAGCCCTATTCCCTGATAATGTACACGTGTTCGTTGCGCCCCTGCATGTGGTAATTCTCCCGGGCGTACTCTTCGAGGTAATCGTCGTATTTCAGCCGTTCGAGCAGGGTGCTGTCCTGTGCGATCTTCTCCGAATAATAGCTCTGCTCGCGTGTCAGGGCGTTGATCTGCCGCTTGATCTTCACGGCATGCAGGGCGTTACGTCCCACGACGAACACCGTGAAGACGACGATGACCGCCGTTGCGACGATCCAGAACCTGCGGCCGAACTGAATTTTCATTTAAGGAATTATCGTATTGCCAACCGCCCGAAGCCTACGCCATCTCCCTCTCCGAGGGAAGGCCGGAATGGGGTCAGACTTGCATCTGACGCCGCAGGCGGCAACGACAGCGATCGACAGCGGACCAAGCGTGAAATCATCCGATTACTTCTCTTTACGGTATATGCATGTATTTGTGCGTCTGAATGGAGATATTCCATTGCGGATGCGCCTTGGCGTACTCGACTATTGCGGGCATGACCCTTTCGGCAACGCTCCACTCGGGCTGGAGGAACAGCAGGCACTTTCCGCCTACGCGGGCGGCATTCCGCTCGGCCCATTCGAAATCCTCCTCCGACTCGACGATCACTTTCAGTTCGTCGGCCCGTTCGAACGCCTCGTCCAGGGGCGGCTGCCGGCGCTTCGGCGAGAGACACACCCAGTCGAAAACACCGCTGAAAGGGTGCGAGCCCGATGTTTCCAGAAAAATCTGCAACCCCCTCTCGCGCAGCGTCTCCGTGAGCACGCCCAGCGGATAGAGCAGCGGCTCGCCTCCCGTGATGACGATGGCCTGCGCCGGACACGACATCGCACGGTCGATCACGGTCTGCACATCGGTCGGCGGATAGAGTTTCGGGTTCCACGTATACTTGGCGTCGCACCAGCGGCAACCCACGTCGCACCCGCCGAGACGGATGAAATAGGCGGGTTTCCCGGCGTGGAATCCCTCGCCCTGAATGGTGTAGAAATCCTCGACCAGCGGCAGCATTCGCCCGCCGTCGAGCCATGCGGGATCGGTCGCGGCAGCCATCACTCCGTCACTACGTAAATATCCTTGAGACTGCGGCCCAGCTGGTCGTAGTCCAGCCCGTAACCCACGATGAACTCGTTGCCGATCTCCATGGCGCGGTACTTGATCGGCAGCGTCTTGCGGTACGACCCGGGTTTGAAAAAGAGCGTACAGACCTCGACCGACGCCGGGTTGCGGGCCTCCAGCTCCTTGATCATGTGTTCGATCGACTCGCCCGTGTCCACGATGTCCTCGACGATGATCACGTGACGGCCCTCGATCGGATTGTTCAGGCCGATCAGACTTTTCACGCAGCCCGTGGAGCAGGTCCCGTCGTACGACGCCAGCTTGACGAACGAAAGTTCGTTCTGGAATTCGATTTTCTTGATCAGGTCCGACATGAACATGAACGAACCGTTGAGAATGCCCAGGAACAGCGGGGTCTCCTTGCCGGCATAGTCGGCATTGATTCGCTGCGCCACGGCATCCACGGCCTTGTCGATCTGCTCGGCGGGGATCATGATTCTGAACTTCTTGTCGTGAAGTTGTATGGTATTCTCCATTTCGTTACGGGATTTTTGGGATTATACCTGCAAAAGTAACTATTTGCGCGCAACAAACGAAGTCTTCGGGCAAAATAAATTGCAGAACGCGCAAACTCCGCACGGCGACGAAAAGAGCCGCCCGGATCGCCCGGGCGGCTCGTAAAACGAAATCGGCGCTTTTCGCCTATTCCGCGTAGGTAAATTCGAATATCGTTTCAGAGGTGACCTTGACTCCGATACCCATCATATCCATACCTACTCCGCCCCACTTGGCAACGGTCACGTAACCCTCGCCGTCCTGGGTGCAGGTTACCGCCTTGGCGGGATCATCTTCCGACATGGCGTCGAACATCGTCGCAGTGGGCAGGTTGAGCGAAGCCTTTCCGTCATAGCCCAGGAAACAAGCCAGGGCATGATCGTCGTCCAGCGAGGTGGTAACACCAGCAATGGCTTTCGCCACATCGACGCCGAAGATGTTGTTCTTCTTGCCGGCATCGCCGTATTCGAACATTCCGCCCGCCGTATAGTTCCCGTTTTCAAAATCGAACGAGACGTAATTGGAGCCGGTGCTCTGATAAACGACGCCGGTGCACTGTCCGTTAACGGCATCATAGGTCCAGGTGAAATCAGCGGGTCTCGAAACGACTTCGCCGCTGACGGTTCGCATGAAGTCGACGTTGCTGCTCTCTACTTTTCCGCCGTTGAGCACCCAGGAGAATGCCCGGATACCGGATTCGCCGTCTTCGTACATCTTGTTCAGGGCCGAAACCTTGTCTCCGTCGAAGGAGAACGTGTACCAGTCGGCAGCGTCTGCGCCCTCGCCCTGCTGAACGGCGGTCACCCGGTTGTCGCTGCCATATTTGAGCGACAACTGCGACACGACGTTCGTTCCCTCGCTGAACAGCATCTCGAAATACATATCGGCCATCTCCTGATCGTTTCCTACCATCTCCAGCATGTGCCTCGTCCGGGTCAACGGACTCGTCGGAACGCTTCCGGTCAGCGAAGCGCAGATCAAGGCCATGAACATCCGGAGCGATGCGAACATAACGGTTTACGTTTCCGCCATCCGTTTCACGAAGCGGCAGATCACATTCTCACTCACGCCCACGACCAACAACGATCTGGCCGTCGGCTCCCGCGTGCAGTGCACCGTAGTCAAGGCCACGGCGCACCATGTGTTCTGCACGTTCCCCAAACGGGGCAGGCTCTACGACGCGGCGATCCGGTCCTCGGAGTTCTACTGGAACCGCCCGACCGACGTGCCGTGCCAGCCGGGCGACCGGATCAACGCCGTCATCACAGGTGAAGAGATCATCGGCAAGACAAAGTACACGACGCTCAACGCCTGCGCGCTGACCCCCAACCCGCTGCTGACCTGCGAGACCGGCGACACGCTCCCCTGCACGGTGCTGGGGACGACCGCAGGCGGCTACCTGATGCGCTGCGGCGGAGCCGTCGGCTTCCTCCACTGCTCCGAGATCATGTGGCAGTACTGCGACCAGTGGCACGGCGTCTGGAAGCGCGGCGAGAAGGTTTCATGCCGGATACTGCACCTCTCGCCCGCGGAAGGCGGCCTGCTGCTGGGCCACAGACAGACCGTCGGCGATCCCTTCCTCAAACACACGCCCGGCGTCGGGAGCGGTTATCCGGCCACGGTGCGGCGCTCCTCGGACGAGAGCGTCGTCGTCCTGCTCGGGGACACCGGGATCGAAGCCACGATCTCCAAGGCCGACATGAAACTTTTCTTCACGGGCGTCGGCCAGTTTATCCCGCAGCCCGGCGCAACCATATCCGAGGTGACGGTCGTCCGCATCGAAAACCCCGGGGACCCGAAGCGGCGCCATCCCTTCGTCCGAGTAACCCTGCTTTAACCCACAACGATCCATGGATAACAAACTGCATTACGCGCATACCTTTTTCTGCAGCCACCTCGCCGCCGTCGGACGGGCCTCCGAAGTGCAGGCCGCCGACAAGCGGTGGCAGGCGGAAAAACCCCTGACCCGCGAGGCCTACGAACGGCTCAGCAGCATCTATTACGAGAGTTTCATTGATTCGCTCATGCAGGTCGACGGACAGACCTCGGGGGCGGTCTATGCCGACACGGCGCACCTGACCCTGGAAACCGACCGGCTCTGCACGCTGCGCCACCCAAAGCTCCCCGCCGCGGAATACGCCTTCAGACTGTGCCGGTTCCACCTCTTCTTCTTCCCCTACGACATCTGCCTTTTCGCCATGGAGATCGCCGAAGAGCCTGAAACGACGCTCGACACGCTGATCGCCGCACACGGCATTCTGCGCGAGACCTCCTGCTATGAGATCGCAGAGCAGGGGATTCTGAAATCGCAGATCGACGCCCCGGAGTACCTCGCCCTGCTGGAAGAGATCCTGCGGCTGTGCCCTCCCCGGCCGTCGGCCGAATCCCCGCGTCAGGGACGTTTCTCCGGCCTGACCCTCACCGGCAACAAGCTGAAATGTTTCCAGATCTTCATTTTGGACGACTTCTCGGACGAACTGCTCTTCGAACTGGGAACCTTGAGCCCCGTCGGCTGCGTCGCCGACCACAAACACGAATATTCCCCCTCCCAGGAATATTACGACCGGATCATCCGCACCCACACGATTTCGGCATTCCGCAACTGGAAAGCGCTGGCGCTGGTCGACAGTTTCACTGTGGTTGCAAAAGGCCGCACGGCCGCACAGATGTGGGTATGGCCCAACAGCTATTTCCGGCTGATCTACATCCATGCGCTTTACCAGAAGACGCTGCTCTTCGTCGTCAACCGGCAATTCCGCTCGGCCGCCAACGACCGGAAGTCCATCCGGCTGCTCCACAAAATGAAGGAGCAGGAGCATTGGTACGCCTTCTCGAATATCTCCTACAACTTCCTGCCGCAGCTCATCTACCGGGCCATCGACACCGGGCTGGACATCGCCACCGAGCGCGAACAACTGCACCGCCACCTCGAACAGGAGGCCGAACGCCTCGAAAAGAACTCGGAGCGGCGGCTGGCGGGCCTTATCCTCTTCCTGACGATGCTGACCGTCTGCTCGGCGACCTACGACGGCGCGTCGCTGGTCAAGGATTATTTCGGCTGGGAAAGCGGCACGACCCCGTTCCGGATTTTCGCCGCGCTCCTGCTCTCCGCAATCGTGATCACAAGCATCTCCGTCTGGCATTACCGGCGCAACAAATCCTGATCGGAGATGGAACGAATATCCTATTCGCCCGAAACGCTTTTTCACGTCCTGACCCATTTCGAAACGGCGGACGAAGCCCTGCGCGACAGCCTGCGCCGGGCGGGATTTACCGACGAGGCGATCGACGGCCAGCTACGCATGCCCGGGTCCAAATTCCTCCGCACTTTCGCCCTTTCTCCGCAGGAAGCCGTCGCACGGCTGCAACGGGATTTCCCCGAATCTTTCACCGCCCTGCACCCCGGAACCGACGGCCGGGTGCGCCTGTCGTTCCGCTACGACGCACCCGTCGGAACGAGCGGACTGGCGGCAGACGCGGAGCTGACGCCCGCCGAGCGGGCTGCTGTTCGCAACATCCTGCGCAACGGATGCCCTGTCCGCACGGTCCGCACCTCCCGCACGATCTCCACCGGAGCCTGCCAACTGATCCTCGAACGCACCGGGGAGGCCGGGTATGCCCTGCGCACGCTCTTTCCCGGGGAACTCGCCCCTCCCCTTCCCCTGCCGGGCCAAGTCCCCGATCCTTTCTGGGCGACGCATCTCCTCATCGAATTCAACTGAATCCGGCTGCAACCGGGGGCGGCATGCGCACCGGTTCCGAACCCGTTTTCCAAACAATGCGGGACAGATGCCGTGCATCGTGAAACAGATTTTTGATTTTAAGCCGGAGAGTTCCGTATATCGTGAAGAACGGGGCGCATGGATAGTACCTCAAGTACATTCCATTCGCCCCGTTCGAGGGATGTGCGGAAATAGCCGCTTACAAATCGGAAATCAAACCAGACCGGAGAATCCCATAAACGCCATGGCCAGAATCCCGGCCGTGATCAGCGCGATGGGAATGCCCTTGAACGCCTTGGGCACGTCCTCGAAATCGAGACGCTCGCGGATACCTGCGAAGAGCACCAGCGCGAGGGCGAAACCGAGGGCCGTGGCCACCGAATAAGTGACGCTCTGCAACAGGTTGAACTCCTTCTGGATCATCAGGATCGCGACGCCCAGCACGGCGCAGTTGGTGGTGATCAGGGGCAGGAAGATGCCCAACGCCTGATAGAGCGACGGCGAGAGCTTCTTGAGCATGATCTCGACCATCTGCACGAGGGCCGCAATCACGAGGATGAAGACGATCGTCTGCATATAGACGATGTCCAGCGGCACGAGCACATAGGTCTGAATCAGCCACGCCACGACGGCCGCAATGGCCATCACGAAGGTTACGGCAGCTCCCATGCCCAGCGAAGTCTCGACTTTCGACGACACGCCCAGAAAGGGGCAGATGCCGAGGAACTGCGCCAGCACGACGTTGTTGACGAAGATGGCGCCGATGATGATTGCAAAATAGGAAAGCTCCATAACTATTTCTTGGCTAATTTGTTAAACAATACCATCAGATAGCCCAGCACCAGGAATGCCCCCGGGGCCAGCACGAAGATCAGCGGCGCGACGTCCGCAAAGCCGAGGTTGACGCCGAAGATGGCGCCGCTGCCCAGGATCTCGCGCACGGCGCCGATCACAGTCAGCGCCAGCGTGAAGCCCAGGCCGATGCCCACGCCGTCGAGGATCGAATCCAGCGGGGAGTTCTTCGAAGCGAAGGCCTCGGCGCGGCCGAGGATGATGCAGTTCACCACGATCAGCGGGATGAAGACGCCCAGCGCGCCGTACAGCGCCGGCACATAGGCCTGCATCAGCATCTGGATGATCGTCACGAACGAGGCGATCACGACGATGAACGCCGGGATGCGGACCTTGTCGGGAATGATGTTCTTGATCAGCGAAATCACAAGGTTCGACATGATCAGCACGGCCATCGTCGCCAGCCCCATGCCCATGCCGTTTTCGGCCGAAGTCGTCGTACCCAGCGTGGGGCACATGCCCAGCACCAGCACGAACGTCGGGTTGTTCTTGACGATGCCGCTCGATATAATTTGCAGTTTATTCATTTTGACCTCCTTCCTGAGCCGCAGGCTCGTTGGTTTGTCCGGCGGCGCCCGTCGCTCCGGACGCCGTGTCGGTCGGGGCTTCGCCCGTCGCCACGCTCTTGTAAGCCATCCACGCGCGGTTGATCGCGTCGACATAGGCGCGCGACGAGATCGTTGCGGCGGTCAGCGCATCGACGTCGCCGCCATCCTTCGTCACGGCCAGCTTGCCGTCAACGAGCTTCTTCGATTCGAGTTTCCGGCCCTTGACGCTCGCAAGCAGGACGTTGCCCTCGTCGGCCATCTTGGTACCGAGACCCGGAGTCTCGGTCTGCTCCAACACGTTGACGTTCACTACTTCGCCCTCGGGCGTGAAGCCCACCATCAGGCGCACCACGCCGCCGAAACCCTGCTTGGTCATCGACTGCACGGCATAACCGCTCACGCTGCCCCCGGCCGTCGCCGTGTAAACCGTGATCGGCATGTCGTCGATGGTCAGCTCCTCGGTCGTCGTGGCGTCGAACGCCGGAAGCACCTCGTTCAGGGCCGCCAGGGTCGCGGCCTCCTTGGCCGCCGCGATCGGCTCCACGGTAATCATATTGACGAAGCCCACTCCGGCCGAAGCCACGAGGGTGATGCCGAAGAGGACGGCCGTCATGTTCAAAAGTGTACTTTTCATGCTGTCACCTCCTCTTATTTCACGCCGAAGCGCTTGGGTTTGACATATTTGTTGATCAGGGGCACGCAGGCGTTCATAATCAGGATCGCAAACGACATGCCCTCGGGATAAGCGCCCCACAGACGGATGCACATGGTGATCAGTCCGATTCCCACGGCGAAGATCACGCCGCCCCGAACGGTCATCGGCGAGGTCGAATAGTCCGTGGCCATGAAGATCGCACCTAACATCGCACCGCCCGCAAGGACATGGAATATACCGGCCCTCCACGCAGTCCCGAAGAGGTATCCCAGTTTATAACCGGCCGAACAGGTTCCGTCGGCAGCCTGCGGAAGCGCGTCGAACGACACGGAGCACATCGCAACCACCCCGGCGAACACAGCCATCGTCGCGAGCACCGTCACGGGAATGTGCCACGTGATCACGCGCCGCCACAGCAGGTAGACGAATCCGCACAGCAAGGCCGCAGCGGCCACCTCGCCCAGCGAACCGGGGATGTTGCCCAGCAGCATCTCCTGCACGCCGATGGCGCCGGGACCCGCCAGCCCCTGCTTCACGGCCGCCAGCGGCGTGGCGCCCGACAGAACGTCGAACGAGCCGTTCACGGGCAGCGGCCAGGTGGTCATCTGCACCGGATAGGCGATCAGCAGGAACACGCGTCCCACCAGCGCGGGGTTGAAGGGGTTCTTGCCCAGGCCGCCGAAGGTCATTTTGGCGACGGCGATGGCCACGAAGGCGCCCATCACGACGATCCACCAGGGAATCGACGCCGGGAGGTTGAAGGCAAGCAGCACGCCCGTCACCACGGCCGACCAGTTGCCGACGGTAGTCGCACCGCGGACCATGAATTTCTGAATCAGGTACTCGATCACCACGCACGACACCACGGAAAGGGCCGTAACGCGCAGCACGTCCAGTCCGAAGACCACCGTCGACACGACCAGCGCGGGCATCAGCGCGATCACGACGTCGCGCATGATCCGGGTCGTCGACTGGGCCGTCTGCACGTGGGGTGCGGGAGCCACAATGAGTTTATTAGCCATATCTATACTGTTTTTTCATTTACTTTTTAGGTGCAGCCGCTGCGCGTGCGCGGATCAGGCCCATCACGGTCTGCTTGCCGAGGCGCACCCAGTCCAGCAGCGGCAGATAGGCCGGACACGTCGACTGGCAGCAGCCGCACTCGATGCACGAGGTGATCATCAGCGCTTCCAGTTCGTCCCAGCCCTTCTTCTGGGTCATCTTCGAGAGGTAATAGGGTTCCAGTCCCATCGGACAGGCGGAGACGCACTTGGCGCACTTGATGCACTGCGTCGCCTCGCGGCGCTGTGCGTCGCGGCCCGACATGACGGTGATGCCCGAGCAGCCCTTCGTCACGGGCGAGTCGAGGTTCACCATCGCCCGGCCCATCATCGGACCGCCGTTGATCACCTTGCCCGCATCCCCGGGAAGGCCGCCCGCGGCCTCGATCAGCGCCGAGATCGGCGTACCCATGCGGGTCAGCAGGTTCTTCGGCTCCTTCACGCTCTTGCCCGTGACGGTCACCACCCGCTCGATCAGCGGTTTGTTCTTCAGCACGGCCTGATAGACGGCAACGGTCGTCGAGGCGTTGCACACCACGGCCCCCACGTCGATCGGCAGCGCGGGCGGAGGCGGAACCTGACGGCCCGTGACGGCTGCGATCAGCTGTTTCTCACCCCCCTGCGGGTACATCACCTTTAGGGGTACGACCTCGATGCCCTTGTATCCGGCGGCGATCTTCGTCAGATGCGCGATCGCGTCGGGTTTGTTGTTCTCGATACCGATATACGCTTTCCCGACGCCCACGGCCTTCATCAGAATCGTGACGCCGACGACCAGTTCCTCGCCGTGCTCCAGCATCGTGCGGTGGTCCGACGTAAGATAGGGTTCGCACTCCACGCCGTTGATGATGACGCACTCGGCCTTCTTTCCGGGAGGAACCGAGAGTTTCACGTGCGTGGGGAACGTCGCTCCGCCCATGCCGACGATGCCGGCGTCCTTGATCTTGGCGATGATCTCCTGCGCCGAGAAGGGGCAGACCTTCACCAGCGCGTCCGAACGGTCGATGCCCTCGGCCCAGTCGTCGCCCTCGCGCTTGATGGTGATCATCATCTGGCGCAGGCCCTGGCCGTTGACGACCATATCGACAGCCGTCACCGTACCCGAAATCGGGGAGTGGATGTTCGCCGACATGAAACTGCCGGCTTCGGCGATGAGCTGGCCCGTGAGCACCCGATCGCCTTTGGCGACCTTGGCCACCGCCGGGGCGCCGATGTGCTGTGCGAGGGGAATCGTCACCACATCGGGCAGCGGCAGCACCTCGATCGGTTTGGCGCAGCTCAACTTATTTTCCGACGGATGGACTCCGCCCATTGGAAATGTCTTCATAGTTGGAATTCCTTTTTTACGATTCTTTGTTAGCGGCGGGCGCTGCCGGAGCCTTCGGGGCTTTGGGCAGCGGGTCCATGCCGACGAGCCGGATGGCTCCCGTAGGACATTCGTTCACACACTTGCGGCACAGCTTGCACTTCTGCGGGTCGATGTAGGCGAGGTTGTTCTCCACGGTGATGGCATCGAAGGCGCATACTTTCACACACTTGCCACAGCCGATACATCCGGCCTTGCAGGCCTTCATCACCACGGCGCCCTTGTCCTTCGACACGCACGACACGTACACCGCACGGTTCTTGGGCCATTTCTTCCGCAGTTCGATGATCATTTTCGGACACGCCTTCACGCAGGCGCCGCAGGCCGTGCACTTGTCGGCGTCGACCTCCGGAAGTCCCGTTTCCGGGTTGATGTGAATGGCGTCGAAGGCGCAGACCGCGACGCAGTCGCCGAAGCCCAGACAGCCGAACGCGCAGCCCGTCTCGCCCACATAGAGCGACGAAGCCACGGCACACGACTTGGCCCCGTTGTACTCGTTGGTGCGGGGACGCTTCTCGCACGTGCCGCCGCAGCGGACGGTCGCCACTTCGGGCTGCTTTTCGGCAGCGGCCTTTCCGAGGTATGCAGCCACGGCTTTCATACAGTCGCCGCCGCCCACGGGGCAGAAGAGCGCCGAGATGTCGTCGCGCTTCACGAGCGCGTCGGCCATACCCCGGCATCCTGCGAATCCGCAGCCGCCGCAGTTGGCCCCGGGGAGCATCTTCTCCACCTCGTCGATCCGCGGGTCCTCCTCGACCCGGAATTTCCGGGCCACGAAATAGAGGATTACCGCCGAGAACACTCCCAGCGCACACAGCGTCAGGATCGTGTAAAGTAATACTTCCATCAGATTTTTGTTATTGTAAATTGAATTGTGTGTTCGATTTTCCGCCGGAAGAGCCACAGCGCGAAATAATAAACGCCCACGCCCGCAATAGCGGCGAGGGCGCCCGCACCTTCGCTCCATCCGGCGACGGCGATCGTCCCGACCAGAACGGCCAGCAGGACGGCCAGCGCACCGACATAGGCCAGCACGACGGCGCGTACGCCGGCACTCCGCCGCACGCCGACCATCACCTCCCTGCCGGCGGCATACTGCCCGGCCTCGGGGGTCGCCACGGCGACGATCTTGTCCTGCGCCTCGGCCAGGCCGCACGCCTGGCGGGCCTTGCAGGTTCCGCAGGCGCTCCGGGAGGTGATCCTCACATAGACCGTGTCGCGCTCCGTACGTTCCACCACGCCGCAGTGTTCGATCAAATCCGCCACGCCCTAATCTCCGTATTTGTTGGTGAGGGGCATCAGCCGCTCATGTCCGAACGTGCACGACGAGAGCCGCAGCACGGGCGGAAACTGGTAGCGTTTCTTCTCGTTGCGCATGATCATGCCGTGGATTTTCTCCACCACCTCCGAGTCGAAGCCCGCGTTGACGATCTCCTCGCGGTGCTGCCCCTCCTCGATCATGCGGAACAGGATGGCGTCCACCACCTCGTAGGGCGGCAGAATGTCGCTGTCCTTCTGTCCGGGATGCAGTTCCGACGAAGGTTCCTTGGTCAGGATGCTTTCGGGAATCGGGTTGCCCTGCGTCCGGTTGATATAGCGTGCCACGTCGTACATTTCGCTCTTGTAAAGGTCGCCCGTGGGGCTGAAAGCGCCTGCCGTGTCGCCGTACAGGGTGCAGAGCCCCAGTGCGTTCTCGCTCTTGTTCGAGGAGTTCAGCAGGATGTAGTCCGTCTTGTTCTGGAGGGCCATCAGCAGCACCGTGCGGATACGCGTCTGGATATTCTCCTCCGTGGCGTCGAACTCCGTGCCGCCGATGACCGGCTTGAGGGTGTTCACCACGCTGGTATAGATTTCCGAGATCGGAATGACGTTGTATTCGATGCCGAGGTTGCGCGCCAGCTCCTTGGCGTCCTCCACCGACTCGAGGGACGAGAAGGGCGAGGGCATCAGCAGCGCGCGGACATTCTCCGCCCCCAGCGCATCGGCGGCGATCGAGGCCACCACGGCCGAGTCAATGCCGCCCGAAAGGCCGATCGAAGCCTTCCGGTAGCCGTTCTTGCGGAAGAAGTCCCGCAGTCCGCAGCGTGCCGCCTCGTAGACCAGACGCGTGCGGTCGTTGTAGGTCGAGGGGATCGTGATCGGCCGGGCGGACGCCTTCGTATCGAAAATCTGGAAATCCTCCTCGAAATTCTTCATCATCAGCACCAGTTCGCCGCGGCTGTTCAGCGCGCCCGACGTGCCGTCGTAGACGATGTCGGTCGAACCGCCCACCTGATTGACCAGCACGAGATTCTTGCTCTCGACGAAAGCCAGGTTGCGCATCATCTCGTAACGGTAGGTCATGGTTCCCTTGCCGTATTTGCGGGCGTTGATCGAGATGACCGTTTCGACCGACTGGTCGAAGTCGCGCTCGCGGCTCAAATCGTCGCCCACGATGATCGCGCACTTATGGCCCTTGATCGTGGCGTATTCATAGCCTTTCGAAGGGACCAGGAAACCCATTTCACGGCGCGCCGTGATGTATTTCTTGCCGATGTAGCGCAGCACCTTGCGATCCTGGATCAGCGCCGCGGCGCTGATCGTGCCGTCCGCCGTGAGGATCGGAAGACCGACGATGGCGGCGATGCCGTCGCAGCACGAGGCTATTTCGACCAGAGCGTCCTCGCAGAGTTCGAGGAAGGTCGTCTTGCGCAGCAGGTCTAAGGCGGGGGTTCCGCTCACGGCCTGTTCGGCGAAAATCACCAGGTCGGCATGCTGCGCTTTCGCCTTGTGAATGGAGTCGATGATCTTCGAGGCATTGCCGTCCACGTCTCCGATCGTGTAATTCAGCTGAGCTATGGCTATTTTCATGCGAATAATTTAAGTCCGGAAATTACAACTTTGCAAAGTTAAGGATTATTTGCAAAAGTCGGAAAGATTTTCGATGTTAATAAATTAACATTCCCGCATTTACAAAAATATTTAAAAATAAAAAAGGCTCCCGGTTTTCCGGAAGCCTTTTCGCTGTTCGTATCGTCTCTATTCCTGCGTTTCGTCGGGATCGGCAACGAGGATGCGGCCGCAGTATTCGCAGATAATGATCTTCTTGCCCTGGCGGATGTCCACCTGACGCTGGGGCGGGATGCGGTTGAAGCAGCCTCCGCAGGCGTCGCGCTTGACGGTCACCACCGCCAGTCCGTTGCGGACGTTGCGGCGGATACGGTCGTAAGCCGCCAGCAGACGCTCGTCGATCTTCTCCTTGACACGCTCGCCCTGTGCGGCGTATTCCGCCACCAGCGGAGCCGTCTCGGCCTCGATGCCCTCCAGTTCGGCCTTCTTGGCCGCGAGGTCGGCAGCGCGCTCTACGGAGAGGTTCTCGGCCTCCTCCAGCTGGAGTTTCTTGGCCTTCACGCCGGCGGAATACTCCTTCAGGCGCTTCTCGGCCAGCTCGATTTCAAGCTCCTGATACTCGATCTCCTTGGTGATGGCGTCGAACTCGCGGTTGTTGCGCACGTTGTTCTGCTGCTCCTTGTAGTTGCCGATCATAATTTTAGCCTGGTCCACCTCGCGCTTGCGCTGCTTGGTCAGCGTGTTCAGCTCCTCGATCTCGGCGTTGATGTGTTCGATGCGGGTCTTCATCCCGGCCATCTCATCCTCGAGGTCCTGAACCTCGAGAGGCAGTTCGCCTTTCACCTTGTTGATTTCGTCGATCTTGCTGTCGATCTTCTGCAGCTCATAGAGCGCCATGATCTTCTCCTGCATCGAATAATCGACGTCGGCCGTCTTCTTTTGCGTTGCCATATGTTGTCTTTATAGTTTAGACTTAAACCAGATAGTTTACCGGATTGCGCGAGCGTTCACTCTTGCGAACCGCAAAGGTACATAAATTTTTCGATAAAATATCAAATATTAATTGAATTGCGCAATATTCGCTTTCGAAATGACCTATATCCGCCACCGTGAGGGCCTTGTCGGGCGCCATGAAGTCGTTGTACTTCATGTCGGCGGTGATGTAGATGTCGGCCCCGGCACGGCGCGCTTCGCCGATCAGCGAGGCCCCGGCCCCGGTGCAGACCGCCACGCGGCGATGTCGCTATGTCACTGTACCGTATGACGCTCACCTCAAGCCGCCGTTGGATGATCCGCATAAATTCCACGGTGTCAATGGCTTCCGGCAGTTCGCCCACGACGCCGAACCCCGCGCCGTCCCCGGTCTCCGAAGGCTGGAGGACCCGAAGGTTCCCCACGCCCAGCATTTCGGCCAGCCGCCAGCTCATGCCCCCGGGGGCGCTGTCGAGGTTGGTGTGGCAGGCGTAGAGCGCGATCCGGCTGCGGATGGCCCGCTCGACGCACCGCTCGACGGGATCGGCCGAGTTGAACCGCTTGAGCGCGCGGAAGACGATCGGATGATGTGTGATCACCAGATCGCACCCTTCGGCTTCGGCCTCGTCCAGCACCTCTTCGGTAACATCCACGGCCAGCAGGGCCTTGTGCACCTCGTCGTCGGGGCGGCCGACGATAAGTCCCGCATTGTCATACGATTCCTGCCATTCAAGTGGGGCAAAGCGTTCGATAATGTCGGTTATTTGTTTGATAATCATATGAGTTAATTATATTATACAGCATTCAGGAGTTCTTCGCCGCCTGCACCTGCGCTTTTAGCCGGTCTGTCGCTTCGCGGCATTACGCCCCGCCGGGGCGGGGGCTTGCGAAGACGGCGGCACGCCGTGAATACGCCCGGTAAAGCCGCGAATCCTTGAACAATACCCCGCGCGGATCGAGAGCGTCTTTACGGACAATGCTCAAAATAAGGATTGTTCGTAAAACGCGAACAGCTCTTTGGTTTCGGCCTCCTCCTTCTTGCGGCGGGGCCTGCGGACGTTGCGTTTGACGGCAGGCTGCGCCGAGGAATCCCCGGCGGCTTTCCCGGCGGCATCGTCCGACGGTTCGTCGATCTTCACCACGGCCTTGGCCCGGCGACGGCGCACGGGCGTTTCGGCGGCGGCAGCGGTATCAGCGGCGGCAGCAGCGGAGGCATCGGCATCGGTCATGTCGGCATCCGAAGCAGTCACGATCTCACCCTCCCCGGCTTTCAGGTCCTCGCGAACCTCGACCAGCAGGGCGCGGATACGCTGCAACCGCTCCATCAGTTCGGCATCACGATCCACGCCGCTCTCGGAGGGCGCCTTCCGGAGCGCCTTCTTGGCTCCTTCGAGCGTCATGCCGCGCTCCTTGACCAAGTGGTAGATCATCTTGAGGTTCTCGACGTCCTCCGGCGAGAAGAGGCGGTTGCCTTTCTTGTTGCGCTTGGGGCGGAGAATGCTGAACTGCGACTCCCAGTGGCGGATCAACGACGTGTTGACGTCGAACATCTCGGCCACCTCGCCCATCGAATAAAAAAGTTTATCGGCCATATCTATTGTTTTATAATTCGCAATGAGTTGGGATACAGGTTATTCACCCGTGCACCGATCCGTTTGGCGAATCCCAGCGCACGCCCCCGCGAGCAGACGAGGTTCATCCCCTCGGCCAGCCCTCCGGCGGCGATGTCCTGCCGGCGCAGGAAGCGCAGCGTCTCTTCGTCGTCCAGTTCCGCCGCGTGCAGCGCCCCGCGGTTCAGCCCATCGAAAAAAGCCAGCGCGGGATCGGGTTTCAGCACCCCCTTGAACACCTGCCCCAACGCCACGCCCGAATAGATCACGGGCAACGCCTCGGAGAGCGTCCGCACGGCGTCGGCCTGCGCGGCGTACCATGCATAGCAGGTGTCGGCCACCGCTGCGAAGCGCATACCGCCGGGATTCCGCACCCAGCGGGCCAGTTCGCCGGCGGTCTTCCGGTCCACGGCCGCAAATACCGTGCGACGCGCCTTCGGCGCGCGCACGCGCCCCCCGGCGTCGAACGATTTGCGGGCCACGGCGGCGAAGAACCCTTCGCCGCAGGTCCGGTGGGGATAGAACCGGAACGTGCGGAACGCTCCGACACGCCCGCAAACGATGCCCCACGCATCTTCCACAGCCGTTTCTTCCGACTCGGCGATCTCGTCGCCGGCCCACGCCGCCATCCGCTCCAGCGCGCCTTCGTCCTCGTCGCGGTTGAACGTGCAGGTGCTGTAAACGAGCGTGCCGCCCGGTTTCAAGGCCCGCCACGCCTCGCGCAGGATTTCATCCTGCCGCGCGGCGCACTGTTTCACGTTGCCTTCGCTCCATTCGCCGCGGGCGTCGGGGTCCTTGCGGAACATCCCCTCGCCCGAGCAGGGGGCATCGACGGCCACCACGTCGAACCACGCCTCGAAATCGCCCAGCGCACGCGGCTCGCAGGTCGTGACGGCCACGTTGCCCGTGCCCCACTTGCGCACGTTGTCCGCCAGCACCGAGGCGCGGCGGCGGTCGATCTCGTTGGCGACGACCAGCCCGTCGGGCCCCGCGAGCGAGGCATAGAGCGTCGTCTTGCCGCCCGGAGCTGCACACAGGTCGAGGATGCGCGCCCCTTCGGTGCGGACCGCAGCGAGCAGGTGTCCCACGAACTGCGACGAAGCCTCCTGGACATAGTAGGCCCCGGCATGGAAGTCGGGATCGAGCGTGAAGGAGGGACGCACGGCGAGGTAACGCCCGTCACGGCTCCACGGCACGCGCCCGGCGATCGCCAGGGCGGGAAGCCCCGCAGCCTCCGGAACGGGAAGCCCGGCGTCAGGTCCGGCGGGAAGCGTGTCCGCCCCGGTCTTGGCAGGGTTCAGCCGCACCGATACCGGCGGCTCCGCGTCGAGCGCCGCGCAGAGGGCCGCGCCCTCCGTCCCGCCGAGGTCGCGCAGGACCCGCTCCACGAATTTCGCAGGCAGCGTCATGCGCTATTTCTTCGCTTTGAGCGCGTCGAGGCGCGCGCAGATCCGTTCCAGCACCGCAGGGTTCGAGACGAAATCCTCGTGGTCCTTGTCCACGACGAGCACCTCGCCCTCGTAAATGGTGTCGATCCAGTGGTTGTATTTGTTGTTCAGCCGCTTGAGGTACAGTTCGTCGATGTTCATCTCGTACTCGCGGCCGCGCTTGCGGATCTGCGAAATGAGCGTCGGGACGCTCGCCTTGAGGTAGATCAGCAGGTCGGGTTTGGGAATGAGCGTCGTCACCAGCCGGAAAATCTTCATGTAGGTCTCGATGTCGCGCGTGGCCATCAGCCCCATTTCATGCAGGTTGTCGGCGAAGATGTGCGCATCCTCGTAGATCGTGCGGTCCTGGAAGATCACCCCCGACTTGCAGTCGGAGATCATGCCCATCGTCTGCTGGATGCGGCTCCCGAGGAACGAAATCTGAAGATTGAACGCCCAGCGGTTCATATCCTCGTAGAAGTCGCCGATATAGGGATTGTCGCACTCCTCGAGGTAGCACTTGGCGTCGTAGCGCTTCGTAAGGATCTGGGTAAGCGTCGTCTTGCCGCTCCCGATGTTTCCGGCTATGGCTATGTACATGGCAGTATAGGTGTTATTTTACGTTTCTCATTCGTTTTCCGGTCTCCGAAGCGCATATCCCGCCGCCTTCGGCCTCGTTTTACAAGCCTGACTCCACCCGGCTAAAAGCCGGGATTCAGGGGCGATGCAAAGTCACTGCACCCGGACTCAATTCCACGCTTCCATTCCCAAAAGCCGTTTCTTAAACGGCCCTCGGGTGGGGCTTCTCGCAGCGCGGCCAAAATGCGGACAGACAGCCTCAAAGGGTCTGTTCGGTCTGAAAAGCCAGTATCTCGTCGGCCACGCGGCGGTCGTTCACCAGCCGCGGAACCTTGTTTTTACCCCGCGCGCGCATCCACGCGAGGAACCGCCCCCGCTCCACAACCGTCAGACGCTGGCGTTCGAGCGTGGTCCGCCGCTTGGCGTCGTAGTCCGAATTGACGGCCCGCAACTCCCCGTCGAGCGCCTCGGCGAAACGTTCGAGGCTGTCCGGCTCGCGTTCGAACTCCACGATCCACTCGTGCGCGCCCCGTTCGCGGAGCGACATGTAGCACGGCGCGACGCTGTATTCGCTCACGACGGCCCCCGTCTTCCGGCAGGCGGCCAGCAGCGCATGTTCGGCGTTGTCGACGATCAGCTCCTCGCCGAAAACGTTGATATACTGCCGCGTGCGGCCCGCGAAGCGGATGCGGTAGGGATTCGTCGAGGTGAATTCCACCGTGTCGCCGATCTCGTAACGCCACAGGCCGTTGTTCGAGGTGATCAGCACGGCGTAGACCTTGCCGCACTCCACGCCTTCGAGCGGCACGATCTGCGTCCCGCTGCGGAACTCGAAGAAGGTTCCGTAATCCAGCATCAGCAGCATGTCGCTGCGCGACGGGTCGTCGGCCATGGCGAAGAATCCCTCCGAAGCGTTGTAGGTCTCCATGTATTTCATCTTCTCCGAAGGGATCAGCTCCTCGAACGACGTCCGGTAGGGCGCGAACTCCACGCCTCCGTGGGCGAACATCTCCAGCCCGGGCCACACCTCCAGCAGATTTTTCCGGCCCGTATACTCCAGCACGCGGCGCATCAGCGCGAGGTTCCATGACGGGACGCCCGCAAAGGCCGTGATCGGTTCGCCGACGCACTGGCGGCAGATGGCGGCGCACTTCTCGTCGAAATCGGGAATGATCGCCGTCTCGGTCCGCGGCGCCCGAAACCAGCCGCTCCAGAAGGTCGTCTCGTGGATCAGCAGCGCCGAGAGGTCGCCGACCAGGTTGCGGCCCTCGCGGCTGCACGACCCGCCGAGCGTCAGGGTCTTGCCCTCGAAAACGCGGGTCTTCGGATTGTTGGCCGAAAAGACCGTCGCCACGTCGCGCATGCCCAGCGTATGGTTCCACCACAGCGACTCCATCGTCACGGGAATGTATTTGCTCCTGTCGGAGGTCGTGCCCGACGAACGGGCGAACAGCGACACCCGACCCGGAGCCGTGACGCTCCGCACGCCCTCCATCATCCGTTCGATATAGGGCTTGAAGGTCTCGTAGTCGAAAGTCTCCACCTGCGACTGGAACCGCTCCACCGAACGGATATGCCGCAGGTCGTAGCGGTCGCCGAACTCCGTGAAGCGTCCCCGGCGCAGCAGCTGCCGGAACATCCGCGCCTGCGTCTCGACAGGACGGCGGCGAAAACGGTCGATGGCCCGCTCGCGCTGCGAGAACCAGGCTTTGAGAATTATGTTTCGAAAAGACATGATGCGCTGCAATTCAGAATTGTGAATTCTGAATTGTGAATTCTTAATTAAAATAATACCCTACCTTCCCCACCGAACCGGGCATGGCGAAGACCACCACGCGGTCGTAGGGGATTATTTCCATGTTGTCGACGGCGATGAAAACCTTGTCGCCGCGGACGATGCCGCCGATGATCGTATCCTCCGGCAGCCCGAGGTCCTTGATCCGCACCTTCGTGGCCGGGGAGTTGGGTTTCACGATGAACTCCAGCACCTCGGCGTCGCTCCCCGTCAGGCATTTGATGGCCTGCACGTCGGTCGACATCGTGAAGCGGAAAATGTTCGACGCAGTCACCAGCTTCTTGTTGATGATCGTGTCGATGCCGATCGACTCGGCGAGGTTTATGTAATTGAGATTCTCGACCTCGGCGATCACCTTCTTGACCCCCATGCGCTTGGCGAGCATCGCCGCCAGGATGTTGGTCTCGCTGCGCCCCGTCACGGCAACGAAGGCGTCCATGTTCGAAAGCCCCTCCTCCATCATCGCCTCGGTGTTGCGGCCGTCCTCGTTGATGATCAGCGTCTTGTCGAGCGTCTCGGCCAGCCGGTAGGCCTTCTCGGCGTTGTAGTCGATCAGTTTGATGTTCACCTCGTCCTGCAACTCGGTGGCGATGCGGATGCCGATGCGCGAACCGCCGAGGATCATCATGTTCTTGATCTCGATGTTCGACTGACCCGAAAACTCCATCACCTCCCGCACGGCGTCCTGACGCGCGATGACATAGATCACGTCGCCCTCCATGAACTGTTCGCCCTCGCGCGGAATGATCGTCTGCCCGCCGCGCGTGATGGCCACCGTGCGGTAGCTCAACGGGGCCTGGTCGTCGTCGAAGCCCGTAAGCACCTCCCCCACCAGCGGCGAGGCCGGTTCGAGGCGGAAAACCACGAGCGAGAGTTTGCCGCTCGAAAAATCGACGTACTCCGTGGTCGAAGTGTGTCCCAGCAGGTTGATCACCTCGCGGGCCGCGACCTTCTCGGGGTAGAACAGGTAGTCGATGCCCATGTCGATGAACATCTCCTTGTTGTTGGGTTCGAGGTATTCGTTGTTGTCGATGCGGGCGATGGATTTCCGCGCACCGAGCTTCTTGGCCAGCATCGCCGCCACGACGTTGTCGTTCTCCTCGTGGTTGACGGCGATGAACAGGTCGCATTTGCGCACCGAAGCCTCGCGCAGCACGGCGAAGGTCGTCGAGTCGCCCTCGACGGTGATCACGTCGGCCAGACTGCCCACCTCGGAGAGCAGCTTCTGGTCGCTGTCGATGATGGTGATGTCGTGGCCGTTGCCGCTGAGCATACGGGCCAGGTGACTGCCCATCTCGCCGGCACCCGCTATCACGATTTTCATAGTTGCGTCTGTTTAGTCAGCACAATACGTCGCCCGGAAGGTCCGGGCAACATTTTTGCAATTTATCTTACAAATGTATACATTTGTCCCCGAAACCCCAAATTTCGGGTAGTAAAAAAACGGAATCCTATGCCAACGTGGTTAATCCTCCTGCTTTGCGCCATACTCGCCGTCGGGCTGTTCGTACTGGGCATGTCCCTCACGCTGATGATCAAGGGGCACAACATCGACTCGGAAATATCGACCAATAAAAACATGCAGAAACTCGGCATCAAATGCGCCGTGCACGAGACGCGCGAAGCGGACGGCGGGGCCGACTGCTCCGACGGACAGGGCGTCGCGGGCTGCTCGGGCAACTGCGGCGCCTGCGACATCGAGCATATCAGCAAGAATTCATAGGAGAGACCCGAAAAGCAGACAGGCATTCGCCGGTCCGATCCCGGCCAACCGCTGCTGCAAATACCGCCGCAGGCGGCAGAGGCGACGATCGAACGCAACCGGCGCAGAACGAAAACCGGCTCGCAAAACCACCTATATCTTCGAGAACTTCGACCGGCAGACGAACCACGGATTGCGGAGGTCCTCCTCGTTGTAGAGCAGCTCCCGGCCGTCGGGAAGCGTGCGGGTGCTGCCGCCGGCCTCGGCGAGAATCAGCTCCCCCGCCGCCGTGTCCCACTCGTAGGTGTGCGTCGTGCGGACGTAGTAGTCGACGCGGCCTTCGGCCAGCAGGCAGAATTTGTAGGAACTGCCCTGCTCGACGATCTCCAGATCGGGGTGCCGCTCGCGAAGGCGGGCGACATGCTCACGGGTCTCGGGCGTCTGGTGCGAACGCGAAAGGGCCACGCGCGGATGGTCGTGGCGCCCCTCCCCGGCCAGCGGCAGCGGCGTCCAATTGCGGACGATCTCGTCGTAGGTATACTCCGCGGCGGCGTCCGGCGCGATATGCTCCTTGAGGTACGAACCCGAATCGCGGCCCGCAATGTACATCTTTTCGAAATAGGGAACATAAATAACCGCCCCCATGCAGACGTTATTCTCCATCAGGGCGATGTTGACCGTAAATTCGTTGTTGCCTTTGATAAATTCGACCGTGCCGTCCAGCGGATCGACCAGCCAGTAAAGCTCCCAGTTGCGGCGCTCTTCGTAGCGCATCTTCCGACCCTCTTCCGAAAGGATCGGGATACGTGTGGGACCGAGGTACTCGCGGATGGTCTTGTGCGCGACGCGGTCGGCCAGCGTGATCGGGGTTTTGTCGTCTTTGAGACTTATATCGTAATCGTCGAGATTCTTGTAAACGCGCATGATCGAGGCTCCGGCTCTGACTGCCGCATTGAAAAGCGGCGGCAGCAGATACATTCTCACCTTGTCGTTAATCATCGTAACTCGTATTTTGGGATCGGTAATTTTTATTGCCATGGTAAAGGTAACAAGAATTTATGATAACGAAAAATTTTCAGTGCCTTAATAGTGTCCGAAAAGGCGTCTCCATGCCGTGAGGCCTCCCGGGGCCGAAAAGGCCGTTCCGCCCGCGAGCCGCGCGGCGCACTCCCCGCCGGCCCATACCAGCGCGAGGGTCGCGAGCGCGGCGGCGGAGGTCCACCACCCCGCAGCGGTCGCTGCGGCGAAAGCCGCGGCAAGCGACGCCGCCGCCAGTCCGCGCAGCCGTCCCGGCATTCGGACCCCGGAGCGCGGCGCGGCAAGCAGGGGGTCCCACAACATCCTCCG
>ENA-ORUI01000912-ORUI01000912.1-human-gut-metagenome-genome-assembly--contig:-NODE-912-length-33615-cov-2.567580_pt1 | contig 33615 bp, 26 predicted proteins | sample MGYA00242078_ERZ509205 | MGnify/ENA primary metagenome ERZ509205 (study PRJEB26280, sample SAMEA2338828) | human gut metagenome | biome: human gut; feature: human-associated habitat; material: faeces... | reverse complement strand
CCGCCGCCGTCAGACCTCCGGCCAGCGTCATGTTGCCGGATGCATCCACCTGCGGAATAGCCGCCAGAGCATTAGCCGCCGCCGTGGCTGAATTGGCTGCGCTGGTGGCAGAAGTTGCGGCATTATCGGCAGCCGTATTGATACGCCTCTCCGCCTGGTCAATGTCTTCCTTTGCGGTTTCAGCTCGCTGGACAAGTGGTGTAACCGCTCCCACCGCTTCCGTCTGCGCTGTCTGGACGGCTTGAACAGCGGTACTTTGCGCGCTGGCTATATTCTGCTGCGCGGTCTGTGAGGCACGACCTACGGCAAGCACAGAAGCCGCTTGCTTGTCCTGAATGGCAGTAACAGCCTCATTCCTGGCTTCAATAATCTGCTGCTTCCCGTCGCTGACCGTTTCCGGCCAGGTGGCGGCCAATGACTCCACAGCCGTTTTTGCATCATTGGCACTCTTAGCGTCACGGGCTGCGTTAGTTGCGGATGTGTCGGCAGCGGTCGCAGAATCGGCGGCAGCCCTTTTGGAGGCCCAGGCAGACCCTGCATAGCCTTCCGCCTCTTCGGCCCGTCCTGCAGCGGTGGCTGCCGCGTCTGTTGCCGTCTTGGCTGCCTGGCTCGCCGTTTCCGCATTGGTGGAGGATGTGTTGGCATTCTGTTGCGCCTGTTGGGCCGCGATAATGGAAGCCGTGTTGGATAGCCACTGGGCCTTGATCGTCTTACTTGCCTCAATAGGTATCGTAATACCCATTACGGGAATATCGTACACCGTGGACGACTCAATAGGAGCCACGGAATCCACGGCTCCAATATAACCGGAAAACAGCCTCAAATCCTCTCCGGACTCGTCTTGTGCGTGGACGGCATACGGCCAGCGACCAACAGGCAGAGCAGGGATAGTAAGCGCCAAACAATGCTCTTGCTCGCCGTGTTCAATCGCAATAGGCAGATCTCCCTGTTCCGTTTTCACCACACCTGTGAAAGAAACTCCTGTTACCGGGAACGGAGATTGCGTCACATCCTCGAACAAAAGCCAGCCTATGCGCTTGGCATAGCCTGCCGTCGTGGACAAATGGCGTGTCATTCCCAGGAAATTTAACATGGCTCAATCATGAGCCACAAAACACGGGAAATGCAAGTTGGCGAGAATCAATGTTTTTATCCCTGCTTCACGGGAGGATCAAAAGGCAGGGAGGACAGGATAGCCATAAACTTCTCGCCCGCATCCACTTCCATCTTCTGCGGAGTGTATGCGCCATCCATCTTGTTAAGCTCGGCAATAGCGGCAATTTTTGAGGGCATCTTAAATTTCGCCCCGGTTTCGTCCATGGAAACCTCCTGGCAGAGATCGGATGCGCTATCAACATTGCCGATGGGAGTCGTCACCACGCGGGACAGCCATTCCATACGCTGCTGCCTGGTCAGCACGGCTGATTTGTTCAGCTGGGCGTTTAATTCGTCAATCATTCGCAAAACTTCATCATCTTTGGACAAACGGGAAGCTGCCTTACTGGCTGCATCGTTACTCATGTCCTTGCGATTGTATGCCTTACGATAGGCGTCCGCTTTGGACAACTTCTCCGCGACCAGAAGCCTCGCAAACTCCTTCTTCTTCTCGGTCACTTTGGTTTTGTTATCCTTCCTTCTCATATCAATATTTTACCCTCCTGGTTTTCAGCGCGTCAATTTGGTGAGAATCAATACTTCTTGCCGGATGAATCAACCTGTTGACTTTGAGTATTCAAGGCTCTCTAAAAAATCACGTCCCTGCCTGCTGATATAAAACACGCAAGGCCGTGTGCCGGTCCTGATCACGTCGCCGGACTGCACCAGATAATCCAACCGGTGAGACACATTACTGGGATCCAAATGGCAACGGGTGGCAATCTCCCGCGACATCCTGCCCGGATGGTCTCGGATTTCCATCAGAATAAGCAGCTGCGACGGACTCACTTTCCGATGTATAATGTTCCTCAATAGATTCTTGTTATCAGATGATTTATTATTCATAATATCAAACCTCCCTGTAAGCCGTGGCGGCAGCGTCCCATTTCAGGTCAATGTAACCAATCTCCCCGAAACGGTTCTTGCCGACGATGATTTTCGCCTCTGCCGGATCTGCATTTTTGTCCATAACGTACGGTCTGTAGAGCAACAATATCTGATCAGCGTCCTGTTCGATAGACCCTGAATCCCTCAAATCGGATACACGGGGAACCCCGGCTTCCTTCCCGGCGCGTTTCTCCGCTTCCCGGTTCAACTGGGCAAGCACGATCACCGGAATATTCAGTTCCTTGGCCAGAGCCTTGAGGCCGGCGGAAATCTCCGACACCTCCCGTTCCCGGGAAGACTGGCGTCCGGTGGGATTGGCAAGCTGCAGGTAATCCACGCCGATGCACCTCACGCCGTGGTCCGCAACCATGCGCCGGGCGGTCGCCTGGATCTGGTCAATCCTCAAGGCGCCCCGGTCGTCCACGAAGAAAGGCAGGCTCCTTACCTTGCGAACCGCGTTGGTGAAAGCATCCTGCTGCCACTTGGTCAGCTTGATGCCTCGGCGCAGATTGGCCGCATTGATTTTGGACATGCCAAAAAGCGTGCGTTCAAGCAACTGCTCCTTGGACATTTCCAGGGAGAACATGCCTACTGGCACCCCTTCGGCGGCCAGATTGTACAGAATGTTGGTCATGAAGGAAGTCTTCCCCACGGCCGGCCGGGCTCCGATGACCACCATAGCCGTGTTCTGTAAGCCGTCCAGCATCCTGTCCAGGGAGGGGTAGCCGGTAGGAAGCCCCTTGGTCTGTCCTGGATTCTTGATGCGAAACTCCAACCCTTCCACCACCTTCTGTGTGCCATCAGCCATGCGCGCCACTTGGGCCACTCCGTAACTTTCCCGCAAGGAGGACATCACCTTTTCGGCTTCCGCCAGCACTTCGTCTTTGCTCAGGGTTGGGTTTTGAAGATTTTCCAGCCCGGAAATGAACAGGGATTCCACATCCCGCTTCTTCTTGGCTTCCACCAGAATCTTCACGGAGGGCTCGAACTGGAAATGGTAGGCAAAGCTGGTTGAAAGCTCGACAAGCCCGGCGTGACCTCCTACGGATTCAAGCTCGCCGGCGGCTTCCAGGTGCTGGATCAGGTCGGTGATATTGACCTTTTCCGGAGTCTTGGCCAGAGTCTCAAAGGCGCTCCAGACCTTCTGATGGGCCAGAAGGACAAAATAAGCCTTCGTGAAGCCCTGTTCGATCAGGGCGGCCACCTTGTCGGCGCCGTCAATGCAGTTGCCAAGAACGGTCTTTTCGGCGTTGAGTTGTGTTTCTGTAAGCTGCATAATGATTTCTCTTTTTGAAGGTTAAATGTTTTTTCTAAATCTTGGATCGAAGGGGTCGCTTTCTCCTCCGGGTGGTTGGTTGGCAAGCTTCTGCCTTTGCTCCCTCAAAGCATCGTCCTTCGTCCAAATTGTGGCTTTGGACTTCCAGTTTCGGATGAAGTTGCCTTGTTCCACGTAGTGATCGTAAAACCTCTCCGCGGAACTTCGCAACGCATCCGGGTCCAGGGGATGGACAAGGCATTGACGCATGTGTGCCTCCACTTCCTCGACAGATCCCGGCAAGGGAACTATGGAAGAAGGTCGAGAGGGTGGGGGGAAGTCAAGCAAGCCGTCAGGCGCAGCTTCTTTCGTCTCCGTCTCCGATTTCGTATACGTCTTCGTATTCGACTCCGTCTCCGTATAGGCGAGCGGATGACGGTCACGTGACTGACATGTGTCTGACACATGGCCGTCATCTGACTGACAAACGTCAGTTTTTTCTTCATCAGGGGCAGGAAACTTACTCTTCTTCGCCCTGGTCCTTTGGTCGAACTGCAAGACCTCCAGATAACGCTTCCCTTCGACACCGTACACCCTTACAAGACCCGCGGTCACACAAGCGGTGAGCCACTTTTCTATGTCCTGGTTACTGACATTGCCTATTTTGCGAGGCATTATCTTTCCGATCAGTAGAGGAGGGTCGGCGTGATACCGTCCATAGTCATCTACAGCAAGTAAAAGACGATGATAGAAGCACTCTTCCACCCAACTCAGCTTATCGACCTTGTCGGATGTCAGAAACCCTTCCCTGATGATTCTATTAGGCATGTTCTATGGTTCAATCAAACGTAGTTCATCACACCTCTTGCGGACGTAATCCAGCACCGTGCCGGCGTCCTGGTGTTTGATGCAGATCAGAAAGCCCGGCTTGCCGAACTCTTCTACCCAAAACTCTATTTTCGGGCCTGTAAGGTCAAAATACACGCCGTAGCGGCCTGTACGCCCCAATTCCCCCTTAATGCGGCAAAGCTCCTGAATGCAGCGGCGTTCTTCCTGTTCTGGTGTTTCCATAGGAAAGCAAACTGCCTCATTTTCAACTCCAGCACGGATGCCGCGGCCTGATTGGTCAATATAAAGGTGCTTCATCGCCCCCCTCCTTTCCATGAAGTTTTGCATTAAGCCACCTTTGCGTAACCAAACCGTAAGTATCAGCACGTAAACGTTTCAGTCTCCGCATGATGGACATTATCCGGTCTCGCTCAATGAGGTCGCCCGAATGATTTTCCAGAAGCTTAACCAGATTGCTTTCTTGTAAGAAAAGACTTTCGTAAACCTTCAGAAGAACGTCTGTTTCCTGTTGAGGTATCATGCGGTCCTCCTTTCCGTAGCTTGTTCAAACTCGAACACGGCCTGCTTGCTCAACTCCACCATGGACCATACATCATGAGGGGAAACCAACAAAACTTCCCCACTGAAAAGATGCACTAGCAACCTGCTGGGGGTAGCTCCCTTCACACGGGCTCTCCTGCCGCATGTCACCAGAACACACTGGCCATAATAAAAACTGGTCCCGCAAACACGATTAAGGGTTTCAAGTTCGGTTTGAGCAACAAGCTCTTCAGCCTCCTTTTTCTCCTTCTCCCTCTTCTGCCTTGCGGCCTCGTCCCGCTTTCTGGCAGCTTCGGCCGCCTGATTGGCGCGCAAAATAGCCATGGACTCGCGTTCGGCCTGCTCCTGAGTCTTCGTGAGTCCCGCCTTTTTGCGGAGCCTGTAATCTCTCCAGATTCGGCGCTTCCTCTCTCTTTCTTCAGGCGTCATGCTCGGCCCCTCCTTCCTGTTTGGGAGTGTACATGTCACCCATGCGGCGCCTGCATTCACAGCAATCCGCCCTAGTTCCATTTTCAAAGAGACAACCCGCGCATGAGTCTTCCTCGGAAGCTTGCCGGGTTTCCCCGGCAATATACCTGGTATAAACCATGCGTACCAATTCCTTGAAATAGTCGCTCATTTGACTGGCTGTGTCTTCATCATGAAAATTAGCGCAAATACCCCTCAATGCCAGGTATGCCAAATACTCTTCTTCAGTAGAGCAGCCTTGTTCTTCCTTGGTCAATTCCGCAACATCCCAATAATTATCACAGAGAGGAACCATCAAAGTAACAACCTTCATCACCTGTGCCCTCCTTTCATGGAAGCAAGCGTTGCGGCAAGGGCGGGGTTTGATGTTGAGTCTTCGGCAAGGTAGAAGGACTTCTTGGCGCTTTCCAATGCGCGGTTAAGCAGAAGAGTTGCCATTTCGCAACGTGTCGCCTTCACGCAAACACTTCCTTCATCCCACTGGATAAAACCGGAATTGATAGCAGTAATCGCGGCAAGAACATCGCTGTCTTTTTCATCTATTTCCGTCAGGGCAAAAAAAGTCTTCCGCCTCTTGTCCAAAACCTTGAAAGGAATCTTCTCTTCAAACGCATTCGCCGCATTTTGCAGAAGAATGGCGGCCTCATCGAAGGCTCCCTTCACGCCATTGACAACCTCTTCCTGGTCGTCATCAAAAAAGACCAACAGGTGAAACATATCCAGAATGGCTTCGGCCGCGCCCCGGAGCATGATGGCATTCTCTCCGAAGGCTATCAATTCCTCTTCATCGTACCGCTTCTTCCTGGGGGCGGCGGGCTTCTTGGCCGTTCTGGCAGCCTTTGCCGGTTGACAGGGCTTCCCGTCTGTCGTACTTACTGGCTTGTGAGCAATGATAGGATCAGTCGTCTTGCCATTATTCACAACATCCGCCCCTTTCCCGTTGCAGCGGGAGAGGGGTTCTTCGTTTGTCAGTAGTGCTGTATTCATAGCGATCATAATCGTATTTCTTCTATTTTTATTTATTATCAATTAACTATTACTATTTTACCTTGTCTGTCAGAATCAATCGACGCGCCCCGGGTGGAGGCGGGAAGGAATCACTAGTCTTCTTCGGACAGGGAGAATCCTTCGTCATCCAACTCAAAAACGCCCAGCCAGGGAGCTTTGATGAAGGCGACATAGAAAATTCTCTCATCTTTGCGACGGACGACAATAAACTCGTCTTCCGGGGCAAAACGGTAGGTTCTGCCGCGATTAGGCATAGTGATGATAAGCTGGGAATTTAACATCACCCTGTCGCCCGTATCGAAAGGCTTTGCCTGGACAGGTTCCGATGCTGCATCAATATTACTTGTAATCATTATATTATGTATTTTCTATTGGTTATTGCTTCCTCATGCCGTGAGGGCGGGACGGTTTTGATAAACCGTCAAAAGCTTTCATGGGGGGTGGGAGACTCCGGGCAAAACCCGGAATGCGGACTCTTGCCGGCCTGCAGCTCGGCGTTATCCAGCTCCGCCGCCAGCCAGAACAGGCCAATGACGAAAAGGCCACAGGCTCCACCTGCCAGGAATTGGAACAAGGTCTTCATTTGCTCACTCCCCCTTCTCCATATTCACGGAGCAACGCCCGGCGGAACTGCTTGCCGTGTACTTTCATCTTCCCTTGCTTGCCCCAGTACAGGATCTCGATCACATGCCCCTTGTCCTTCAACTCATGGACGGTCCGCTTGATCACATCCCGGTCGGAATCGTACATCAGGGCCAAGGTCTTGCAGTCGTAAAACTCTGATTCAGGGTAGGTCATAATATTTTCATTATTAAAGCTCGTGCCATCCGAGCAGCTTCAATTCTTCAATCAGGGCTTCTTCCATTAGGCTACCGGCTTCTTGGGGTTCTTCTTCTGGGTTGGGGGAAGCCCGCGCCTTTTGAGAATGTCAAGGAAGGCGTCTTCCGGAGCCTTTCCGGATTCAACGCACTCTTGGATGAGTGCTTTACTTGCCGCTTTGTCTGCGGCAATTTTTTCGATGGGGATTTTGATTTCGATCATGGTTGTAATGGTTTTTTTTCACTAGTTGGCATGAATATGTTTAGCGAATTTTCTCTATGCGTCAAATAAAAAATGGCATGTTTTTGCTATGCGTTGATTTTTAGTCTTGCAGAATGGGGAAAAATCTCTATCTTGAGGCTATGGAAGATTTCAAGGAATCTGTAAAACGCTGGCTCAAAGACAATGGTAGAGACCGATTCTGGCTAGCAAAGCAGCTTTTTGTTGAAAAGGGAACGGTGGACGACTGGATGAAGAAAGCCGGGGTAATTCCTCCTGCCAAGGCGGAGCTGATTAAAAAACTGATGGAGCCTTCCTCTCCCGATGTTACGGGTGAATGCAAAGGTGCCTTGGACCTTGTTCTGAAACTGGACGCTGAAACCTACGGCCAATTTGCTGCTTGGGCTGCGCAAAGCGGATTTGAACCTACGGCAGACGGAATTGCCAAATGGGCCGTGCAGGTAGCTCATACAGCAGGAGTACAGAGCTCCCGTTCCCCACGCAAAACACGAAACACGGACTAAGGTGCTCTTATAGTGGGTTGTGTGGAAGTATAGGAATATTGTCTTCATAACTTGGATTTAAATTGAGGCAGCAGAACTCAGGACAAGTCCCCGTTTCCAAAAGGAAACGGGGGAATTTTTGCTGGTTGATCCAAATTCGAATACACGCACCAGATGTAAAATTTTAGGCAGCAGGTATATTCTCAAGGGTTAATCCCAAACGCTTCATCAACCATATTTGACCGCGGGGCGTCAAATACGGTGTCGGTTTGGACTGCTGTGAACCGTCAGAACGCTGAATGACCCGGTAAGTGAGACGGAAATACCCAGCTTCAATATACTCTTGGGCTGGAACATTGTGACGATTGCCGTGCCTCCCCATAATACCTTCATTGCGTAGATACTCAAACAAACGGTTCTGTCCTGTCTCCATTCCATTCTGAGCGAGAATCTTGGCAAACTCTCCAATCAGGATGCAGCCCTCGGAAACTTCCACGCATCGTCCGAAATATGCATAGGGAGCATCTTCCGCAGCTTTTGCTTCAAGAGCTTTTCTCTTCTCCCGTTCAGCTTTCAATGCCTGAAGAGTCAGAATCATGGCGTCCGGATCGGAAAGCATCTCTTCCAGCTTTGCTTTTGTCGCGTAGGCTCCGTGCTTCCTGATAGAGGGGAGGACCTCAGCGGTCACCCACTTCTTGAACTTCTTCGCCTCCGGCTTGCGGGAGCGGAGAATAAGAGAGTAGAGTCCGGATTCGTTGATGATGAGAGGCGCGCGGCCTCCGTTTTGAGCAACCCCTATAGTATAGGGGTTGACCGTATCAATCTCATCCTCTTCCAGAATCGCACGCAGGTTATCGGTTCGGAGTTCCAGCGCATCGCAAATGTCCTTTGCGATGAACCAAGGTTCCCCGTCCCTCACCACGGCGCGGACCGTGCAATTCAGGGTTTCGTTCTGAAACGGGACAACACCGTTTCTTGTCATGTTGGCGCAATCTGCTTGCGCTACTATATAATTTATAGTAGTCATGTTTTGTCTTATTAGTTGGGCTTACGCCCGTTATTGAAGGTCACCTGTTGGCGCAGGTGGCCTTCGTTGTTTTCGACATGGGCCGCATGTCCACGGGTGGCTTGCTCAAGCCACGGAAGTTCTTTTCTTGCTCCGTTCTTCCAGCCACGCTTTCACCTTTTCAAGGTCATAACGGGGACGGGAACCGCGTCCAGGAGAGCATTTGATGCCATAGTAGACGCGCGGGCAACCTTCTTTTGTCCAGCTTATTACAGTGTGTTTGCTGACCCTGAGGAATGCTGCCAGTTCCCTCTGATTTAGTAGTCTCGCTTTTCCTAAAATCTGTTCCATGTGCACAGTGATAACATATTTACACATACGTGCAACAAGAAAGATAGAAAAGATTCTATCATGGGCAGAAATAGTTGACATTTAGAATATTCTACATATATAATGTCTCTTATGAAGAGTGATGAAAATTTGATAGTGCCTGCATCTAGAGATCCTCAGGAGCCTGAAAAATCGGCAATCAAGGAATATCTTAAAGACAATAGACTCCCTTTGAAATGGCTTGCCGCACAATTAGGTTTATCTGACGGGACAGTCAAAAACTGGTTCTATAGCAGCACCAAAATCTCCGATACTAACCTTTTTAAAGTAAACGAGATAATAAAAGACCATGCTAACGGCCTCATAGATTCTTCTTTTTGGGATAAAAAGAATTATGCCATTACTCCTACAGATAAAGGCGAGTGGGAAAAGTGGGTAATAGCAGCGAAAGACGAAGGATTCGATTCTGTTGAATTGTGGGCGTCACAAACTCTAAATGAGGTTGCCGAATACATTGGTTCTCGATCAAGCCAAGAAGGGGAAACGCGTGTATGGATACACCCTGTTTGTGATAATTCCCTTTTATTGTGGAGAAGTGCTTTTTTAGCGGGCACGCAATTCATGAAGAATTCTAAGAATAATTACATAAAAGATCCTTCTTCGGTTTTGGCGGATGTGCTCGATAAAGAAGCGCAAGCTATTATAAGTAGAGAGAAAAAAAAGGAGAAAAAATTCTCACTTAAAAATGCCAAACTTGGGGATTACGATGAAATCTCCGATAAGGAGGCAGAAAATAGGGAGAATAACGGCGAATATGTTTATACCTTTACGGAAGCACAAGCATACTTGTGGTTGGTAGCATGCGGAATAGAGAAAAAAAACGTAAATACGTGGGCCAATGAGGTTTTGGATAGAAAAGCTGAAGAAGCAATTTTCAATAGGATCAAATCGAACGTGAATCCAGACGACGAAATCCCATTCTAAAATTCCCCTGTCAAAAACGTAAACCCAAGCCCGGCATCGCTGGGCTTTTTTTGTTCCTCCCTCAAAAGCGTCCTCCCTTGTTTTCCTTTTCCCGGTATGATAGATTTTACAAATGCTCTTGAAAAGTGACATCAAGAAATGGCTCAAGGAAAATGGAAAGGACTGCAACTGGCTCGCCGAACAATGCGGAGTCAGCATTCACACGGTCTATGGCTGGATGTCGTCACGTCGGCCTATTCCTGCCAAGCCATGGGCACGCATTGAAAAGCTGATGGGGGAAACGGCACCACCCTTGGGAGTAATCAGAGGAGTGGAAGAAGGAAGTCTTGAAGCCCTGCAACTGGAAAACACCATCCTCCGGGCGTGGATCGCGCTGCATCTGAAGCCGGGGGAAGTGGTGGATTTGGATGAATGGGTAAAAGATTATTGCCAGAATATTCACGGAGAGCTAAGTTGAGGCATGAATGAATCATCTCAAAAGAGCATCACAATGAAAGACCTGAATGAAATTTATCGAAGGCGTGCACTGCTAGATGAGATGAATGAAGTAATAGAACCTCGTAATGATAAAATTACGACTATTAAGCGCAAGTTATATCAGCTGGCAGATGATATTGCTGAAGAAGAATTGCATTACGGAAAAATAGAAATAAATGGTCATTATCCACAGTGGCATAAAGAAATTGGAGCGTATGAGATAATTACTGAAAAGGAATTATTAACGAGAAAAATAAAATATGAATCTCTAGAAAGAAAGATATTTTTTATTGAGTGGCTTTACTATTTATTAATATTGGTATTATTTATTGTTTTACTTCCTAAAAATACTACCATATTTGATAATGTATTATCTTATGTTCCTGTATCTCTATTTGTGTTATTGTTAATTGTTTCTGGAATTTTTAAATTGCATAAAAAAGAATACAAAAGATTAAAGATAAGAAAAATAATATTGAATAATCTTGTTTCATATGAAGATATTGGACTATATATGAATTCTCTTCAATGCTACATTAAGATGAAAGAGGGTATTGCTAAAGCATCGGGTGAAGAAAAGAAAAAAATATCTCACTACTTAAATAATCATTCCGAATTTGAGGATGAATATCAAGAATATTTGATAAAGAAGAAAAAAGAAAGTGAAAAACTTGCTCAATACGCAAAAGATCATGGTTGGAAATAATAAATATAAATCACTGTTGCAATATTTCCAACTTATTCCGTCAGCTTAAACCCAAGCTTGGACAAATTCGCCACCCCAGCCACGGACAAGAGCCAGGACGCCACGGAATCAGCCGCTTTGCTGCGGCTCCCGGCGCCGGCTCCGGCAAAATAGGCCGCCGCCTTGGCATCCAGCAGAATCAATTCCGCCCAATCGGCAAACGTCATCTCCTTCTCCCCGGTGACGGCTTTCCACGTATTTTTGGCCGCCCGGTAAATCGCGGAATAATCAATCACTCCGGACGCGGTGCCTGCGTAAATACGCTGGCCAGTCGCCTGCTTGTAGCCAAACTCCACCGCCGCACCCAACATCGGCACGCCGCCAATCATGGCAACAGGAGCTCCCAGCATGGCGCCGAACCATCCGCCGTTCTTCTCCCACTCGTCCTCGTCATCCAGCAGGGCGTGCCACAGGGCAATCACCGTCTGTTCGGCAACGGACATCACCCCATATAAAGCAAGAGCCTGCCCCCAATTCCCGGCACTCACATGGGACACGATCATCCCCACCTTATTCAGCACCTCGGAACTCATGAAACAGGCCATCTTCGCAAACAGGCCCGTGGAAGCCCCCAGCATGCTCTTCTGGCTCTGCGTCAGCGGCTGGGCCACCAGCTCCAGCGCCCGGGTCACGCTCTGCATGCACAGGGTGTGCATCTCATCCTCCGTCATCGGGGCGCCGGCCCTTCTGCCTGCCTCTTCCAGCTCGGCCCACTTCGCATTATACAGGGCGGTCATGGACACGGCATTGCTCCACACGTCCATCTTCTCAATAGCCCTCATGCCGGCCATGGAAAACCTGATCGCTCCGTTGTAATTCTGATCGGAAGCATACCCCATCAACTGACTCACCATCTCCGCCTGCGCGTCATTGGTCCTCGCCCGGAAAGCCTCCGTCTTCATCATCTCAAACACCCCCATGCGTCCGGTCATGGACATCGTCTGCCCCAGGTGCAGCAGGAAACTCCCCATGCCCACCTCCCCGGCAAACATCCCGTGCATCAGGCCGCTGGTCTGCTTGAGCATCGTCAGAACGTTCCAGGCCAACAGGGCCACCGCCTTGGCGCTCTGGAAGCGGCTTGTCGCCTGGGCTCCGGCCAGCAGGGCGCCCCCCTCCATCACTCCGGCCCCGTCGATCACATCCAGCCAGTGCCGCAGGGAATCAATCCCGTGGCGCCCCATGTGTTCCTTCAGAGACGCTGCCGCCTCCTTGTCCGCCAGGATGCCGCGCCAGCGGGCAGTAATATCCGCCGTGCAAATATAATTCTCCACCTCGGCGCTCGCCGCCTGGAACACGGCCTCGCAATCCATATTCCAGGCCAGGTGCAGATTATGCTTCCGCCTGGGAATCAGCATCCCGTACTTCGCTCCGCCAGCCACGGCATTCGTCTGCTCCCCGAAGGACGCCTTCGTATCAAGCTTGTGGTCCGCCCGGAACACGGCCCGGAAATAATTCTCCACCGCGGGGAAGGGAACCCCCTCCCTCTCCTCATACACACGGGTCAGCAGCTTTCCCTGCCGGTTCATCAGCTCCCGCAGTCCGTAACCAAACGCCAGCCCTTCGGCGCCCACAAACTCACGCAGGCGGGCCACCTCCGCTTCTCCAATCCCCTCATTCCGCATCGTCTCCACATACTCGGCCTGCTCGTAAAGCAAAATGGCATACATTGCCTGCGCGCGGGAAACCTTCAACGTCTCTCCCTTCCTGCCCGGGCGCACCACCTCCGCCTTCGCCGTAATATTCTTCCTCCTCCTGGCCCGTCCGTCTCCGGCCTTCACCAGTTCATCCAGCTCGGCAAGCTGCCGGCGCATCTCCGGAATAAGAGCTTCCGGCACGGACGCCTTATCGTCGGAAAGCCCCCGGTCATGATACTCCTTCCTGATCGCCTTGCGGCGTTCCTCCCTCTCCTCAAAAGACAACCCCACCCACTCGCGGGCCTCGGCAATCCTCACCGTGCGTTCCACCTTCACCAGAGGATTCAGCACCACTCCGGAATCCCCGGTCTTCTTGAAATCGGAAAGAACCCTTGCCACATCTTTGGTGCGCTGAACGCCAAAACACCGCTTGACTAAAGCCGTCACCTCCCGGTCCCGCGCGTGCTTCATATTCCTCAACGCCACATTCGCCTCGGCAATCGCAGTAACCTCGGCATGAGCCAGACCGCGCAGGGCGGGAATCTTCTTCCATCCATTCAACAGCTGGGAATAAGACTGCAAGCCGTACTTCAGGTACTTGGCCGCCTTCGTTCTCGTAGATGCCTTCGCATCCTCTTCCGCGTCACGTCCTCCCTGGGGCGTTGCCTGCCCAAGCCCTTCCACAATCTTCTCAGCCTTGAACTTCGTCCGGCGCCTCTCCTCGTCCAGCCTGGCAGACCAGGCCGTCCGCCCTGCCGTGATAAACTGGGCAAGGGCACGCATGCAGGCGCGCGTCTGCTCCAGTCCCATCCCTTCCAGATGCCCGAACGTGTGCCAATCCTTCAACTCCAGCTCGGCTGCATCCCGTTCCTCCTCGGTGGACTGGTTGCTGGAAAGCACGCCCTCCAGTTCCAGCATCCGCTTCTCCTTCGCCTCCAGGTCCGTATTCATCATGGCGACAATCCCTTGCAGATGCCTGTAATCCTCCGCGCTCAACTTGCCCTTGTTAAACTTCCCGCTGGCCTTCTTCGTCGGCTGCACGGCCTTGATGCGGGCAACCATCTCCGCCCGCATCTGGTCGACGGCATATCGGTCCGCCTGTTCCAGCGTGCGGGCCAGCAGCTTGTCAATCACGGCATCCATGCGCTCGCTGGTATCGTCCATCAGCGTCTCCTTCTTCAGCTCATCGGAAAGCCATGCCTGACCGTCCTCCAGACGGGTGGCGAGATTCTCGGCAGCCCTCATGTAAGGGTAAAGGCCAAACCTGTACCCCTCCGGCAGCGTCTTGTAAATGGAAGCCACCACGGCCATGACCCTTCCGAACGCCTCCGCGCCGTCTCCCTGCTTCACATCGTTGGCCGCGCAAACCCGGCGCCATATCTCCAACGCTTTTGCCGTCTGGCTGCGCAGCACCTCCAAACGGTTCTTCTGCGCCTCCCGCTCCAGCGTCACCCAGATACTTTCTCTTGTAGCAAGGGAAAAACTCGCCGTCGGATCCTCATAATCCGCCCACGATCCCCCGGTGGACTCATCCGCAAACGCTGTAATCTTAATATCCTTCTCATTAAAAATCACGTAATTATACGTCTGCTCTTCCTCCGCTTTCCCGCGGGTATAGCCGTCTGCGTACCGGATGCCTTTAATGCCTGAATCCAGCAATGCGAGGGAAGCCGCCTTCTGCCGTCCATTCTTATCCGGAGCCTCTGAACGCGGCCTGTCCATAAACAGGTCATCCATCAGCTTTTTATAAATAGCCTCGCCAGTATAATCCTGATAAGTCCAGTACTTCGTCCCGTCTCTGTTTGTGGAAAGCGCTCCTGCCAGCTCTCTCACAGCCTCCACGGGGGAACTCTGCATCAGCGCGCGGAGATTCTCCGGAACCGGCCTGTCCCAATCCAGAAGAACGGAATCATCCACATTCAGCGCTACACGGTAATTGGAGGCAGACAACATTTCCGCACTCAGCTCCCCGCCTGAATGAATCCAATTAAGAATCTGCTGTAAATCCTTGAGTTTTTCTTCTTCTCTCTTTAGTATGTGCGCCATATAATTCGGCACATCATCCCCGGACTCTTCCCTTCTCTTCTTCACTCGCACACTCTCCGTATTGATATACTGCCGTAACCCATCCGCTAAAACCTTGTCAGGGTAAAGCACGGAAAGTTGACGTAACGTATAAATCAAATCAGAATGAACAGAATAAAACTTTCTTTCTGAATAAGCCTCAATTTCGCGAATCAATATTTCCTTGTTCTGCGAAAACCTGTCCATGTAGGCACGATTCACCTCCGGATTCTCCGCAAAATACAGCCCCCAGCCATACGCCTGCGCTCCCTCTCCCTTGCCCATAAACGCCGTATCAAACTTCCGGAAAGAATGCGGGGAAGCATGCAGGGCGGAAATGGAAAACGTCACCTCCGGTTTCGTGATGACAGCGTTATCCGCCTCAAAATGGCCGTCCCGGAACAGGCCCTGTTCCTGTGCTGAGGCTATAGAAAAAGAAACAATCGCCTCACCTGGAAACTCCAGCGTATCATTAAACGGCACAGCCTCCCGTTCCCGTGCCGTCATATCCCGGCGCTTCTCCACATTCCTTGCCTCTATTTCCCCGGCCAGACGCTGGTAAAGGTCAAACGGCTCCAAATCCTTCAATTGCCGCACAACAGCTTCTTTCCCCCTGTAGAGCTTTTCCAGCTCCTGCCAGATCCTCTTTTCCTCCCCGGGAAACCTCATCTTGCGGGAAACCGTTGCCTTCACCATCTCAATCTGCCGGTCTATCTGCTCTATGGTGACAGCATCCACATTCACCCCGCCGTGAAGCAACATCCCGGCGTAACAAAGCGGCAATTCATAACTTTCAGCATCTTTCCCCATCGTTAATTTGCCGTACTCCGCATCCTGAGAGACAAGATCATTATACTCCTTCAAAAGCAACTCAATAGCCTGCCTGGCCATCACATCCACATCCATCACCTCACGCACGGCAAACCGTTCGGACATCTTCTTAATAGCCTTCGGATTCCTTATCAACCTGCGTATCCGGCCTAAAGCGTCCAAAGCCGCATCACGGGCTAAAAGCCAACTCCTGCGCCGCGTCTTCGCAATAATATCCCCTGTGATCCTGTTGCGTTGATAGCTAAGAACCCTCTCCGCAAAGCCAGAATCCCCCCCCTCGGCAAAACCCTCATATTCCTGAATCGCATGCTGAATCTCATGAAGCAACGTGGAACGCTGATTCCAAAGCGGCCCCAGGCTGGACAAATTGACGGCAATGGAGTCATCCTGTGAATCATACCATCCTGCCTCCTGCCGGTTGCGATCCTTAAACACATAAACAGGCATCTTCTTCAAGCGAGGATAGGCATCATACAACTCGGAATAATCCAAATAATCTGACAAAACGCCTTCCTTCCTTGGATTCTTCAAATAGCGTATATCCTCCGCCAAAAGATCCAGTCTGGAAAGATAAGGCATTCCAGGCGCAGTCTTCAGCTGTGCCTGGCTCGCGTCAATCTCCGCCCGCAACTTACCGTCATCCCTTCCGGCGAAAGCCTTGTCGGCATACTTCTTCCAAGTGGCAGCATTCGGGCCTATCACGGAAAACGTAATATCCGGATTCTTCGGATCATACGTCCCCCGGTTATCCGTGGCGGACTTAATCTGCGCGGAAGAGAACACTATCTGCATATTAACAGGTCCACGGGACATGAAGCCATCACGTCCAAGCGTCTCCGCGACCGCACGAAGAGCCGCTTCCTGACCACCAATAGTATAGAGTTCGCTGATAATATCCGCGTCGTTCACGCTGCTGTCCACAATCGCATCAACCGTTTCTTTCAACGCCTTCCGATACCACGCTTTCCCAGGATAACCATTCGCGCTACTCGCATAATCAGAAACAATAAGATCTCCGTCAGGGTCAAGATGTTCTATCACGCGCTCGACGTCTTTCTTGCTCAGTGAAAGTTTTTCAGGATCAAACGGATTTCGCAGATTCAGAAAAACTTCAAAAAGATGTCCACCCTTCGGGGCAAAACCTTCTGCATAATCTCGAGCATCCGTGAAATAAAAGCCGCGTCCTTTCACTGCGCCGTTCTTCATGGCGAACTTATGTAAGAACGTGTTGAACTTCGCCCCGCTCCCATGATACACCACCAGCGGCTCACCGTTGGCATCTACTACTTTGGAGGCGTTGGCCGGGTCATGCTCCCAATCGCCAAACCAACTCTTAAACGCCTCCGTGCGCACGGACAACCACTGGTCTTCTGTCAGATTCGTATCCTTCCCATTCGGAGCCTTCATGAACGTGCCCGCAGCCACAGCTTCCTTCTTGATTGCCTCTTTTTCCGGAGACAGGGAAAACGTTGCCGGAACAATGGAGCCGTCGTCAAACCGGCATTCCACTTCATTCACGTTGACAACACGCGCCCCTTGTGGTAGGGAAAAACCATCTCCCCCGCCAGCGGATTGGGACGGCAGAGCGGCCTTGCTTGCCGATCCTGGACCTAGGCGCGCGGTGCCGCTATTCGTGTTTGCAGGTTGTCGCTCTGCAAGGGGGAGCTTCTTTCCCAGCGGCTTCTTGCCCTGCCGCACCGGATAAGCTGAAACAATGGAATAAAACCCCTCCTTCCTGTCCAATTGCAGCAGCATCCATGAAGAAGGCTGCCTTCCCTTGACCAGCAGCTCACGCCCGGGCGCCACCTCGTAAAGCTCGCTCACGTTCGCCAGAATGGAACTGATATAATGTTCTGGGGAACGGTCCTTCCAGAAGGAAAACCCGCGGGAAGCCAGGATATGCGTCAGGCCGTAGCCTCGGTGTTCCCCAACATCGGAACCTACCAGCAGTCTTACCGGCATGTCGGGCTGCCCCTTGCGTCGCGGAATCACAAACCAGTCAGGGCTTCCGTCTTCCCGGGTGACGAACGTATCCGGCCCCAGGACAGTTCCGGAACTATCCATGGCAACCACGGAAAACGTTGCCCCGGAAACGGGCACATGCTCAAACGGATTCACCTCGCTCGTGCCGTCCCAGGCAAGGGCGCGGTCATGAAGGCGCAGCGCCGGATCATGGGACTGCCATGCCCCCTTGGCCGCTTCCAAATCACGGATGGCTGCGTTCAGGTCGGCGTCCGTCTCCAGGCGGATGCCCATCCTTCCCGCCAAATCCTTCCGCCGGCTGATGCCTCTGGACTTCTTCAGTAGGGACAGGCGTTCGGCGATCAGGGCAATCCCCCTGGCCGTAAAGCGGGCCACCTTCTCGCAATCTTCCTGCCAGGAAGTATCATTGCCGAACAAATCAAACGCCTCACCTTCCCGGGACTTCTCCGCAGCCACCCGGTTGGCCTCCTTCACATAGGCTGCCACGTAATCCCACGGCTTCCCCTTCTCGCGCAATTGCAGGGCAAGCATCTGCCCCGCCTCCGTTCCGGACATCCGGCAGATACGGTGCGCCTCATGATCCGTAATCACCCCGTTCTTCAGGCGGGTAAACACCTCATCCCCGGCCAGGGTGGCAATATCCCAGCCCATCACATTGGCGGAACCGGGGCGCAAATACCCCTGGGCCTCCATCTCGTCCCGGCCCATATTGGAATTCCTGACAAAAAAAGCCACCTCCAGAGCCGACGCCTGACCATCCAGCATATTCTGCCCGACATCGTGCATCTTCGCCCAGGTGGCGTCATGCACCTCATCTTCCTGATACACGTAAGCCGGAATAAACTCCACCCCGTCGCGCACGGCCAGATCGAACCGGTGCCGTCCGGTAATCACATGCAGGGCTCCATCCCTGCGCCGCCAGACGGAAACGGGCTGGGCGTCTTCCCGGAACCTTCCCTGAAGCTCGCGGCCCTTCACGGCTCCGCGTTCATTATGGTCTCCCTGTTTGAACTGCTCCACGTCCGGAGCCAGTGACAGGGCATCCACCCGCACCTGGGCAAACACGCAATCCGGAGCTATCCGCACAAACGCATGGTTCCGGAACTCCGCGCCGGCCTCCTCGTCGTGTTCGGCCTCTTCCCCCACCCCTTCCAGGGCGCCGTCGGCATCCTCCACCAGCGGAGCGGGGGAAACCGGATTCCCGGCAACGGGGGGCGCTCCTTCCTCATCCTCCGCGGCATCCATCCGCGCCATGGACTCTTCCAGAGCCTCCAATTCCCCCAGCGTCAGGGTGGCATCCCCCGGAGCCCTCCGGGAAGCAAGGTCTGCATGAACCATCTCCACATCCATCTTCTGGGCGGCATCCATCCGCGCCTGGCGGAAAACGTTCTCCGTACTCACGCCAACGGATTGCAGCGCGTCTGCCAGGCCGCCATGCTCCTTCATGAATTGCCTTCCCTCTTCCGTGGCGGCAAACTCGTTCCATTGCTCGCCCATGCGCATGATGCGGGCGGAATCCTCCAGATTCTTCAAGGCAAACTCCGCAGTATCTTTCACCCACTGGGGCACGGGCAAATTCTCAATATCCGCCAGGGAGGAAGACAGGGACAGGTTGGAAAAACTCTCCACAACATCCTCGGCATGTTTCGCCGGGCCTTCATACGTCCCCAGGTTCATGCCATACCTTCCCAGCACGGCGTCCGCCGCCTGCAAATGCTCCCACAAATCCTGCCAGTCCTTTCCGGTCAGGTTCATGTAATGGACCAGGGCAGACTCCTGCACATCCTCCATCACATTGGCCGTCGTGGCATGGCCCCCGGCGTAAAGCAGCAGGGAACTCCCCGGATCGGCCGCCATCGTGAACCGGTGGACGGAACTGGCCGCCGCCGTGCCGCTCCTGATCTCTTTGGCCCTCCTCCTCGTAATCTCCCCGGACCGCTCCGCATGATCAAGCCGCCTCTCAAAAGCCGCCGCCAAATCGGCAATGGAACCAAGCTGCACCTTCGCCATCACTTCGGCATCCGTCCTTCTTCCGGCCTCCTGGACGGACACGCCCTCTTCACGGACAATCGCGTCAATCCGCGCCTGGGCTCGGGCGGCCACATCCATGAACCCGGGAACGGTCATCCCGCCTGTTTCAGCGGCAGCCTTCCGGTACTCCGCCGGAGCTTCCTCGGACAACATATCCAGCGTTTCAATAAAATCCATCTTCCCAGCCTCGGAAACGGCGGCATTACCCAGCACGGCATCCTGCATCACGCGCACCCCATTCAAATAAGCCCCCTGCAGCACTACCTGAACCAGGGCGTCCGTCTGCTCCTCGCTCATCTCCATGGTTCTGTCTTCCTCCAGCCGTACGCCGTTGACTTCGGCGCCTTCTCGCAGGCTCACTTCGTACCTGTCTGTTCCTTCCAATTTGCGGATGCTGCCGATATTGGCCCTCTCCAGCACCCTGTCCAGAGCTCCGGACATCTGGTACAGCCGGGCTTCCTGCCGTTCCGCCAGCTCGGCGCCGGCCTCTCGCGCCCGTTCGGCGGCTCCTTCGGGATCCTTTAAAATATCGGTCTCGAAATAACGCTGGGCCAGGGCGGCCCTGTGCTCCATGGTCGAGAAAGAAGCCATTTCCTCGGCGTGCTTCTTCGTATAGCCCGCCAGCTGGGACCGTTGGGCATCCATCACAAATGCCGCCACCTCCTGCTTCATCCTGGGGGCGTGGCCGGCGGCCATGGCCGCCACGAACAAGGCGCACCCGCCGGACTGCTCCACATCCCCCATAGCCTGAAGCACGGGCCCCACCACCTCGAAATCCTTCGGCTTCACCTCCGCGCCCACCAGGCCGGAAAGCTTGCGTACCGTCCACTCGAACACCTCCCCGGCCAGCGGTTCCGCCGCCATCTCTTCCACGTAGGCAAACGCCGGGGTGGAAAGCATTTTGCCGGTTCTCGTCCCGGCAAAAAACGTGCGTCCCGGCACTTTCGCGGCCAGCCTCGCCAGAGCGCCGGTTCCTGTTTTGGTCATCAGCTTGTTGATGGCCCCCATGCGCCCGAACACGGAAAACACCCCGAACCCTTTTTCCTCCACCGTATTCCGCAGTCCGTTGATCGTCACGTCCACCAGGGAATCCCCGTTGCGGGAGGCGGCGTTACCTGCGTGCCCCATATCCCCGGCCATGGCCAGGGCCCACCCTCCGGGGGCCATGTAGGAAAGGCTCTGCCCGGTAATATTGCCGAACCCGTTAATCGCCTTGACGTACCAGGACGCGTCGGGACTCGTGCCCCGCATCCGCTGTCCGAACTCGTGCATCACATCCTGCATCGTATTCAGCGCCTCGCGCCTTTGCTCGTAACGGTTGAAGAGCTGTCTTTGTTCGTCAAACGTCCCCTTCGCCCCCTGCAAGGGAGCAATATTATTGGAATACCACTCTTCCATTCCGCTCATGCCGGGAATATTCCTCACCGCCTGAACCGCCTTCACCCCCATACTCTCTACGCCGCGCACCGTATCGGCAAAACTCCCGTACAAATTGCGCCAGAAAGCAATGGAATCCGTCTGGCTCTCCTGAACCTTCCGGTCAACCGCGGTCATCAGCAGCCTCAACGCCTGCTGGTCTAGCACCTCATTCCCGTTGACATTCACCGTGAGCAGGTCGGCCATGTCCAGAGCGTCGGAACGCCAGACATCCTCAAACCCGCGCCTCTCGGCAAAAGCATATGCCCGCCGCGCCCTCATGATGGAATCGGCAACCTCCTGCGGCCTCTCGGCATACTTCAGCAAATCGGCAGGACATGCGTCCCAGGATCCTTCCTTCCCGGCTACGCAATTCACCATCCGGCGGGAAATCTCCTCCTGTTCCTGTTGGACTCTTCTCGTCCGTTCCTTGTAGGCGGCATCCTCTATGCGTGTTCTCTCGGAAAAATCCTGCCACACAGCGCGGTGGGCTTCCCCCATATCCTTAAACCGCGGCGCTTCCTTGCCTTGCCGGGTCCAGTACAGATACGGATCTGCGGCTTGATCCACCCCAAACAGAGAAACGCATACATCCAGCCCCAGACAGGCTTCTTCATCGGAGGTAGTAGGAATTTTCAAGCCTTCTGCCTTCACCAACCCTTTTGCTTCTTCGTCAGCGTCATCCCCCAAGGCTAGCGCGGAAAACACCTTCAGGCGACTTTCGTCGGGCCGGAACTCCGGAAGCTTCCGGGAACCCGGCACCTGTCCCCAGTCCTGCAAGGAAGTAGGGGCGTCATTCTCCTGCAAATGGTCAAGGGACTCGGGAAGAAGGTCGGAATGTTTCGCCTCCTGCGCCAACGGAAAAAAATCTGTTTCAAACATGGTTATCTGTTAAGCTTTAAGTTGAAAATAATACTCGGAAACTCCCTTCACCCAGTGGGAATTCAATCCCTTGGGATCGTTGGAAGCTCCGGGGGGAGCGTACTTCTTGCCAATGGCTTCAATCGTCGTCAGCCCCTGGCCCAGGTAGTTGCGGGCGAGTTGCCGAGCCATGTAGTCAATGCCGGCCTCGACCGTTTCAAATGACCGCGGGCCTCCACCGTTCGGACTCACGCCCATGGCATTCTTCTTGTTTCGAAAAGCAGAGCTGGTTCCGTTACCCGTTTCATGAATGGCAATAGCCATCAACAAATCAGGATCCACGCCGTACCTCTCCCCGGCCCGCCGGAAAGCGGGCTCGTACTGCTGAAGAGCGGGGGAAAGCACTTGGGCGGCCTTTTGAGGGGAGGAAACAGGTTGGTTCAGCACATTGATTGCGCCTTGTCGCTGAGGAGCATAAAAACTCTCCTGATCCTCGTGAAGCTGTCTGGCATAAGCCGTAGCGTCCTCCGGAGAATCGAACACGCCCAAGTGTTTGCCCGTCTTCTTGAACTGCTTCACGGCATCGTCATCGGAAAGAACCTTGCCGTTCTCGGAAACGGTAGGAATCAGGTATTCTTTCCCGTCCATTTCCACGGAAATAGAACGCACTGTGCTAATGGAGCCGTCGGAGTTGCGGACGACGGGGCGGGAGCTTAAATCAATATTACCGGGTTCGATCATGCCGGGAACCTCTTCTGGAGCAAACCGGACGGTCGCATTCCCTTTATCCCCCGCAAGCATGATCAGGCGGTTGCCGTACTCGTCGCCGGAAAATTCAATGCCCCTGTTGGGGCCTTCATAAAACCCTACCACAGGAACTTCGTTGTAAGCTTTGGATTGGTCCATAGTGGCTTTTAGGCAGGGGCGGCTTCCGTACTTCTGAACAAGCTTCTGGTACATCTCCTTGGGCACATAGGCCCCGGCACGCCTGCCTGTCACAAAAGACATGGACACGGCCAAGGGGGCACTGTCCTTCACTACCTCTACCTGCGGCGTGTAGGGAACTTGTTTTTCTTGGTAATCCTTCCACTCCTTGTTTTTCCGGTCGATGAAATCTTTTCCGGAACCCAGTGCCTGTTCCCTGGTATCTCCCACCTGGGCCTCGCTGTCGAAAGCACGAGAAATCTCCCTGGACTTTTCGACAATACTCAAATTCTTCTGCTGATTGTATTCGTTCAAATCCCTGGCCTTCTCGGCCGCAAGCAGGAAAATCTGCATCCGGTCATCATGAATGCTCGCTTCAGGATTCCGTTCTCGCCAATACGCCATCTGGACGCGCACATGTTCCTCAATCTGGCTCTCCACCAGATTTCTGGCAGCCTCCTTCTCCTGAATCTTTTTCTTATCGCCTTTCCTGTACGCTTCCTCAACGGAAGCGGATCTGTTCGGAATATACGCATCATCCGGAATATGGCGCAACACCAGCCCAATATCATTCCTGCGGGCACCTTTGGCGGCATCCATCCGGGAATCCAATTTATCCATCACCACGGCTCGGATATATTCTTCATTTCCATCATAAGCTCCAAGCTTGGCCCACTTCTGTACTACTCTAGAGGCAATCTGTCTCGCTTCGTCCCGATCCTTGGGGACAGGCAATTTATCCAGCTCCATGCTGAACGCTCCCCGTATCTCCACCTTGTCCTGTTCCGTGATCCGTCCTCCGTTCTTTTGAGCATTGCGGGCCCATTTCCACATCTGTTCGGTAGCTCCGTTAGGAAGCTGTTTTTTCAGAGCGTCAATATTCTTCTTCTGAATATTACGGCGGTCTTCTGCAGACAGGGGGGCCGGGGTGGCTATATCAGCTAGCCGACGGCGTATCTCCTGCTTGGCCCTGTCTAGGTCAATGGTATTCAGATCATTATACAACCCTTTGTTAATGGCCGCTGCCGTGCGAACAGGATCAGCCGCTATGCTAGAAAACAGGGCTGTTTTCAGATTCTCTTGTTGCTTTTCATATCTGACCTTCCTCCCTCTCAATAAACGCAGCTCTCCTTCATCACGTGAAATCGTGCCGGAAGCTACGGCGTCATCAATAGACCTCTCATAACCGCCCCAATCCTGCTTCTCCTCGGCCAGCTTCAAACTCGTATCGAAAGCCTGTCTGGCAACGCCCAGCTGATGCTTGGCAGCCAAGCCCCAATAACGTTCCGGCAGACTTGACCGTACGGAAGCCCTGACAGCCTCCGCCTTCATGGCGCTCTCCGGGTGGAAAAAACTGCCTCCCAGCGCTTCAATCTTCTGGCCGAACTCGTAAGCCAAATCGTCCAGCTTGCCCTTCCGGATAGAACCGTCCTTCTCAAAAACGCTCTCCTTCGTGCCTGGAGAGAAAGCCAGCATCCTGGAAAACTTCGCGTCGGACTCGTCCCGGATGCGGCGCAACTCCACCTCCTGACGCTGCATCTCCCCGAAATCGGAAATCCTGGCAAACGCCTCCGCGCTCCCCTGAACAGCCTCTTCGGCCTTCTGGACGGACGCGCCCAACACCTGCCCATGATCGCCATTGGCGGCCCGTGCCGCGACACCGGGATCAGCCTTGGCCGTCTGCAGGGACGGCCCGCCGTATAAAGGAAACTCTCTCATCGTGACGAAAAACTGATAAGTTGATCAATGGAAAAAACATGCACCTTCGGCCCGCGCAAAAACCGTTGCCAGGCCACATGCGTAAAACCTCTGCGGGAAAACTGCCGGGCCAGTCGGGCCAGCTCACGCGGCTTCCCGGCCGCCCACCATACAAACAAGCACCTCTCCGGAAGAACCGGCATATCCACAGGAGGAAAACACATCTCCCCCAGCCTCTCGGCAGGCAAAGCAAGGCACACCTCATCCGGGGAAACGAACGCCAGCCCCAGGGACGCGCAATCCTTCACATCAGACCACAAATCCCGTCCCACCTCCGCATAAGCGCTCACGGTCGCATCAAACGCATTCATCGCCACACGCTCCTGTAAGGATTCCACTTCTGGCCGCCCAGGTAATCGTAAAAAGAAAACCCGCTCTTCTCCGGACTCGCCGCCCAGGCCCCCAGCGTCATCATCCCCTGGCGGGGATCCGCCGTAGATCCGGGAAACACGCTCCCGGCCAAACCGCCCAGATTATAACCGGCAAAAGCCCCCTGGGCGGCCGTCGTCGAACCGAAAGCCCCCATTCCGGCGCCAATGCCGCCGACTAAAGCCCCGCCAAGCTGAAGCCCTGTGGACACCAGGGCCCCGGAAGCGGCGGACTTATAAGCCGCCGCCTGATTCTGCGCGCTCACCAATGCGGCATCCCCCTCCCAGCGCTGCATCGCCGCCTCATGGCGCTTGCTCTGGTCACTAATCGCCGCGCCCAGGGACAAATCGGAAATCTGCTTCTCCAGCACTTCGGCCGTGGCAAGCTCCGCCTGGCTGCCGGATCCCTCGGAAGTAAACCCGGAAGCGCCTCGCCCAGCCCGCACGGAAGCCGTGGCGGCCGTCTGATTGCGCCTGGCTGTCGCCATATTCTCGGCGGCAAGACGCAAAGCGGAAGCGGACTCCGCCTCGGTATTGGCCGCATTCACATACGCGGCATCCCGCGCCGCCCGTCCCTGTGCCAGCGCGCTCTTCGCGTTGGCCCTGTTCGTCACATAAGAACCGATACTGCCCATAACCCTACAAAATGGAACGATCTAAAATATCCTTCAACGGATGCTGGTCATTGCTCCCGCGCTGGCTCACATCGTGATACAGGGCGTCGGAAGCGTAACGTTTGTACAACTCCAAAAACACGCTCACATTCTGCGGCTTGCCCGTCACCGTGGCTGCTACCTTGGAAGCCAGCAAACACTTCACGGCCTCCACAAACAAAGGCTCATGATCCGGCAGCATCTCCGCCAAAGCCACATCATTGGACAAAAACCGCACCTGCAGGAGGGAAGGGGCTTCCTCGCAAACCACCTCGCGGCCGGCCATGCGCCAGCGCCCGGCCTCCACCTTCAACAACTTCAAGCAATCCTCCGGAAGCGGAAACCGGCCGTTCCCCTCCGGGCACTCCAGCACGGCTTCCTTCGTAGCAAACGACCACGGGCCATAGGAAACGGCCTCCAGCATCACGGAAGGAAACCACAACTCGCAAGCCCTGGCCGCCGGGGAATCCATCACAAACTCCTGATCCCCCAGCAGGGAAAGGCACTGTGAAAAAAACGTCAGCTTGTCCATTCCTCAACAATCGCATGAGGGCGGACTTCCTTCAAGTTGGCGAGAATCAATGTTTTTATCCACGTATATACACTGGCATATCATGCTCGTGTCATACATTCGGGCAGTATAGTTGACAAAAAATGACTAGTGTGTATAAATGAATGTGCGTCCGGGAAGAGTCGGTTCGACTCGCCGCCTGCTTAGGTAGGCCACCCTGGTCGCTTTTTTTTTGCAAAATTGTAGTCCTTAAAAACCTCTCAGAATAATGTTCCTCTTTTACGTTGATGAATCCGGAACTCCGGAAATACCGGGAGTTTCCGATCATTTTGTATTGGCTGCCATCGGTATTCCGGTGGATAAATGGACAAAATGTGACAAGCAAATCAATCAACTAAAAACCAGTTACAGCCTTTCGGATGCTGAAATTCATGTCGGGTGGATGGTGCGCCACTATAAAGAGCAAGAGGATATAGAGAATTTTGAGAAAATGACACCTGCTGAAAGAAGAGAAGCTGTCACAATCATGCGTGAAAAAATTATTCAAAAGCGCAAAGCAGAAGGAAAAGACTGCAAGCAATATAAAAAGAACTACGCTCAGACAAAAGACTACGTGCACCTTACTCACTATGAAAGAATGCGTTTTCTTCAAGAATTATCCTGTTTAGTTGGAACATGGGAATTCGCTAGAATATTTGCGGAAGTTATTGATAAAAAAGAATATTATCCTCCAAAGCCCGCCCTTGATCCAGAAATCCAATCGTTCGAGCAAATAGTAATTCGTATAGAAAAATACTTGGAGGTTATCTCCAATAGAAACGGAAGAGGGAAGCGACGAGGTCTCATTATCCATGACAACAACCCAAGCGTAGCGCAACAACATACAAAAAAAATGAGTTCTTATCATAAGAAAGGTACATTTCTTACAGGAATTCACCACATCATTGAAACACCTCTCTTTGTTGACAGCACTCTGACAGGTATGGTGCAAATCGCCGACTTGTGTGCTTATGCGTTAAAACGGTACGCAGAAAATAAAGAAGATGCTCTTTTAAAACCATTACTGCCAAGAATTGACCGTATTGGCTCGGAGTTAGCTGGAGTAAGACATTACACAAGCAGAAAATACTGTAAATGTTTTTTCTGTCATCCTGGCAGCTTGCCTAAACAAATCTTTCGCAACAAAAGAAAAAGACAATAACTGCTCAATAAAGCATTCCTTCCAGAGCATCGGGGCGTCTGTGCGGCCTCTTCACTTTCTCCGGCACCCCGGCATGGCCTGAAACCAGGCCTCGGCTCACCGCCTCGGCAAACGTCCGGGCCGCATCCGCGCCGTGGGAGCAGGCGTCATGAAGCGGCATCTCCCGCACGCACCCGTTGGCCCCCGGCGGCAAACTGCGGTAATACTCCAGGGAACCCACCCCGGAAACATACTTCTGCCCGTCAATCTCCGGGCGCCTGTTGCACCGCTCATGAAACACGCAAAAACGCAGCATATTCCGCAGCGCGTTAATCCCGGTCCAAACATCGGACGTGCGCGGCACGATCGCCGTGCGGAACCCGGCCCGCTGCAACACGGACTCAAAAGAAGTCTTGGAAAAATCCCTTCTGGCCGCATCGTGCGGCAGCAGGTGCAGGGCGACAGGCCCGAACTCCCTCTCCCTCATCCGAATCTGCCCCACGTAATAATCAACCGCCTGATTATTCCCGGCAATATAATCCAGCGCGTAATACTTGCCACCCACCACCTGCCAAAGCCAAATCGCCATAAAATCGCTTAACCCCAAATCCCAGGAAGCATAAATCGGAGCCACGTCATCCGCCTCAAACTCGGCGGCGATCCTGCCTTCGGCCCGCAGGGCAGAAATCCACCTCCCGTAAATAGCCCCCTCCACGGACGTTTGCAAAGCCTCCTCCGGCACGGTGGGAAACTCCTGCTTCACCTCCGCTCCGTTAATCCTGTACTGGGTAGCGTACCAGGCCTTCTGCCCTTCGGACAACTCAATCCCGTAACGCTTCTTCAAATCGGAAAAATACTCCCGCAAAAAATCATCCAGCCTCGGTTCCACCCCCTCCAGGCAATACTCCCGATGCTGGATCCATGAAAAAAAGAAAAACCTGAAATCCAGGCTGGAAAGAGGCTTGCCCACCATCTCCATGGCCTGCTCCATCAACTGGTAAGCCAGACCGGCCTTCCCCCCCTCGTGGGTGGACTCCATCACCACCACGCAACTCTTGCCAACGGTATTCAACGCGCCCGTGCGGATCTTCCTGGCCCGCGCCGGATCGTGCAAAGCCGTGTAGGAAAACTCGGAAATATGAAGAAACTGGAGAGTGGACCCGCGCAAATTAACCCCCACATCGACAGACCCGTTCGTGGACCAGGCCATGCGGGTGGCCCTCTTCTCCACCACAGCGCACCCCTCCTTAACCATCTTCCCCAAAGCAGCCAGCGCCCGGTCCTCCATCGTCGGACTCTCCGGCAAATAATCCAAATGCTCGTAAGCAAAAGCAATCTTGCGAAGCTTGGCCTCCCCGTCCTCCAGCGTCTTATCAATAATCCCGCAATGCTGGTTTTTTCCAAACAGGCAAAGATCCAGCATATAAACCGCGCAAAACGTAGAAATCCCCAGCTGGCGAACCTTCAAAATCGTATTGCGGAACCAAAGCCCGTGGAAAAGCTCCTCCTGGGCCCAATTCGGGCGGAAGCGCACCATCCGCCCCTCCTTATCCTCAATCCAATACAAATGATTAAGGCGCCACCACCTGTCGGCCAGCAGCTCCTTCCAATCCGGTCTCGTCTTCGCAGGCTCCGTCATTGCGTATCAACAGCTAAAAACTCAAGGGGGCGGTCACCGGAAACCCGGATGCCAAACCGCACGTCCCGCTTCCACATGGCGGACGGAAGCACCTCATGCCATCCCCGTTCCATCGTCCTGGTCTTGCTCAACCGGTCCCAGGCGCTCCCGTCATTGGACACCTCAATACCGGCCGGGGCCGTATCGGAAGCAAAAAACACGCGCACAGCCGCCGCCTGTCTATCCCTGCCCAGGGACTCCGTCACATCCAGCGCATTCGTCACCACCGTGGAAGTAAAATCCCATGCGCCGGCATCCACAAACGGGCCGTCCGGATCAAACACCTCCACAAACCGCCCATCCTCACGCTCTACGGACACAAACAGCAAATCATCCCCGGATCCATTGGGCAGCACCACGGCATTGGACATCCGCCCCTCCGTCCTGTGACGGTGCCAGGCGTGAACCTGGTGCATGCTGTTATAAGTCATCAACGCCATCGTGCCGTCCGCCAGGGTCATCACCGCCCGCGGATGGGGCTTCCTCATAAAATCCCCGGAAGTAACCCCACCGCCGCCGGCCAGCACATGATCGGCAAACACCGTCAAATCGCGGGACACAAACCCGTCGCTCTCGTAATCATACCCGTACTGATACACCCGTCCGCCGCCCCTCTCCACATACAGCACCTTATCGGTCGCCATCAGGGCCGGCACATCGGAAGAACCCACAAACCCGTGATTATCCGCCCGCGCATTGGCGTAAGTCATCACCCCCTGGCCGCCGGACACCGCCCACTCCGCGTCCGCCGTTCCCAGCAGCAGCCGGGAACTCTGTGCCATCAGCCAGCAAATCCTGTTCTGCGTTGTGGTGCTCAACGTCAAAGCCAGCGCGGAATCATCCTGCTTCCCCACCTCGAAACTGTTGAGGTCATCCGTCTTGCTCAACCACACCGTCTGCGGCTGGGCCTGCGTAGCGGCCAGCACCAGGCGCTGCTGAAACACTTCCACCAGGGAAGGAAACCCGTACACCCCCCGGAACGCCGCGAAACTCCACATCAACGACTCCCCGGACGGGGGTACACCCTCCGGAACCGCGGACACATTATCCCAAAGAGAATACTCCGCGGAAGCCGTCACCTCGGCCACCTCCGCCTCCATCCACGCCGTACAGGCCGGCACCTCCATCCGCACCCGGGAACGCAACTTCACATTACTCTCCGTCCATGCCTGCACGCTAATCAAAAACAAACCATCCTCCGGCACGATGTAAGACGCCTCTTCCATCGCGCTGAACACCTCCGCATACCTGCCGCCAGACATGCCCTTAATCGTGGAAGGCAATACAATCTCCATCCCTGACTGGACAGACCTCCATCCCTGCAGCGTCACCACCGTACCCGCCGTTAAAAAACGGCTCATGAAAATGCTGGCCTCATTCCCGTTCCCGCTCTTATTGACGGACTCCGCCGCCTGCGTCCACTCCAGGCGAACCACACTCCCGGCGCCCACATCATCCGTCGTCAGCCCCTTGGGCTTCACCGTCAGCGTCCGTCCCTCCCTGAACAACGCGCACTCTCCGGAAAACCGGCTCCCGTCAATCACCAGGGCCTCCACCGCAGGCAATCCGGCATATACGCAATAATAATACGCGTCACTCTCCAAAGGCAGCGTCAACTTCAGCACGTCGCTAGTGGACAAACCCGCCGCGGACATCTCCTCCAGGACTTCCGGCTTCACCACCCCGGAAGCCACCCCGGAAAACTCCGCCTGGCACTCGGCAGCCTCCAGCGTACTGCCCTTGTCATGGACAACCTTAATCGTATAAAACCCGCTGGACGGAGCGGCGTAAACCTCCGTACTGCTCTTCCAAACCGTCGTAAACTGCGCGTCTCCGGCAGACCAGGCCGTCAACCGAACCACCGCGCCCTCACCCATCCCGGACAAAGCATTCCCCGTCACATTCACGTCAAACCTCGCCCCGGCGGGCCAAAAATCCGTTCTCATGCCGCGGGCGTCCAGCGTCACGGCCCCGGACTTGCGCGGCTCCGTCCAGGCAAACCGGACCGTCTGTCCATCCTCCAGCGCATCAGCGGGCATCCCCCTGGGCGTTACGTCAATGCCGTTGCTGCCCAGCGTCAGCACGGCAGACGCCCCCGGAACCTCCTCCTCATCCACCCACACGCGGCTTGCCTGGATGGAAGACGCCGTACAGGTCAGGAAATGCCGCAACGCCGGCGTGGCGGGAACAGAAACCCGCTGTACGGAAGCCGGACGGGCGCCGGAACGCAGCCGCAGCACCACATCCTTCTTATAAGCATCCACCACCAGCTTATTCCCGCAGCTGTCCGGGGGAAACCCCTGGCTGGGATCGGAACCGTTGGAAAGCTGGGACTCATACAACATCAGGCGTAAATAACACTCCTCCCCCGCCTCGTCCCCGGTAATCTGCAAATTGGATGCCGCGTCAACCATGGAAGTGGAGGAACCGAGCAGCTGCCAATCCTCATTCGGAAAACGCCGCTCCACGGCATACGTGCCGTACCACTCCTTATTGCACCAAAACTTCCAGGTCCCCTTGCAGGTAATCGTATTGGAATGGCAAATCACGCCCTTATGAAAATGCTCCGGATAATCCGCCGGAGACGTCAGGCCGTCCACGAAATCCTCCGCCCCGTTAAAATCCCTGTCGCACGTCCACCAGGACCAGTAACTCCCCTCATTGATACACAACTTCTTGCCCGCGGCATAGGAAGAAGCCGCCGTAAACGACTTGGCAATCACCCATCCCTGGCGAATCACGGCCCCCGTGCTGAACCCGGTCTGCTGGGGCACCGTCACCTGGACGCGCATCACATCCCCCTCGTTAACCGCCGCATCCGGATCGGACGCATGCTCCCCGAAAGACACCCTGTAACACCCCTCATCCAGCGTCAGGCGCACCGGAAAATCCCGGAACTCCTCATACCGCCAGGGGCGGGCCTTAAACTCATAGGGAGCCAGGGAAAACACGCCCTCGTCATCCCGTCTCAGCACCATCAGCTCATGCGTGGGGCAGGCCAGAAACAGCATGCTGTTCACCTGCTTGTGGCGCAGGGCGGAAACATCCGCCGCCGTCCACACGGAAGGCAGGGAGGCAACTACATCCCCCTCAACGGACAACACGCGCAGCAGGGAAGGAGCCACCTCCACAAGAAAACGGTCATTGGTGGAATAAACATAGGGAAGAAGAATGGAACCCTCCAAAGCGGCGAACACCCTCTTCATCCCGTGCCGGCGTGAAACTCCCCCTGTCTGGGAAACATCCACATTCTCCAGCACGGACGCCCCGCGATGATAAACATCCAGATCCGGCCGCGCGGCAATCCCTGGCGAAAGCTCGCCCCCATTAAAGGAAATCCTCTTCATTTCCTTCCAATATAGGTCATGGCGTTCTGCTGGGGCAAGTTGGCGAGAATCAACGTTTCTTGCCCGAAACGGCAAAAAAAGGGCCGCCCCATGCAGAGACGGCCCTATGGACAAACCAACGGAAAAAACTACTGGATGCCGTAAGCAATAGCAAAAACAAGCTTCTTGCCGGCGGTCACTGCCGGAGTTCCGCCCACCTTCGCATAAACCATCGTCGCGGCATCCACCGGTCCCGTGGAAACCGCCTGGGAACCCTTCGCCAACTGATAAGTCCCGGCGGCGGTTACGGTCAGGGAGGCGGAAAAAGCATCCGCCGTCTCCTGCGTTCCCACGGTCAGCTGCAGCGTCCCCACGCCTTCGGAAATGACATGGGAAAGCTGGGGCAGCACGCGGGCTCCGCAGGGAACATTGCAAATGGCGATCAGGTCATCGGCCGCCAGGGAAGCGGGCATCGTGAACTCCGCCGTAGCCACATGGACCCCGGCGCCGGTATGGATGGCCGCAAGCTGCGGCACCGTCGGCAGGCCGGTCCGATCCGCAAGGGCAAGCTGTTTTTCTGCAATAACTGTTTGATACGTTGCCATAATCAATAAAATAAAATGTATTGTTATCCTAATTAAGAAAGCTGCTTGCACTTAATCTGCACAAACGCCTCTTCGCGCATACGGGTGGCTCCCATAATCGTCTTCAGGCCGATCTGGATCGTGTCCTCCTTATCGGTGCGCTTCTCCACCGTCACCTTATTCTGCTTCCAGGAGCCGAAATACAGGGAATTCTTCATCCACATCGGGCAGATGATATTCCCGTCCTCGTCAAGCGGCAAATTGGGAGCAATGATAAACTGAATGCCCATGATGGGATCCAGGGTGCCGTTCGTCTTGCGCAGGGAGGAAAAACCGAAATCCGCCTTCTGCAGACGCTCGTCATTGATCAGAGCCTCGCGCATGCGGGGAGTAATCGCGCAGCACACCTGGTCGCCGTAGGCATTGGAAGCATCATCCAGTATGCCGTTCTCCTGCAGCAGCGTAATGCCCCGGTTCAGCTTCTCAATCGTCAGCGGGCAATCCTTGGCCGTGCCGCCGGTATAATCGGCCGCCACCACATTATCCTCCAGCAGTTCCAGCTGTTCC
>ENA-ORUI01000909-ORUI01000909.1-human-gut-metagenome-genome-assembly--contig:-NODE-909-length-33686-cov-2.901965_pt1 | contig 33686 bp, 28 predicted proteins | sample MGYA00242078_ERZ509205 | MGnify/ENA primary metagenome ERZ509205 (study PRJEB26280, sample SAMEA2338828) | human gut metagenome | biome: human gut; feature: human-associated habitat; material: faeces... | reverse complement strand
TTTATTGCAGGTGCATCGTACCTTAACTGACTGGCCTTTTCCTCCAGAGTCATCCTGGCAACCAGCGCTTCTGCTTTCTTCTTTGCTTCTTCCCGATTCATCCCCAATTTCCTCCTCACCTTTTTTTATATCATCTATCATTTGGTCTCTGACTGTCAAGTAGATATTTCCTGCAATTTTTCCGGCCTCTGTTCAGAGCAGAAAAAAATCTGCTTTACCCTTTCTTTGGGATAAAGCAGATTTTTATTACACTTTGTGATCTGTGTTTCAATTTCAGCCGGGAACTTATCTGATCGCATCCTTCATCTCTTTCACATAAGCCTTCACCTTCGGCACGCAGTCTTTGCCGTAGGCACCACAAAGCTTCACGATCGCAGATCCTACAATGGCACCGTCTGACTGATCTGCCATTTTTTTTGCCTGCTCCGGTGTGGAGATTCCGAATCCTACTGCACATGGAATGTCTTTCTGGGCTTTTACTAATTTCACCATAGCTCCGATATCTGTGGTAATGCTGGTACGCATTCCTGTTACACCAAGGGAAGATACGCAGTAAACAAAGCCTTCCGCCTCTTTTGCGATCATGGCGATCCGCTCATGGGAGGTCGGTGCGATCAGGGAGATCAGGTCAAGGCCGTACTGTTTACACACAACATCAAACTCTTCTTTTTCCTCAAACGGAACATCCGGAAGGATCAGTCCATCCATTCCAACTTCCGCTGCTTTCTTGATAAAACGCTCTGTTCCGTAAGAAAATACTACGTTTGCGTAGGTCATGAATACCATTGGGATTTTTGTATTTTTACGGATTTTTTCTACCATTGCAAAAACTTTATCTGTAGTCACGCCACCTGCAAGTGCCCGGACATTAGCTTCCTGGATCACAGGTCCCTCTGCGGTAGGATCTGAGAACGGGATCCCAAGCTCGATCAGATCTGCTCCTGCTTCTTCCATTGCATAAACCAGCTGCTCTGTTACCTCCAGAGACGGATCTCCGCAGGTTAAAAAAGGAATAAATGCTTTTCCGTTTGCAAATGCTTCTGTAATTCTCTTATTCATGAATGTTTCACCTCTTATAGTAATTTTTCTTTATTTTATGCGGTTTTCAGGCTGTTTTCGTCTGTTTCAATCTGTTTCCAACTGTTTCAAAAATTGCTGCATTTTTTTGACATAAAACACCATCGCGGTCAACTTGCGGTTTGTAATATGCGCTCTGTGTAGTTCTGATATCAGTGTGTCCTAACTCACGGCTTACAACATGAATTGGTATACCGGAATCAATCATCACTGTCGCATATGAACGTCTGGCTGCATGGCTGCTATGATAAGGAATGGAATATCTCTCACAAAAATATCTCAAACAGGCATTGATACCTTCAGTTTTTACCGGTCCTCCAATTTTGCTTTGAATGACCAGATTTCCTGTAAATCCCAATTCTTCATTTCTTAATTTAATCTCATTCATCCAAAATCTCGCCGCCTCATTCATATCAATCACACGCCGACTTTCTACTGTTTTAGTAGAGTTCACACCCAAAGTTTTCTTTCCAGTTATCGGGTCTGTATATCGAATTGCAGTCTTATTAATGGAAATTGTACCTGCATCCATATCAACATCATTCCATGTAAGAGCCAGGATTTCGCCAATACGAGCACCTGTATAAATTCCCAACATCACTGCATCAATGTGTCTACAGGAACGATGATTATGCCAACTATCCAGGCACGCATCCCACATCTTGTTTATTTCACCAGTCGTCCAGGCTCCGCTCTCATGCTGTCTTTCTCCTATGCAAAGCCCCTGATTGATTCTTACCGCTTTCATATAATTGGCTCGCATGTATCCGTGACTCACGGCATAATCAAAGGTCATAGAAACAAGAGATTTCAGGTGTTTCACGCTTCCATATCCCAAATTTTTCTGATACAATGTCTGTATAAATGCTTCACATTCAGATGCTCGAACATCTTCGAGTTTCATATTTCCAAATCTTGTATCCTGAATATGATTTCTAAACATTCTTTTATATCGTTCATATGTCTGGATTTTGACGCCGTCCTTTGCGGCATCAATTTTTGCCTCTACCGCATCCTGAACAGTCATCTTGGAACTCTCTTGTCCTTCTGATGCAACCCCGCAAACGAAATTGTTGACTTTTTCAATGAGTTTATCCACAGTCGCAGCCTTAAATGTTTTCCTCTTTCCCGTACTACTCATTCTCGCAGGTATATTGCAAGTATAATAAATTCTCCCTCTGTCTTCACTACGCGTGATTTTAGGGAATCCCATTATATTGTTCGCTTTGAACGCCTCCTTAACTAAAATATCTTTTAGCGTTCTCGCTCCCTCATCACTCATGTTATCACAATTTGATAACATCTGCATCATATTTATCATAAAAAGTTGCCTCCGTTCTATTGTTTGAAGACAACATGCTGAAAAAATGGTATGGCCTTAGTTTTTTGCGAGTCTTTTTTCAAAATATCTATGAACACATCTTTTAATGTAAATAAAAAAGAACCGGTATAACCCGGCTCTCTATTTAATACGGTACAGAGAGCCCGTTTCCAGGCCCTCTGTGCCAACTTTTTATGATGCCTTGCCCTTCCTCAGTGCTTCCCTGAGTTCCTTTTCTGCCTCGTATGCCTGCTTGTAATGATTCCGTGCATACAGGTCTTCAAAAGTCCGGATATTGCTTTCCAGCATATGTTCCACCCACAGCCACTCTTCCAGGGTAAGGGATATCACATTCCGGATTTCCCCTTCACGCTCCTTTGCTTTTACATTCAAAAGGCCTTTTTCCGTCCTCGCGACCGGTGCATAGTAATTCCGGATATCAATTTCTACCGGCTTCTCAGAGGCTCCGTCCCAACGGATAGAGATTTCATACACAAAGTATTTATCGCCGTGTTTCCGCCGGATAAGGGGCCTCATGCCGGAACTGTAGACCGTCTTTGCCTGGAATCCAGCCTTGGATTCCTCCGCATTCAACTGTCCTGCTTCGTATAGTCTCAAGGCATCCTCGATTGCTGTTATCTGTGCCGCGTTCCTTGGATACCTGCCTAAATTGCTCTCAAGCCAGTTCTTCTGGTTGATTAACAGTCTCTTATTAGTCTGTGCATCCTCCAGGAGCAGTGCTGCCGGAGTCTTTCCTTTTAATGTCCCTGCATTAATCGTAGTCGTGTATGCCGGGCTCTTTGACGGCTCAGATTTCTGTTTCTGTACCGATAACATATCCCGGAGGCTCAGGTTCCGGATTTTCTGGAAGATGGCCGGAAGTTCATTTACCGGCACATTGGCTGTGGCCGGTCTCTTTTCTTTGCTGATAAGGACAAATTTAAAACGGCTGAACGTATCGTGATGGAAGGTCAGCGGCTCGCTGCCATCCTTGCATTCTGGTATGGTCAACTCATTCAGCACAAAAAATGTCTGGTTCTTCTGGATACAAACGCATTCTTTTGGATTCTTCATCATAATATAATCTCCTTTTTACGTATAAATTTTGATATGTAACATTTTTATCCGGGCAGGCCGTCTGTGCAGCCTGCCAGTGTCTTTACCGGTCTATAACACTTATCGGACCGGGATAGTCGTGAGCACCCGTTTCCAATTCAGCCCAAGGTGACAGATTCCCCATACATAGACCTCCAGCCTTGCGTTGTAATAGACCAGTTCCTCGGATTCATCCATCAGTATCCCTGCCCCTTCCTCTGGCACCTGGTAATACTCACACGGCTCTATGACCTCACATCTCGTTGTCAGCAGTTCTATGTCTTTCTCCCACCTGGAAGTTTCCTGGTTCTTTTCAGCCCCGGCAATCATCGCCTCCAGTTCCCGGACTCTTTCCATAGCCATCTCCGAACTATAGGCCTCACCCTCGCTGTCCCTGAAATACAGGTCATCGCCATTTACCAACTCCCAGGTCCCCTCATCTTCGGCATTGATGTCGTAGTACTCTGCATCAACTGCTTCTGCCGCAGCAAAATAGTCTACGAAGCCTGCCTTTATCGCCACAGGACTGAGTTCCGCTCCGTGCCAGGTAGTATGTTTCTGTTCCATATGTAAAATCTCCTTTCGTCCTGATTCCTTACCGGTTGTATCATCTATATGTCAAAAGAATCATCCCGTCTGTTTTTTTGCGGGTCCATCTTTTCATCGGGAGCAGGCTGCCGGTCTAGCCCGCCCCAGTCTCCAGATATCCGAGATTCATTCCGTATCCGGGCCATTCCACATCTTTTCTTTGTTCAGATACTGGATATCGTTTCTTTTCAATTCTTCGCCAACATTCCATCCCAACTGACAGATTCTCACGCTCTCTTCCGGGTATTCCAGCAGTGCTTTTCCCCATACCCTCATGAACTCTGTATTGGCCTCCCTGACGGCAGCCAGTTCTTGTGTGCATTCCTTATCAAGCCGTTTCTGGCTTTCCTCCATGACCTCTTCCTCTGACAACATGTTCATCATTTTGCCCTGCTGTACCAGTTCCTGCATCCTGTCCAGCATCATGGACATCTGCGTATCTTCTACAATCTCCTGAGCCTTCTTTGCAAACACCTGGTATCTGTCCCGTACCGCATCATAGGCCTTCTGGATTTCCTTTCTGCATTTCAGGTTTGTGATGTCACTGTAAACTTCTCTTAATGGTCTCATATCAGTATCTCCTTTCGTGGTGTAAAACCGTTTCCTAGCAAAGTCCCTCTTATTCTTCACAAGTTCCCCAAAGTCCCTCACATTCTTCAACGGTAAGGTTCTCTTCCGCCCATTCTCTTGCTTCTTCCTCTGGCAATGGGATAATCTGCTCTCCACCGATGCAGCCACCGCTTTCCAGGCGTTCCGCATATCTGGATGCCGGGCCTCCTTTGCCATGCAGGAAGAACTCTCCGGTTTTCTTCCTATAGAAATCCTCTTCAAAATAGCGATAGTCATTTTTGTAACAACTGCTCTGGTTACTACCAATATATCTGGCCGTGTCTGTGTCATATAATCTTCCATGTAAAATCTTTCTCATGGTCTTATCCTCCTTGTTTTCTTCTTTACATATATAGCCTGCTGGAAAAACGATGCAGGCGTGCGGGTTTTCGTTGATTTTCCTTAGCCCTTGTTGTGCTATGGCATATTTACAGCATACGCATGACGGAATGGTTTTTCTTTACAGTTTCATGGATTTCACCTCCCGGTTTTCTCTTTTCCCTTCCGTTATCCTTTATATGTTGAGGAAATACGGAGGCGTATTTTTTTGCGGATTATTTTTCGGCTGGTGGAAATGGCATCTGGGAGGGCGGAACGCGGGAGGAGTTGCAGGCTGGATAGGGTTTGAGAACAAGGTGCAACAGTAGAAACGGAGGCTGCGGCTGGACAGTTGCATCCGGGCATCGGGAAGGCTGTACGGAAGAACGATTGGCTGGAAACGGCGGCCCTGGGATGGTGTGGACCAGCGGCAGGGAAGAAGTACAGTGATTGTAGCGGGCAGGTCATGACAGGTTGCCGCATCGGTAGCGGCGATATATGAGGGCAGGATGCGGCAAGAATGGCTGCGATATGTTAAAGGCATCGGGAAATGATTGACGAAGCGTGCCAGCAAGGACTCCTGGACCGGCCTGTGATGGCGGCTGTAGATGAAAAGAGCCTGGTGCGGCCTGATGATGATGGATGCGGACAGGACCTATGGAATAGATTAGATTTATAGATGTGCCGGATACGATTGCCAGATATGATGTTTCTTATGGCTGGAATATATATGATAACGCCCGGGAAGTTGCTTATATATAAGAAGGTTTACGGCGTCAGGCGGGACTGTATGCCTTGTACTCATCAACACCTGCGGGAGCATTTCGCCTTACCCGGACGGCCTGTTCCCATAGACAATTCCACTGGCAGACTTGGAGTTACTGGCGGCCTGCGCCGTTGTCAGGTTATCCCTACCGGATGGCTGTGGTTCTCTGGCACGAAAACCAATTCTGCGGCTGTGATACAGTACCGGTTCCCCGATAACTTATCGGCTGCGAATGTGTTTTTTCGTATAAGGCCTCATATCCTACCGATAGCAATACACTACCGATTAATCAATGCCCCATTTGCCCTAGTACTGCCCCAGTACTACCTGGGCACTAATCATTGTATAAACTCCTTCATTTATGCAAAATACAGTATATCTCATATGTATATACACTATATATAGTATATTTATTTATATTATATAGAAAATGCCCTAGTGCCCTAGTGAATGAAGTAATATATATATATGAGAAATTTAAAAATAAAAAAAGATTTACTTAAATTTTATTTTTCTCTTCTATATATACTATATTTTTACTCGGGCAGGGCGGGGCACTAGGGCACTGGCCACAAAACAGGCCATTTTTTGCAAAAAATGCTCATTTTTTATTGTTGAAATACTTAACCCTTGCTCTCATTGTCCTTGTACTGCCCAGTTATCGCCCGTTCTGCCCCTACTGCCTCATCTCTGAACATAAGCAAAGCCCGGGCACTATAACCGGGCTTTGCTTTCATTACTTAAATTCTATTTCTTCAATCTGTAGTTGTCTTTGCGTATTGATTTCGTCTGCCACCTTCAAAAATGGGTTTTGAGGGGCGTTCTCTTCTACTCCAGGCTGTGATAAATCATCCTCATCTGCACAATCGCTATCTATCAGTCTGATATTTACGAGTCTAGGTCTAGTACTGTATATCTTAGAAGGTGTCTTCCTGGTATTTGCGCCCTTATCTGCTCTGATTAAATCATTTTCTCTCAGAAAATCAAAAAACAGTCTCCTGTCAACGCCGCCATCTGCCAGCCATCTATCTAAAACCTCCGGTCTGACACATAACCATCTCTGTTGGTTTTCCATTCTATACAGGCCCCAATACTCTCCAACCCATTTGGCTGGGTCTAACGGGTCCGCGATTCTCTCTGTCAAATTTTCGTCCAATCCCTCAAATCGGTCAGGATTGCCAATCATCAGGTCCTCAAGTTTGTTATAAAATCTTTTTGCTGGTTTGATGGTCTCCTCATCCTCAGTAAAAGAAATCAACTCGTCAATCGTAAACATAATATCGTCTTTAAATAATCTTGTTGCAGCAAGATAATCCGCAAGCATCAGTATCGCCAGTCCCTCAGCCTGTGTCTCTGAATGTCCAATCTCTCGCATACGTGCAACAATCTGCGAAAAAAATTTCTTTTTCATAGCCTGCAACTCATCCAGTTCCATTCCCTGTAGGATTTCCACAAAATCACGTCCGGCAAATCCGTAATTCGTAGCAAAAAACTCTTTCCAATATCCTATTTTTTCTTCCCAAACTTTCGGAAACTGGCTCCCAGATTTCACTGCATAAACTCTTGTGTATGAGCCTCCATTGACCCCGCCTCTGTTTCCATATGAGGTCAGGATAGCCTCAGAATTTACTAGGGATGACAAGCACCAGGACATCTGCGCCCGGTTGCCCATATTCTTTGTTCCTCTCAGTGCTCCGGCTCCATTTGACGCCTGCATAATGAATTTTGGAATCATATTCGGGTCTGCGTTATTGGCATCCTCTACAACCAATGGGATGTTCTTATGTGCATTCATACGAATCTCCATACCGGTCGGTGTTGACTGAGGCGTTAGTGCTATAACGTAGCCCTCTCTAAAATCTCCAAAAATCGTGGCATTGATTGAATCACAAATGGTCTTCCCTGTGTGCGTGTCTCCGTAAATGTTTCCGATAAAACCGTTAACTACATCTGGCAGCATGCCCAGTATAGGGGATGCTAACAGTACTATCGTTGCAAAATTAAACATCTTTACCCTAGTCTGCCTCATCTCCTTGAACTCCCTATACCAGGCCTCTCTGTCGCCCTGTGACTGTGATATAGCCTGTGTCAGTCCTGGGAATTCATCCTCTTTTTCAAATACAAACTCATTATTTGTATATGGCAGGAATTCTTTTTTGTCGCTCGTCCATCCGAATGATGATGCCATTTTATGTATTGGGAGAGCACCCCTTATCGCAGATTCCTCGAGCATAGCGGTTGCATAATCCGTAAACGCCATTGCCCGGCGACTGTTGATACTGTATCCTTTTTTGGCCAGCGTCATTGCCTCTCGTGAGTCCATCAATGTTGACTGCTCCACAATCTTGTGTCTCCAATCTCCCTGCACACTTTTAAACCTTATACCGCATTTCTCAGCACCGATTGCTCCAGCATCATACGGTTCATATAGACAATCAATCAAAAACGGAAATCTCCCCGCCTCTACCCGTCTTATTGTTTTTCCGCTCTCCTCTAGCATATAAATTCCATCATCGTTGGCAACCCATCCAGGACCAATATAAATATTTTTACAGCCTTCAGGCAGTTCTGTAAATTTTGTCATATTCCCTGTTTCCAGGATTTTTTCTCTTTCTTTTTGTGCTAATTTTTTCCTCTCCTGCTCCGCCATTTCATCATCGTGTTTCTGCCTCTCTTTTATTTCTCTTTTTGCGGCCATACAATTTTTCTTGAAATACCGAACCAGGGCCATTCCGCCTAATTCCTTTGCAAGCATCTCTAACCGATACTGCACTTCATTCCGCCTAATCTCTCCACAGTTTACACTAAATAATATTCTGTACATATCCGAATCGCTGAACTGCTCCGCTCTTGTCACACATCCGATTTCTCCCTTTTTGAAGCAATCGCAATACAGTTCTGTATAATCCTGTAATCCGGGATTCTCCGGTATTTCTTTTTTATTTATTGCAGATGGTCCTGCCTGCGGAACAACTGCATTCTGCCCTCCCTTCATTATATTAATGAAAGTCTGCATCTGTTTCTGCATTTCCGGCGGCAACTGGTTCAGCATTGCTGCTACATCTATGTTTAAATTCTCACTCATAATCTTCTCCTCCTGTTCTTTCATGAGATAAAATCAATATGCGTAAAAATCATGTTGATAGTTTGTGGTTTCGTGATTTATTTTTATAATACGCTTCGTGCTACGTTGTGTCAACATATTTACAAAAATCCATTTATTCTTCATACTTTCTTTATTTTTACATACGCTACATTGTACAACTACTATTTGTATTGATTTACACACTACCATATGCTACAATGTACTCACCAAGTAAAAAAGTACTGTGAAAGGAACAAAAACTTATGGAAAATACCCATTCATGGACTTGTGATAATGAAATCGGGACCACTCTTCCCCAGTATGCGAACAGCCAGGGAATCACATATGAAGCGGTCAGACGCCAGGTTATTAAATATCAGGATACTGAACTCCGGGGCCATATCCAGATAAGGAACAAGACTAAATACCTGGACGACTTCGCTGTAGAATTTCTGAACGAGCACCGGAGACCTCAGGCACAGATTGATAGCGATGCCAACAACATTGCGGAACAACTCAAAGATATGCTCATTTATATTAAGGAGAATAAATCTAATCCCCAAAAAGCCCACCAATTTCAGCCTTTCAAGGATTATATTTCCAATACTCCCGAGGATGCTTTCGCACAGGAAAACCATGCTGCCACCACACCTTCATCAAAGGAAACATCACCCCAAGCAAACACCAAGCCCTTAGACGAATCCATATGGATGCCATTGCACAAGGCGTCCCCTGACCGTCAACTGATTGCTCTACAGACCGAAAATGAACTTCTCAAGAAACAACTTTCAGATTTACAGAACGCATACAACAAACTTCTGGTAGAGACCAGCAATTTGACCGCAAAAATTTATTATGCTGAGAAAAACGCAGACAATGCAGAGAAGAACTCCAAGCGGTGGTATAACCTTGCGCTTGAATGTATCAAGACCTTTAACCAACAGCAAGCCCAGGATTTCAATGCTACAGAATCGGAGACTCCTGACGAGGCTCCTGAGGATTGATTGGATAAGATAGAAACACCATACTGATATTTGAGGGACCACCATTGCTGCATTTCCGGAACCACCATCACCGAACTTCCGAAAGCACCATCACCGCGTTTCCGGGACCACCATCTTTACCAAGATTTCAAGATTATAACAGCCGGAACGACTGCCGATACCCCTAAAAAAGAATGATTTTCTACAGATTTATTAAGAGGAAGGGCGCATATACTCACCATTATTATGGTGTACTATCCACCACCTCCGGCTGTGTCTATCCCTGCCGTCTTCCAGCCGTCACCCCAGAACCGTTTTTAAATTCAAAAAACAAAAGCAAATTTACACTAAAAGTTCTTGTGATATTTCACGATATGTGATGCAGATGATTCCCGATTTCCCATTTATCGGTATATTGATTTTCAGATTTGCATATAATATAATGCCAATAGGCAAAAAGTAATTCCAAAAATACTTGTAGCAAAGAACGAAGCCCCGAATTGTAGTAGCGTACAATTCGGGGCTTCTTCTTGTTGATTGTTACTCTGCATACAGGAAACTGGACAGGGAAAATCCAGACATCGTCTTTGCGGGCTGCTGGTCCCATGCAAGGCGTAGGTTTGCGGAGGCGTTAAAAGCTCTGCCAAAAGCAGTACAGAAAAATGCAAAAGAGACGATAGCCTACGAAGCAGTCAGCCGGATTGCCGCGATCTATCATCTGGATAACCAGATGGAGGGACAGCCTGCAAAAGCCAGAAAAATGTATCGTCAGACCAACATCAGACCTCTTGTAGAGGCCTTCTTTGCATGGGCAAAAGAGATACAGTCTAAAAACCAGCTTTCCCGCGGAAAGACTTTGGATGGGATCAACTACTGTATCAACCAGGAAGCTTCTTTGAAAGCCTTTTTGGAAGACGGTGATATTCCTATGGATAACAATGCGACAGAAAGTGCTTTGCGTAGCTTTTGTCTCCATAAGCATACATGGAAGCTGATCGACAGTCTGGATGGCGCAAATGCCAGTGCCATTATCTACAGCATCACGGAAACTGCAAAGGCTAATAACCTTAATCCGTTCCGGTATCTTGAGCATGTCCTGACTGTATTGAAAGACCACCATCTTCCTTTTCTGGTATTATCTGTTTATCGCACACTCTTTATCACTGCTGATAAAAACAAAAAACGCTTTGCAATGATGACTGCAAAACGCCTTTGTTTTTCCTATCCTCCCGGTTTTAGTACACTAAAAAGCAAAAGTCAGCAGTTGCCTTTCTCAATATTTCCTTCTTATAATCCCGCTCCATTTATCTCTATCACATGTTTATACCAAAATGCTGAATCCTTCATAATTCTCTGCTGGTTCCTGTAGTCTACATATACAAGTCCAAATCTGTCCGAGTAACCCTTTGCCCATTCAAAATTATCCATTAAAGACCACTGGAAATACCCTCTGATATCCACCTCTTCTGCTGCCTTTTTCAGTTCTCGTAAATATCTTGCAAGAAAATCAATTCTGTTTGGATCATGCACCTTTCCATCTAACGAAATCATGTCATGGCAGGATAATCCGTTCTCTGTGATATAAATTGGCTTATGATATCTTTCATATAAGAACTTCGGTCCCCAACGCAGACATTCCGGTGTTACCGGCCATTGGATCGCAGTCTTTGGAAAACCTTCATACCGGCAAACCTCCTGTGGTTTCCCGTCTTCTCCCATACGGAAGCATCTTCCATTATAAATATTCTGTCCATAGATATCGATTGGTTCTGAAATCAGACGCATATCTTCCTCTGTGATTTTCGGAAGATATTTTTCATAACGTTCCAATCCCTCTTCCGGATAATGTCCAAGCAAAACAGGATCTGACCACCAGGACACATTCCATGTCCAGTTACTGTCATCCTCCTGAAGAGAAAAATATGCCTTTCTTGCGGCCTTGATATCTTCCGGCCGATCTGTTTCCGGATAACAAACAGATGATGTCGGTGCATATCCGATCGTAAGTTTCTGTTTTCCATAAGTACGGAGCATCTGTACCGCTCTTCCATGTGCTTTCAAGGCATTGTGTGCCATTTCAAAGGTATCTCTCATGGGTGCTTTTACTCCCGGTGCATGTTCTCCGGTAAGAAAGCCAAGTCCGACAAAGCACTGTGGTTCATTCAATGTAAAGAAATGACTTACCCTGTCACTGAATCTTTCTGCAACAAGCTTCGCATATTCTCCAAACCATTCCACGATCTGCGGATTCATCCATCCGCCTCTTTTATAGATTTCATACGGAAGTTCCCAGTGATACAAAGTAATATATGGTTCGATCTTATTTTCCACAAGCTCGTCGATCAGATGGTTATAGAATTCAATACCTTTCTCATTCACTCTTCCAAATCCATCTGGTAAAACCCGTGACCAGTCGATGGAAAAGCGATAAGCTTTCAGGCCCATTTCTTTCATTAACTGAACATCTTCTTTATATCTGTGATAATGGTCGCATGCCACTTCGCCGGTGTGGCCGGAATATACTTTCCCAGGTTCTTTTGTATACACATCCCAGATGTGTTCACCTTTGCCATCTTCTTTTACTGCACCTTCAATTTGATATGCACTTGTTGCTGCACCCCAGACAAAATTTTCTGAAAAAACGATCTTTTTTTCCATTGCTTTCTTCCTCTTATTACTCTGCTATTCTAATTATTTCCATTCCTCGATTCCCAGATTCTCTATATAATCAGCAAGTTCTCTCGCCATCTCATAGGTTTCTGGAATTCTGAGATGTCCTGGAGTCGCTGCTCCGTTTCTTTTAAAGATACAATGGGAAATCTTACTGTCTCCCATAGAAACCACTACATCGTCAATTGCTTTGTCCCAAGAACTGTCATGCTCAAGCAATGTCGTACAGCAGACGATCGATGCCTTCGGATATACCTGACGCAGTTTTTTTAAAAATTCTGTATAGTGTTCTCTCCAAAGAATTGCTTTCTCACACATATAGTCTTCTGACATGTAATCAAACGGATGATTATCATTCTGGCCAATTGCCACGACAACAACCTGCGGTGTATACTGATTAAAATCCCATTCTGTCAGTTCACCAAATGTTTTATTAAAGCGAATTTTATTCCAGGCACTTTCCATTCCAATCTGCTCCGGCTCATGGAACCAGCCTTGTCCATCCATCAATGCAATTCCGCCCTGTGCGATATCATGAATCTGTGCATTCAGCATACGTGCTGTCATCCAGGCATAGGAATACCAGCTGTTAGAATAACCTCCCTGATGTTCAGGGTCCGTCTTTCCTGTATAATCCACTGCTTCTGTCACTTCTCCTGCTGATACAGAATCTCCGTAAACTTCAATTTTTCTTGTCTGTGCATCCGGAAGTTCCAATAATTTTGCTCCGTCTTCAATTTCAAATCCAAGGATGTGCATCTCGTGGCAGGAATCCTGACGTTTAAAGAAAAGAACATGATGTTCTCCGTTTTCATTCTCAGGAACACGAATCTCTATTTCATTCTCTTTCTTGTTATCCAGATAATAACACAACTGCACTCCATCTAAAACACATCCAAGATAATTCTGCCAGTATTCATTTTGGTTTCTCAGGAAAATTTTCAAATATTTTCCTGTAAATTTAAATTCCACAGATGTACATGGATAAACCCAGATTGGTTCTTTTGGATTCGTCCAGTCAATCCTTCCACTATAACGTATTTTTTTATTATCAGGATTAATTCTCATCTTATCCCCTCCATATTTTACAGTAAACTTGCTGCACCGATCATTCCTGCTTCATTTCCAAGTGCTGCTGTCTCAATCTCCGGAAGCCTCTCCTTCGAAAATCTTATGCAATAATTAATGACATCAGATAAAATGGAGTTGTATCCGTTACCTCTTCCGGAAGAATTGTTATATCTACCGTATGAATTTTCTTTTCTCCATGGTGCAATACTTTCTCAAGGTACAAACAATCTCCCCAGTCCTCATCGAAATTCCCATCCAAAAGGATAGCTTTTTCTTTATCACCATCTAACACAAGCTCTGCTCTTGCTGCAGGAAGCTGTATTGTTTTTCTATACTGCACTGCAATGCAGGAAGAAGTCACCTCAAAATGAATAGAATCCCCGGCTTTTTTCCCGATCCATCCATTTTTAAAATGATCAAGATGTCCTGTTTTCTCTTCCGTATCTGCATGAAATCCGCAAAGTTTTGGTGAAATTTCACGGATTGTCAGGCGTTTTGCATTCTCGTATGCATTCTCCGTCATTGCCTTCGGACAAACAGGTTCTTTTTCCTCAACTTCTAATTCTGCTTTCACGCTTTCAAGGAATTTTTCAATTTCTTCTGCAACAAGTTTGTGTCCTTTATCATTTGGATGAAGTCCATCTGGTGTAAGTTCTTCCCTTATATATTCACCAGCCTTCATTCGCTGATAAATTGTATCTTTTACGCTCACATGTGGCACCTGATACCAGTTTCCAACTTCGTTATGATATTCCTGCGCATTCAGACCAGTATCATAAAAAACATTATTTAAAAGAACCACTGCCGGTTTTGGATCCCGGCTTAACAGCTTTCTGACAACTCCTTCATACGTTTCCTGGAAAAATATGTCTGCCTCATCATTTACACTAAAATCAACAACTACAAAATCTGGTTGATACATTAATACATCTGTCACTGCTCTGGAAACTCCGTAATGAGAAGTTGTTCCACCGATTCCTCCATTCACATAATGAACGTTTGCCTTCGGGAACGTCTGCTTCCACCACGTAAACACACGATAAGCATACGTATTCTCCATTGTTGTCGCAAGACTTCCCTGTGTGATCGATCCACCTAAAAATCCAATCGTAAGTTCTTCTCCTGCCTCAGCTCTTTTCATGCAATCTTTCAGTCTTTTTAAATTTACATCTTTCATTTGTTTTTCCTCCAGTCTGTTTTTCACCAGTTATCTGTTCTTTTTCGCATCTGCATTTTCTCCAATTATATGAGTTAAACGACAAATGAGACATATTTCAGATACATTTTACTGGCTTTTTCGTGCCTTCCATTTGATGGAAATACAAGTAACAGTTGTAAACAATTCCCTGTACATTCGCCATGGATGGGATTCCAAATGTCTGATTTCCATATTTGAAGTTTACATTCGGGTATAGTTTCTGGAACTCTTCTACATACTCTTTGAACTTTGTATCCACGACGTCTGTCTTATGAGTAAGGAACTTCAGGTCTGCTTTAATATCTGTGTAATCCTTTCCGACCTCGATCTGGTCAAAAGTCACATCAATCTTTGTTGCTTCAACCTTTTTCCCGCTACTTCCGCATCCAGCCATTGTTATAACCATTGCTACTGCCATTGAGGCTGCGATCACTTTACTTGCAACTTTACATTTCATGTTTTTTCTCCTGTTTTGTTGCTTTTTAAGCTGATTTAATTCTACCATTAGCTTCATTTATTCTCAATATTAAGTTCTATATTTGCTTATTTTCTACACCATGCACAGTTTTACGCATTGAGTTTTGTAGATTTTTCCTTTATTACAAATGGCTTTATCACGTTTTTATATGATTAATTTAAGCTTAATCAGTATACTAAAGCTTAATTTTAAGTTATGCTCTAATTTGATATAACCTGTATCATATCGCATATCTTATACAATACTTTTTAATATTTAAACCTCTTTCTTCATTTTCCTGTCCCAATGCCTCAAGCATTGTCACGCTTTGACTTTTCAATGCAGCATACGCGACTTTCTGATACATGCTCCAGTAAAAAGAAACTCCAAGTTCCAGGCATTGTTCTGATACAATCACACCGATCGTACCCCCCCTGCCTTTTATTCGTATATTTTTTCAGATCATACCCAAGTTCTTTTGCTTTTGCTACCACCTGACTCCTGACTTCTTCACTTACCCCTTTTCTTCCTGCAAGTGCATTCGAGACAGTAACTGTACTCACATTCAATGCCTCGGCTATGTCTTTTAATTTTACATTTCCCATTTTCTTCACCTGTCTCAATTTCTATTTCCTTTTACCGTGTTTCCCTGGATCACCCTGCCTTCCACAATTCGAATTCCTTTCGGATGCGTGTCTCCTTCGATTCGTTTTATGTTTCCTTAATCCGGCTGCGAAGCTCTTCACTAACACCTTTCCTGTCATTTAATGCGTTTGATACAGTTACAACACTTGATCCCACTGCCTCTGCAATCTGTTCCAGACGGACCTTCTTTCTTCGGCCCACGTTCTTTCCTACTTTCTGTCACTTATCTATTAGTTCCTCTATGACGTTATTAACATCTAAGATTACGTTAATATGATAGCAAATAGCTGTCAACTTAATTTAAGTTATTTTTTGTTGAATTTGAGATTAACTTAAAAAGCTATGAAAAAGCAGGCAAATATCCTGCTTCCTCATAGCTTTCTTCCTTTCATCATATACAGCATTCACGAGAAATCTGTAATTTGTTCCGTAAGAATCCAATAGGCAGTTGGCCGATTTTTTCTTTTATGCGAAATGGAAACGGAACGTATAGCTGTATCTTCCCTTGCATACACGATATTCCGAGTGAATATTTTTCGTCCAGCCGGTATCTCCGCCAAGGCCTGCGTGCGCTACATCCAGGATCAGCCAGGTTCCTGTTGTCTGCTCCGGAAGTTCTTCCTCATATGTGGCTTTTCGATATTCTGCTATAGAATAAGGAAGTGCACTGAAATGGAAATCATCACTGCCCACAATCTGAACGGTATGTGTTCCATCCGAAAGAGCGGCAAACCGCGTGTCCTCATGGCCACCGCATTCGCACGGTACTACAAACGGAACGTGCTGTTCTGCTACAGAAGATGTATAAAGCCCAATCAGTGCTGCGTCTTTTCGGTCTGCATACGTCTCCCAGGGACCTTTTCCATACCAGGTGAGCGTATCAAACGCTGCAGGGAAGCGGAACGACTGTCCGACTCTTGCGATGGTCTCAAGGCCGCTGTTGTTTGTTACTTCGTTTTTCAGCTCCATTCCCTCACTGCCGATGCGATACAGAGTATGAGCGGTAAAGAGTACTGCGTTGTCCGGCTCCGCGGTATAGGAAGCCTGCACTTCAAGAAGCACCTGATTTTCGGCACTGACAGCCGATACTGACTGTACTTCCTTTTTCAGACGATCCAGACCTTCCGCGCGCCAGATATCATCGTAATCACTTTCATGGGTTCCCTCATCAATACCGGTTGGGGCACGATAAAATTCATCTTTTCCGCCGGTCATAAAAGAAACGCTCTTTGCCTGATATCTGGTAAATTCACCTGTCTTTTTATCAAAGATAATTTCGGTCTCTTCGCCGGTGATGCGAACCTGATTTTCATCCTCCGCTACGGTCAGTGGTTTCTCCACAATCGTTTTCTCGTCTGCCAGATAAACACCTGTAGTAACCGGAATCTGACGGCGGTATAGTTCTGTTCCCGCCGGTGCATAGAAGGTATCTTGGGCAAGCTCAACGTAATAATTTACATACGCCTCGCCATGCAGTTTCGCCGGAAGCTCCGGAAGCGGAAGCGTCTCTGTTGTTCCGGCTGCCGTGTAAAATGCCGGATAGCTGCCTTTGGCAAGCGTTTCGCCGTTCTGCACAATTTCATAACGCACCTGCAGATGAGAAAGATCGAGGGTATGGTAGCGGTTTGCCAGCACCCATATAGTTTCGCCGGTATATGGATTTTTCACCTGCTCAATCGTAACCGGGGACTGGCCGTTTCTCACCTCATAGGCGCCCGGTTTATAGGAAAGATCGGCAAAGACAACACCATTCAGACACATATCCGGAACCGGATCGGTCACATCCTCTCCGAACGCTCCGCCGTAGCCGTATTTGATATTTCCGTCCTCCTCGTGGATCGCAATCGCCTTGTCCGCGAAATCCCAGATAAAGCCGCCCTGAAAACGCGGGTATTTGTTGACATAGTCCCAAAACTCCTTGAAATTTCCGTTGCTGTTACTCTTTGCATAAGCGTATTCACACATAATGAACGGGCGGAGATCGGAATCGTCTGCCATCACATCCTCAAGCCAGCTCATCGTCGGATACATTGGGCAGATAACGTCGGAAATATTACTCTTTGGGTTGCCGGACTCGTACTGAACGTATCTTGTCTTGTCGTATTCCCGGATCCAGCCGTGCATCGCAGCATGATTCGCCCCTGCACCGGATTCATTTCCAAGGGACCACAAGACGATGGAAGGATGGTTTTTATCACGCAGTACCATACGGGTTGCACGCTCCAGATAAGCGGCTGTCCACTCTGCGGATGCACTGAGCTGTCCGCCGTAACCGTGCGTCTCAAGATTTGTCTCATCGACAAGGTAAATGCCGAGCTCGTCACACAGATCATACCATTTCACCGCGTTCGGATAATGGCTGGTGCGGACGGCGTTGAAATTGAGACGTTTCATTACAGCAATTTCTTTTCGCATCTGCTCCTCAGAAACGGTACGTCCCGTCTCGGCGCAGAAATCGTGGCGGTCTACGCCGCGGATCACAAGGCGCTTGCCGTTCAGGGTCAGAACGCCGCGGCTGTTGATCTCCACCTGGCGGAAGCCGACTTTGCAGCTCTCGATATCAACCGTCTCATTCTCTTTGTTCTGCAGCTCGACAACGAGGGTATAAAGTGTCGGGGTCTCTGCCGTCCAGAGTGCCGGGTTCTCTACAGGAGCAGTAACGGTTGCGATGAATTTCGGCATCAGATAGAAGCCGCACTCAGAAAACGGTCTCGAAGCCATCTCGGTTACTTTGTTCTGTTCTTCGTCATACAGCGTCACTTTGGCATGATACTCGCCGTACAGCGGTTTGGAGTTGTCCGGCCAGATCGTGACAGAGAGGGTAGCTTTCGTGTAATTCGGGTGTGTGAACAGTGTCTCTGCCTTGTAGTCCAGGATGTGCTGCACCGGTTTCGATACGAGGCGGACATCGCGGTAGATACCGGACAAATGCCAGTAATCCTGATCTTCCAGGTAAGTACCGTCACAGTAGCGCATTACCTGTACAGCGAGGGTGTTCGTTCCCTCCTGCACATATTCGGTGATGTCAAATTCCGCGTTCACTTTGCTGTCCTGGGAATACCCCACCTGTTTTCCGTTGACCCAGAGATAGAAGCAGGACTCCACACCGCCGAAATCGATGAGAAGCTGTCGGCCGATATAGTCTGTTGGAACCTCAAAGGTTCTGAAATAGCAGCCAGTCAGATTTTTCTCCGGTACGTACGGCGCATTCAGCTCGTAGGTGCCTTCGGTAATCTCGATCTCAAATGCTTCGCCGTTTGCCTCCCGTTTGAACGGATACAGCATATTGGTGTAAACCGGCTTTCCATATCCCTGCAATTCCCAGTTGGATGGCACCGGAATCGTATCCCATGCTGCGTGATCGAAATTCTCTTCATAAAATGCTTCCACCGCTTCCGGTGACGGATACATTTTGAATTTCCAGTCTCCGTTCAGATCCATTACAAAGCGGGACGCGTTCCGATTTCCGGCGAGCGCCTGCTCTACCGTCTCATACGCACCGTACGGCGTATGCATCGGATAACGATTTTTCTGCGTTATATACTGATTTTCCCAGTCTCTTGTCTGTCTCATGTTCTTGAAATCCTCCTTGCCTTTGCTTTCGCATTTTCCGACTGCCTCTCTTCTTTTTATCCAGATTGGTGTTCCTTTTTTGCTTTCCTGTGATATAATACATCTGTGATTTTCAGAAGATTTATGCAGTTATCTTATGATTCAGTATAAAACACTGCACGTGGATGAGAAATAGTTAATCTGGTGTTTCTTTTATCCAAAATGGGAAAGCAAAGGAGAAGTCGTATGATACCGGAATATCTGCTTGCAAAAATAGAAAAGAGCGATGTCATTTATCGCTGTATTGGAAATGAAATGAAGAACGGGATTCTGGCGTGCGGTTTTATGCGGAAAGAGACGGCGGACCGCTCGCAGTATCATTTTTCGAACGAGTATTACAGCTGTTTCGTGCTGCTGCGCGGGAGCGGTGAATATATTGCCGAGGACGGCACCTCCTATCCGCTGCAGGCGGGAAGTCTGGTCCAGCGTCTGCCGGGTGTGCCGCATTCCACACGCGTAGACCCCGATGGGAAATGGCTGGAATTTTTTATCTCGATTGGGAAACCGTTTTTTGATTCTTTCTGCTCGCTTTCGGTTCTGAACCGGGAGCCGGTGTTAAAGGCAGAGCTGCTTCCCGGCGATCTCGAGCGGTATCAGAAGCTTCTGCAGTCGTTAAAGGCCACACCGGACAGTCTGCTGCCTTTGCGGATTCCGGAGATGGAAAAAGAGATTCTGCGAATGTACGGCTACCATGCGCACCGGGTGAATCTGCAGCGGGATCCGATCGAGGCCGCCTGCGATATGCTCTCGCAGAATCTTGATGAAGAAATTTCTCTCGAAGAGCTTGCCCGGTCACTTCAGATCGGTTATGAGACGTTTCGAAAAGTATTTAAAAAACAGACCGGCGTCTCTCCTGCACGGTACCGCACCAGGAAGAAAATGGAGCAGGCCCGTATTCTTCTCGAGGGCGGCGTACCGATGAAGGAAATTGCCGGTCTTGTCGGATATGGCGATGTCTATGCGTTCAGCAAGCAGTTTTCCCGGTTCTTTGGATTCCCGCCTGGAAAGTACCGCGCACGTCTTCACACGGATGCGCCGGATTTAGAACAGTTTTAAGATATCGTCCACGGTTTTACGTTTCGGCTTGTCCGGGTTGATGGCACGGTAGCCGACAGCAATGACAGCACCAAGGAGCTCATTCTCCGGAATGGAGAGGGCTTCACGGATAGCTTTCTCATCACGGATTCCCATAATCAGAGTATCAAGGCCGAGTTCTCTTGCGCGCAGAATCAGGTTTTCGTCGTGCAGGCCGAGATCGTAATAGCCCCAGCCGTTTCCAACTTCGTTGTCTGGTGTGCCGTCCTGCGTAAATCCGGAGCGGTCTTTTACGAATGCTGTTACGACAAGTGCGGCTCCCTTTGAACTCTTCTGATTGAATTCTGGAAGGCATTTTGCGGAAAATTCTTCGACTTTCTCCGGTGTTACAAGGGCATAGTACCGTGTTGTCTGTGAGTTTTTCCAGGATGGTGCCTGAATCGCTGCCTGTACGATCTCCTGGATCTGCTCTGCGGTTACGTGTTTCTCCGGATCAAACGCGCGGATGCTTCTTCTTTCTTCCAGCAGTTTTGTAAATTCCATGGTGTATATCCTCCTTTTATTTATAAAGCCTCGTAATCTTCCCGTGAAAAACGGTGATACGTCAAGCCGAATTCATTTTCTTCGACACAGTAACAGTATTCATCTACAGACGGGTCTGAAAAAGAAAATACATGGCCCATCTCATGCTCCTCGGATGCGTTTTCTTCCACGGTAGTATGCATTTTCTCTGCATAGGAAGAAAAGCAGTCCCGAACCTGTTCCATTGTGTTTCCAGGTGTTGTGATCACCTGCAGAAGGTTCTGCAGGAGCTCCGGAACAGGGATTTCCCGCTCGATATAAGAGCATCCCTCCTCCGGGATTTCCACACAGTAGCGGTCTTTGACTGCCGAAATAGCGAGCATTCCAAGGCGCGGCTGTACGTTCTTACAGAACGCGGCAAGCGCTTTAGCCAGGTCTTCTGTTTCGTCTAAAGAGAGGGAACGGCGCAGGGACTCCGCCGGGTAGTAGAGCTTCATCGTACCGCCCTCATAGCCGATCTTCACCTGCCATTCCCGAATTGTATCGGTAATATGTTTTTCCAACAGTTTTGCTGTCATGTTTTCTAAGTCACCTCCATTGTGCTGCATGTGCAAAAAATACAGTATTATTATCGCATGAATTGGGTGTTGTGTGAACACTTAATTTTTTGTTTTTTACAAAAAGAAAAGAATCACTTTTTTTACTCCTCGAAACGGCAGAAACCTCCGCCAGAAAAGCTGGAACAGAGGTTTCTGTGATTTCTTATGTCAGAAGAATTTCTCAGTCCTTTCGTTCTGAATTACTCTTCGTCGTCTTTTTTCTTTCTGCCGCGGAGTTTGAATCCAAGTCCGCCAGCGCCAAGAGATGCAACTGCCATGCTTACCCATCCCCAGATGTTGGTAGCATCACCGGTCTTTGCATTATCGCTCTTCTTGGAAGTAGAGGTATTGGATACTTTATTACTTGCAAGCGGAGTAGATGTTGCTTTCGGGGTGCTTGTCGGGGTCTTCGTCGGCTGCGTCGTAGGTATTGTGGTAGGAGCAGTCGTCGGGGTTGTGGTTGGTGCTGTTGTAGGTGTAACCGTCGGAGTCTCAGTTGGGGTTACGGTCGGGGTTTCCGTCGGGGTAACAGTCGGAGTCTCGGTCGGGGTTACGGTTGGGGTCTCTGTAGGAGTAGGAGTCGGCTCTTCTGCTGATTTCTTCCAGGTGAAGCTAAGATCCTGATATCCCAGTGAAGAAACTGTAATTTCAAAGGAATCGCCCTCTGCGAACGGTGCTGCATCTGTCTTTAAGGAACCATCCTCATTGAACAGTACAACAGCTCCTCTTCCGCTTGCTGCATATGTTTTTCCATTTACAGTAACAGAGGTAATGTTCTTCAGATAATCTGCAAACTCTTCATCTGTTGCATCCCCGTTCTTAAGCAGACCCGGTGTTGTCGTATCTTCGTTAAATGCTGCCGGCATCTCTTCCGTGTAAAGGATAAAGTCTGCGGAAAGATCTGCATATTTACCATTCTTATCGCTGACAGTCAATGTATAAGAACCTTTCTCTGCATTCTTGAAGTACAGAGTATCACCGGACACGGTTCCCGTCAGACCTTCTACTGTATAGACAGCATCGTAATCATCCGGCAGGCCTTCCAGTTTAACAGAAGCACTTCCAGATGTGACAGACGCATTCTCTACAGAAAATTCATATGCAAACTTAACCGGTACATATACATCTGCGTCGACTTCGTAAATTCCCTTGCTGGTGTAGTAGGTAATTTTGTTGATGGTCTGTCCCATCATGCTCTTGTAATGTTCAGAAGAAGTCGGACAATTATGAACGCTTGTGGTAAATCCAGTGCTCCAAGCCAGTTCAGACACTCTCCAGATATTCTCCAGATGACGCATTCCGTAATCGTTGCCCTCTTTTGTGCTGACAACAACACCATATACGGTATCTTCGCCTGCTTTGATGGTATCAGTAAGACCATCCAGATCCAGCTGATAATCACCGTATTTGCCGTTAGTGGAGAGCTCTGCCGTTACATTTTCCAGCTTTGCTGCCTCGGTTCCCTGAACAGCACCAAAGGTTACATTTCCGTCTGCATCTACAGATGCCTCTTTGTAATAAGATGGAACTTCATTTAAGGTGTAATATGCATAGCTTGCATTTTCATACAGTGCATCTTTTCCGGTATACGTTGTGGTGGATGTCTGTCCACGGTTGGTAACGGTGATTTCTACAGAATCCTCATCTGTCACTTTCGTGTATTTGCTAAGATCCATACCCTCTGTTACTTTTACCGGGAAGGTAATACCTGTGATGTCGCTTCCGTCTGCATTCACATGGTAAGATCCGCCGGAAAGTGAGGCTGTTCTTGTTTTGTTCTTGGTTGCGGAAGTAAATGCATCTACTGGAACATCGTTATGAACCTCTGCCTGATAGAACTCAGCATACGGAATGTTCATTAATACATACTGGGACTGAAGTGCTTCGATTGCTGCATTCAGATGCTCTGTTGCTTCGTCTACGGTTCCCTGGCTCTGTTTTTTCTCCAATGCTTCTTTTGCTTCTGCCAGTTCTGTCTGCATATTATTCCAGGAAGTTTCCGTGTAAAGATCTTTATTCAGTGCATCTGCCTTTGCAATTGCCTCTTCCAGTGCTGCTGTGCTCTCTACCGGATCGGCTCCTACAATATTCGCTTTGGTTGCTTCAAAAGTGTAGGAAGCATCTGCATAGCCAAGTGCATGAATCGTAATCTTCCAATAACCGGTTCCATCCGTTCCCTCCGGTAAAGTGCAGCGCAGGGAATCGGTAAGACCAAGCTGGATTCCCATTACTTTATGCATCCAGTTATCTGCTGCGAATTTTGTTCCATACGTTGCTTTTGCATTCGTATAAGTGGAATCATCACCGTAATAAGTCCAGGTTACGGTCTGCAGATTAGTAGCCAGATCGCCGTAATCTCCCGTTAAATCTACGCGAAGGAATTCTCCATAAGAACCTTTGGCTTCTTTCACGGTCAGTCCTACGGTCGCAGCATCCGGAGCTGTCTTCAGCGCCTGATCTTTGATTCCGGATTCACTTCCTGTTGTTCTTGCAGAGAAGGAGAAGCTTCCATCTGCATTTTTCACTGCTATCTTCAGACCGTTTGTGTTTTCTGTTACATCTGCAACCAGGCCTGTATAGCTCTGCAGTTTATTTTCAGAAAATCCACCGGAAAGTGTTCCGCCGTTTTCTACCACAACATGCTTTTTGCAGAAATCTTCGTAATCATCTTCCGAAACTTTTACAGGCACATATTTCAGGCCTTTTACTTCATAATGATCAATCTGGCTCTTATCGTAAGTTACAGTCTCGCCGTTGGTCAGAACTGCCGTGGTTGCTGCGGTATAATATGCCACATCATAGGTTGTGCCATCTTTCATGTAGATAGTCGCTGCGCACTGGAAGCTTCCTCTGTGCAGTCCATGGTTTGTAGTCGCACGGGTTACAACATCAAAAGCGCCTTTATCACTTTCTTCGCGACTGTCAGTTTCATCCGAACCAGCGTCGCTTCCTGCCGCCTGAACTCCTTCTGCTACCCAATACTCAGCCCAGGTAAGACCTGCATATACATATTTATATGTTGTTTCTTTCTTCTCATAAGTAAAGAAAAGCGTCTTGTACCCTGTTGCAGTTACTTCGATTTCAAATTTATTTCCTTCTGCAAAAGCGGCAGCTGTCAGATCAAGCGTACCGTCTTCTTTGATCAGAATTGTTTTCCGTTTTCCAGTTGCTGCATATTCTTTTCCATTTACTTTTACCGAAGTGATGTTCTTGATATAATCAGCAAAGTCATCTTCTGATGCATTCTCTGCTTTTACAAGCGCCGGAGCACTTGCTTTTTCATTGTAAGCAGCCGGCATTGCATCTGTATATAGGGTAAAGCTCTGTGTCAGATCTGCATAAACACCTTTTTTATCATGAATCGTCAGAGTATACATTCCTTTTTTCGCATTTGCGGAATAAGAAATGGTATTTCCGTCTACTGCAAATCCATCCAGACCATCTACGGAATATTCTGCATCATAATCAGCCGGAAGTCCGGTTACGGTCATCGTTGTCTTTCCAGCGGAAAGAGAAGCGTCTTCTACGGATACACTTGCCTCAAATTTTGTTGGAACAAAAATATCATTCACTGGAATCGTGTAGATTCCTTTGCTGGTATAATAAGTAACCTTATTGATATGCTGTCCCATCATGCTCTTGTAATGTGCAGAAGAAGTCAGGCATCCATGTACCTGTGTTGTAAATCCAGTTGACCATGCCAGCTCTGTTCCGCGCCAGATATTTTCCACATGACGCATACCATAGTCATTGCCTTCTTTCGTGCTGACAATAACACCATAGATCTGATCGGTTCCAACATCAATCGTGTTCTCCAGTCCGTCGAGATCCAGCTGATAATCTCCATATTTTGATTCAGTCATAAATTCCGGAGATACATTGGTCAGTTCAATTGCAGTTCCAACTGTTTTTCCAAAAGAAAGAGAGCCATCTGCATTTACCGTTGCTTCTTTGTAGTAAGAAGGTGCTTCGCTTAATACATAATATGCATAGTCTGAGTTTTCAAATAAGGCGTCTTTTCCGGTGTATGTCTGTGTAGATGTCTGACCACGCTTTGTTACTGTAATACTTACAGAATCAGAATCTGTTACTTTCTTAAATTTGGAAAGATCCACTCCTGTTACTTTAACCGGGAAGGTAATTCCATTGATTGCACTTCCATCTGCATTGGTATGATAAGAACCACCGGCAAGAGTGGCTGTTCTTGTTTTGCTCTTCGTTGCGGAAGAAAATACATCCACTGGAACAGAGTTGTTTACATCTGCAGCATAAAATTCATCATACGGAATGTTCATCAGAACGTAAGCCACCTGCTCAGTTGGAGTCTCGGTCGGGGTCGCCGTTGGGGTTGCGGTTGGCGTTGCTGTCGGGGTCGCCGTCGGAGTCGGTGCTTTAACAAGGCCTCTTACTGCAGTATTCAGCGCATCTTTCGCGGTATCAACAGCGCTCTGGGATTCTTTTGCAGAAAGAGCAGATTTTGCTGCGGTAAGAGCAGTCTGGACAGCTTTCCAGGAGTCTGCGGTGTAGTCAGCTTCCTTTAATGATTCGGCATCTGCGATTGCTTTTTCAAGTGCTGTGGTGTCTACTGCTTCTGGAGTCGGGGTTGCTTTTTGGGTTGCTGCAAGAGCCGCGGTTTTTACTGCATTCGAAGTTCTGGTTGCACCCGATACAATATCCCATCCTTCAATGTTTTCAATCGTTGCATCTTTTCCAAGAAGTTTCGTTTTGAATCCTTTGCTGTTTGTAGCTGCTTTTTTGAAATATGTGGCATTCTCTGTATTGTATCCAGAGCCAGGCGTTACTGCAATGTCAGAAAATTTGCCGTCTGCAACTGTGATTTTGACATTAACGTCATATTCATCCCATGCATTCTCATCCTCATCGTCTTCTGCTGTTCTGGTAACATGAGCGGTAGACTCATAAGTACCATCTGCCAACACGCTGCTTGCGGAATCCGCCAGTACGGTTCCCGGGAGCAGGCTCATGGTCATGGAAGCTGCCATTACGGCTGCTAATGATTTTTTCTGAAGTTCTTTTCTTTTGATCATAACTTCCTCCTTTTTCCTTTTCCACAGTTTTGCAGGAAAAACAGGGGCAAAACTGTTATTTATTATTATATTAGCTTATACTAATTAATAATCGTTTTAACTAACTATAAAACATTTTACTAATTTTAGATCGCTTTGTCTAACTCTTAACTGAGTATTTTTTCTCGAAAGCGCACAGATACTGTTTATTGAGATTTTTTATTATTAATTTGTATGTTTCTTTGAAATTTGCGGAACGATTTTTGTCGCCGCACAGATAAATGGTACTAGATGTGCAGTACCTACCGAGAAGAACTCTTCCGTCCTTCGCGTTTTACTGCCGAAAGAATGCGGTCAGAAAGGATTCCGATCAGCATTCCGGTAATGACACCGGCTACGAGAAGTGCCGGTAAATAATAGAACAGTTTGCGGTTCTGTACAACGAGAGCCGCCACGCAGATCTGCGCGACATTGTGCGTCACGCCGCCTGCAATACTTACGCCGGTGATACTGAATCCTTTGATATGTTTCAGTAAGAACATCACAAGAAAACTCAGGAGTCCGCCGGCAAGACTGTAAAGAATGGACATTCCATTTCCAAACAGATAGCCCATCAGAAGAATGCGGGCAACGGAAATCATCAGGACTTCCCCGGCCGGAAGGAAAAAGAGACCAACAACGACAACCAGATTGGCAATACCAAGTTTAATGCCGGGAACGCCGAGGTTGATCGGGATCAGTACCTCCACGTAACTGAAAATCATGGCAAGTGCCATCAACATGGCGCATAAGGCAATTTTTCTGCTTGCAGTGCGGCTGTCTCTCATAAATTCCAATTCCTTTCTTCTAAGCTGGTATTATTTTACAATCACATCCGGCGCATCGTCGTCGTCGTCCGTTGTGGATCCGTCACTTTCTACCTCCGCAACCAGCTTATGCGGCAGGCACACGATCGTCTCATTTACCCGGGAAATCGTACCCTGTTTTTTGCAGTAGCCGTCCGGGCAGTCAGCTTCTTCCATATGGACACTTCCGTTTTCGATCACCAGGACATTCGTTCCGTGACCCGTCTGAATTTTCACGGTCTGATTTTCTGCGAGTGAATACGTTCCGTAGACCTCGCCGTCCACCGTGACTTTCATGGTATTTCCATTTTCCGTTTTCGGCAGCCGAAGCGCCAGGGCAAGGATTCCAGCCAGGAGCAGAACGGCGCCTGCCAGAATCAGATCTTTTTTCTTCATATAGTTTTCCTTATTCTGAATCAGATGCCAGCCCATAACAGCAGTGTCAGCAGGAATACAGCACGGAACAGCGTAAAGAGGATTTCATTTCCGTAAAGTTCCTTTACCCCGCAGCGGATATTGCCTTTTGGACACGTATCAATACATTTCTGGCACTGGAAACAGTCGCCGGAGATCTCCACGTATCCATCGGATGGCAGTTCCACCGCTGACGGGCACTGTCTCGTGCAGGCGCTGCAGCCGCGGATGCAGTTTTCGCGTTTCCGGTGCAGAGTAAAGAACGGCAGGATCGGAAGCAGAGAAAAGACAGCTCCCATTGGGCACAGGAAACGGCAGAAAAAGCGCTCCTCAAAGAACATGCCGACCAGGATCAGCACCAGAAGAACAATGCCTGGAATATAAGAGGAAAGTCGGAAATTTCCCGCATGCAGCATGGAAAAGACATCCCACGGGCTTGTTCCTCTTGCTTTCTGATAAACTCCTGCAAAGCAGCAAAGAGCAATCAGAAGCAGAATGCCGTATTTGATCAGTACCAGTTTTTTTGCCAGCTCCGGTTTGATGCATCTGGGCTTCTTTTTACGTTTCTTACAGATTATACCATAAATTGCATGCATTGCATCCCCCAGACTTCCAAAAGCGCATGCAAAACCGCAGAAAAATCTTCCGAATACGATCGTAAATGCACAGACAAGGAGCAGAGCCGACACAAACGCGGTCATCTCAATTTTTTCACCCTGTCCAATCTGCGTAAAAATGTATTTCACTCCGTTAAATGCAGCGGTAAATACTGACGGAAGAAACAGGAAATATAAAAGCTGGATTCCGGCACGCAGGCAGGAAACGATCTGTTTTCTCTTCTTTGCCGGTAATGTGGATAGATCTAAATTTTTCATGTTATTTCTCCGCCTTTTCTATTGCTTCCTGCGCCGCATTTCTGATACCGGTGGAGCTGAATGTTGCTCCGCTGATCGTATCAACATCGGCGGACTGTGCCTCAATAATCTTTGGAATGATCGCCTCCGCGTTTGACAGATACGCACTGTCCTCGCCGTCGGCGGATGTGATGGCAAGATCGGTAATCTGGCCGCCCTCTACGGTTACTTCAACTGCAATGGTGCCGCCGAAGCCGTCAGCTTCACCGTCATACGTACCGTCCACGTACTGCCCTTCTGCTTCTGCTGCTTCACTTGCGGCCGTATCCGCCGTGTTGGATGCAGCTGCTGCGGCCTGCAGGTTTTCCTTCTGAAGCTGGGTCGTCTCAAGCTCTGCCGAGAGCCGCGCGATCTGATCCTCTTTGTCTCTTTTGTCGAGTACGGTATTGTAGCCGATCAGAACAGCAGCAATGACAGCGACATTCAAAAAACGAACAATCAATTGTCTCATCTGTTTTCCCCTTTATTGCGTTACTTTCGCAGCATCCAGCGCATTCCGGCATGCCTCAAGAATGGCTTTTGAGGAGCAGGTTGCACGGGAAACGGTGTCGATGTTTTCAAGCGTTCCGGTTTCCAGAATCTGAGCGGAAACGCCTTTGATTTTGGAGGTTCCTTCGGATGCGCGGCGGATGTAGGAGGCATTCTGACTGTCTCCGTCACCGGTGATGTTGCTTAACGCTACGATTTTATCGTTTTCAATTGTTACCGTCACGGAAAGCTGATAAGCGGTAAAATCTTCATCTTCATCCGGCTCGCAGACGGCAATCGCTGTGTATTCGCCGTCCTGATAGATCTTTTGTTCCGGAGTTTCCGTCGGTGTTGGTGTTGGCGTCTCAGTTGGCTCCGGGGTTTCGGTCGGGGTTGGTGTTTCCGTCGGTGTCGGAGTTACCGTTGGCGTCGGGGTTGGATTTTTCTTTTCCTCAGTTACGCGTTCTGCCTCTTTTAAAGCTTCCTCGATTGCCGCAAGAATTCCCCTGGAGCTGTAGGTTGCGCCGGAAACGGTGTCGACTTCCAGTGTCTGGTTTTTCACAACGTCCTTTGCTGTCTGTTTTGCGCGTTTTAAGAATGCTTCGTCATCTTCACTCTCGGTCACGAGAATTGCCTTGATCGTCTGATCCTGCAGGGCTACCGCCACTTTGATGTCTCCCTGGAAACCGGCGGCTGTGCCGTAATAAATTCCGTCCTGATAAGGGAAACTTCCCTTGGATGCAGACGAATTGTTATTGTTCTGATTATTATTCTGGCTGTTGTTTCCGTTGTTTGTATTGCTCTGGCTTCCTCCGTTTGTACTGGAAGACCCGTTCACTGCCGCCTGACTTAAGGCACTCCGCACAGCTTCAATAATACCACGGGAGCTGTATGTCGCGCCGGAGATCGTATCCACATTCGTACTCTGTGTTGAGATAATCGTCGAAATCAGAGAGGAAGCACTGGAAAGGTAGCTTGGCGTATCGCTGTTTTCCACAATATCAATCGAAGCAATTTTTCCGCCGCTGACAACAACGCAGACTTTCATTGTGCCGCCAAATCCTGTTCCGGTTCCGTAATACGTTCCATCCCGGTAGGCAGCCGGTTCTTCGATTTTAGATACTGTAACGGTTCCGCCGGCAGAGGCTCCGCCGCCTGCCGCTCCTGATGCGGATGCCGGTTCTGAAGTGTCCTCCTGACCGGTCAGTGCATTTTTCACGGCTGCAAGGATACCTTTTGAACTGAAAGTTGCACCGGAAACCGTGTCCACATCCACACTCTGGGATGCGATGATACGGTCGATAACTCCCTTCGCACGGTTCAGGAAAGCTGCGTCCTCGCCGGGAGCGCTTACAATCGAGATCGACTGAATCGTTTTGTCTTTCAATACGACAGAGACTGTAATCGTACCGCCAAAACCTGTTCCGCTTCCTTCGTACGTTCCGTCCGCCAGCTCAAAGCTGCCGGAACCGACGGCTGCGACAAGTTCTGCTTCGGTATCGGTTGTCTTTTTGGTATCGTCCTTCTTTTTTGTATCATCTTTCTTTTCCGCTGCATCAGTATCCTGTTCCGGCTCCGGTGTCACCAGTGCCTCCGGCTGCTCTACGGCGTAAACCGGTGCAGTATAGCCGTTCAGCGAAATACCGGCGCAGGCTGCTACGATAACTGCCGCGAGAGCCGGTGCAAATGCTGTCAGTTTTTTCCATTTTCCCATGGTTATGTATCACCGTCTTTCCTGATAATGTTTGTCTCGTGATCGGATGTGAAATCGTCAGCAATTCCTTCGGTTACATACAGAACGCCGTCCTCATCCTCCAGAATGGTGTCAAATTCATCGCTGTGTGCACGCCAGTATTCGGCTGCCTTGTCCTTTCCCATGATGAAAAGAGAAGTAGAAAGGCCATCCGCCAGTGTTCCGTCAGCACTTACGATCGTCACCGACACCAGACCGTTATTTGCCGGATGACCGGTCGATGGGTCGATGATGTGATGATATTTCACGCCGTCCTGTTCAAAATACCGTTCGTAGCCTCCGGAGGTAATGACGGCACGGTCTGCAGTCGAGAGAATGCCGAGGTAATCGTCCTCTGTTTCCGGACTCTGCACTGCGACGCGCCATTTGCTGCCGTCCGTTTTTGTACCGACAACCTGAACATTTCCACCGAGGTTAATCAGTCCGCTCATCACACCGCATTCCCGGTAAATATCTGCGATTCTGCCGGACGTATAGCCCTTTGCGATTCCGCCGAAATCGATTTTCATACCATCTTTTGCAAAGCTGATGGACGATTCGTCTTTATCGTAGATAATATTGTTCGCGTCGGTGAGCGGGAGAAGATTTTCAATCATCTCATCCGAAGGAACCGTATAGTTTCCGGTGGTAAATCCCCAGGCGTCCATGAGAGGGTAGATTGCGATGTCAAAAACACCGTTCGTACTGTCATACAGATCCAGAGAACGCTCCAGCAGATAGATGGTATCTTCTGACAAGGTTCCGCCGCCGTTCGCATTGATCTGCGCTACCTCACTCGTCTCCGCACCGGTTGAAAGGAGCGCATCCAGCCGTTCAATCTCTTGCTGTGCCTGATCCACGGCCATCTCCGCGTTCGGACCGTAAGCAGTCACCGTCATATACGTATCCATCGCAAAGATATCCCGACTGCTCGATGCATCTGCGGTATCGGAAGAAGCTGTGGATGATGCGGATTCCTGCGTGGAATTCTCTTCCGAAGCGTCAGAACTGCTCGAAGGCTCCGCAACAGATGCCGGCTGTGTCTGACTTCCGCTGCTCTCCGGCTGCGCTGCTGTCCCCGTACCGGAACATCCGCCGACCGTCATCACCATGGCAAGACAAAATGCTGCAACAATTTTCTTTTTCATAAATAAAACTCCATTTTTTCTTATGTTAGGAAACTCTAACTTTGGTATTATAACATTAACTTGTAACTTACGCTATGAATTACTTGATAAAAGTTTTTCAATTAGCGTTCTGCATCTGATAAATTTTCTCATTTTATGTACTCTAAATCAAGTGGATTTTACTGGAATTCAAGCACCGATATACAAAAAGCCCCCACAGCCGCATTACTGCGGCCGCGGGGGCTTTAGAAATAACATTTTCAGAAATTACATATGATCATGGCAGGTACGTGCAATTACGTCCATCTGCTGCTCTTTTGTCAGGTCGATGAATTTAACTGCATAGCCGGATACACGGATTGTGAAGTTTGCATACTCCGGTTTCTCCGGGTGCTCCATTGCGTCGATCAGTTTTTCGGTTCCGAATACGTTTACGTTCAGGTGATGTGCACCCTGATCGAAGTATCCGTCCAGAACGTGTACCAGGTTCTCGGTACGCTCTTCGTCGTTATGGCCAAGTGCGCCCGGGTTGATGGTCTGGGTGTTGGAGATTCCGTCCAGAGCGTCCTCATACGGCAGTTTTGCTACAGAGTTCAGGGAAGCAAGAAGTCCGCTCTTCTCTGCGCCGTAAGACGGGTTAGCTCCTGGAGACAGAGGCTCACCGGCTTTTCTTCCGTCCGGCATCGCACCTGTTGCTTTTCCGTATACGACATTGGATGTGATTGTCAGAATTGATGTCGTAGGTTCAGAATTACGGTAAGTATGACGTTTTTCGATCTTGCCCATGAATGTCTTCAGCAGCCATACAGCAATGTCATCGGCACGGTCGTCATCATTTCCGTAACGCGGGAAGTCTCCTTCCACTTCATAATCCACGACCAGACCGTCTTCGTCACGGATTGTTTTTACCTTGGCATATTTGATTGCGCTCAAAGAGTCAACGACATGTGAGAAACCGGCAATACCAGTTGCGAATGTACGGCGTACATTTGTGTCGATCAGCGCCATCTGTGTTGCTTCATAGTAGTATTTGTCATGCATGTACTGAATCAGGTTCAGGATGTTGACATACAGATCAGCCAGCCATTCCATCATGACATCATAACGATGCATGACTTCATCGTAATCCAGGTATTCGCTGGTGATTGCTTTATATTCAGGTCCGACCTGTGTTTTTGTCTTCTCATCTACACCGCCGTTGATTGCGTACAGCAGACATTTTGCCAGGTTGGCACGGGCACCGAAGAACTGCATTTCCTTACCGGTCTGTGTAGCGGATACACAGCAGCATACAGCATAGTCGTCTCCCCATACCGGACGCATGACATCATCATTTTCATACTGTACGGAACTTGTGGCAATGGAAATCTTAGCCGCATATTTCTTGAATGCTTCCGGCAGATGTGAAGAATAAAGCACCGTCAGGTTCGGTTCCGGAGAAGGTCCCATATTTTCCAGCGTATGCAGGAAACGATAACATGTCTTTGTTACCTGATGACGTCCGTCCA
>ENA-ORUI01000897-ORUI01000897.1-human-gut-metagenome-genome-assembly--contig:-NODE-897-length-34037-cov-2.804161_pt1 | contig 34037 bp, 47 predicted proteins | sample MGYA00242078_ERZ509205 | MGnify/ENA primary metagenome ERZ509205 (study PRJEB26280, sample SAMEA2338828) | human gut metagenome | biome: human gut; feature: human-associated habitat; material: faeces... | reverse complement strand
GCCAAGAGGTCCTGCGCCTGATCCTCATTGCGGGGGCGCAGGGAGAGGCGCAGGAAGCCTTCCTCTTCGCCCCGGAACATGGCGAGGATGCGGTGGGAAGGGGCTTGCGCGGCGGGTTCGTCCCACGCGAAATAGTCGCGGTACTTGGCGGCGTCGGGAACCTCTTCCTTGCCGGAAACGGCTTTGCTCCGCATGAGTCCTTCGCGCCCGAAGAGTTTACGCAGGCGTTCGCGGGCGGGCTGATCCTCGGCGAAGCGCTCCGCAAGGATGTCACGCGCTCCGGCAAGCGCCGCTTCCGCATCCGGCACGCCCTTTTCGGCGTCTACATAGGCGGCGGCCATCGCTTCGGGGAGGGTGCGATCCTGACGGGCCAGCTGATCGGCCAGCGGTTCGAGGCCGCGCTCCTTCGCCATTGAGGCGCGGGTGCGGCGCTTGGGGCGGTAGGGCAGGTAAATGTCTTCAAGGACGGTCAGCGCATCGGCGGCTTCGACCTTGGCACGCAGTTCGGGCGTGAGGAGGCCGCGTTCCTCCAGCGAGGCGAGGATGGCTTCGCGCCGTTTGTCCAATTCCTTCAGGGCGGCGAGGCGATCACGGATGGCGGTGACCGCCACTTCGTCGAGGCTCCCCGTGGCTTCCTTGCGGTAGCGGGCAATAAAGGGGACCGTGGCGTCCTCGTCGAGCAGGCGGATGACGGCTTCGGTTTGCTGTGGGCGTATATTCAGTTCTTGGGCTATGATGGATGCGTAGTTCTGCACGCGTGTTCCTTATCTGTTTGACGGATTACGGGAAGGTCCGGCACCGTTATGGGTGCCTGGGCGGACATGCCGGATGGAAAAGGAGGCATGGCGCCGAGCGACGGTATGCTTTTTCGCGGAAAAAGCAAAGTTTTTACATAACTTATTGATAATATTTATTTTAGATGCTATTTGCCGCACCAATCTGCACCAAATTGGTGCAAGAAGAGAGTGCGGCCGCCGCTCGACGTTGGGAAGAGGCGAGAGCGTGTGTGTAAAAAATACCTGTGGTGGTAATATCTTTGTGCCCAAGCTGCGCAGCTATTGCGGCGATGTCCACGCCTCTTGAAAGCATCTCGGACGCGGCGATATGTCGCAGGGCATACATAGGCATAGACACTTCGGCCTTTCGGCAAGCCCGCCTCCATGCAATCTCATAAAGCCCTTTATTCACACGTCCTCCCTTTCTATTTCTACAAACCAAACTTTGACCGTTTATCGCATCATCTTGGTAGCGTACCCATGCCTCCTGAAGATATTCATCTGGTGGAAATACCATTTTGGTGCTATCTACTTTGGGCATGTAAACGCTCACGGTTCTAGCCTTCCAGTCGAATGCCGACCATTCCAATCGGAAAAGTTCGGACACGCCGGGACGTAAGCATAGGGCAATGGCTGTTTTTGCTGCCCATTGAAGCCACGGCGGGAGCACAGGAAAGAGTTTGTGGAAGTCTTCCAATGTTCCTGTCCGTGGCTTGTTTCTTACGCCGGGGAGTTGTCGATATTTTCCCCAAGGGTTTTCATGGAGTAAGTCTTGTTCAACGCACCAACTGAGTGCAGCCTTGATCTTTCCGACATAGATATTGATACTTGCTGTTGAGAGGCCGTCATTCCTGCACCTTTCACGTACAGTTTCGAGGTCACGACGAGTCAATGTATCCACGAATCTGTTTGCAAGGAACTCCGCTGGCCCCTCTCTGTGTTCCCCATTCTTTCGATCATGCCCGCACACAATGAACTCATAAATTCCTACGGTGTTCTCGGCGTGTTCGGTATTTTTTAGGTACACCAGAACCGCCTCCAACAACGTCAACCGTGTGTTTTCCACCGCATCATACTGGCAATCCGCATCGAACTGCCAAGCCTTTTCCTCACTACGGAAAGAGCGCTGTCTCCAGCGCCCCTCCTCATCCTTGAACTTGACGACAAATCTGCCGTCACCGCGCTTTGCTACGCTCATGGGATTTCCTTTTCACGTCAGCAAAAAACGCCTTCCCTGCTTTGGGGGATAGCGTATCGCGTGAAGATTTTCTAGCCCCCTGATTGAGTTCGAGTAGTTCAAGGAATCGTTGGTGTAGTCGTTCGTCCTCAATGGCAATATCTCTGCGCCGCTGTACGATTGCGCGGATTTCCGAGATTGTCGTTTCCATATTTCTTGTCCTCCCTACGCGGCCCGCTCGTACACCCGCGTCCCAATCTCGGCTATCTTCGGGTCGACCTTTTCGAGCGCATTACAGAGCGTGGTCAGCGTCTTGAGCAGGTTGTGCCAATGAAGTCCTCGGAAGTAGACGGGGCAGGTGTTCCGGGCGTCTTCGAGAAAGGTCAGCCCGGCCCACACTCCAGAGGCCCACAGGCTCCATTTCTTGGCGTCATCGGTTTCAGCAAGTGCAGAATCGACGTGTTCCGCGAGGATATGGAACCTCCTGTCGAGATCTCGCTTTGCGCCAGCAGACAGCCTGCGCTGGACATCATCGCTACACCGTTCGATCCAGCGGTCGACCTTCTTGACTTGTCTGCCAAGGTCGCCAAGCTGAGGAAGCGTTTCGGGCTTGAGAAGGGATAGCGCCACGGTAATCATGGACAGGGCCAGAACACAACGGGTGTGCTGGATGGCCTCGTGCGGGTAGGGGATTACGGGGTTGGTGGGTCTTCGCATGTTCTCCTCCAGAAAAGGAAAAGCCCCTTTCGGGGCTACTTCGGTTCGCGGGGTTCGGGGATGGGGCACCATTGGCCACCAAGATCTTGATAGGATACACGGTCAATCTGCATAGCGATATCGACGGTTCCATCTTGATAGACGTACCGAGGGATGCGGCTATCTTCATCCTTCCACCAATTCCATGCTCCTAGTTGCGGCTCGTCCGTCCACGTCAGCGCACGGGGCAGGGCGTTCCACGATGCTGCGGCCTTTTCTCTGGAGCCGTGCTCACTTGTGGTCAAACATCCCCGCGTGCAGTATGCTGACCAGCCTATTGCGACGTGTCCCTTGTCGTCTCTCTCGAATTCGTCGATGATGTCCGCTTTCTCTCCACACGCCGGGCACGGTAGCAACGTCAGTTCTTCGGGCATAATCCCCTCATCTCCTGTTCGGCAAGAATATTCGCGTTTGCTATCCTGCAATCAAAGCATGTGAGATCTGGACTGTCACAGTACATCAGTCCTCCGGGTACGCATGAATCATCGGCATTGTATCTGGCAAGGATTACCTTTGCCTTTGACTCGAACTCGGCGGCGTCGCGGTAGTCTGGACAAAGAGACAGCCCGTACAAACTTCTGGAACGACAAGAAGAGCACAGTTCATAATAGCCAACCCGATTCGGACAAGTATCACAATGTTGGGTGCGTTTCTTCCGCTCCTCCAGCCACTTCCTTTCATGTTCCGTCAGCGCATATTTGCCCATCACCAGTCTCCACCTCCAACGGAAAGCCTACTGTCACCAGACTCTGCAATAAGTTCCGACTGTATTTTACCACCAAAACTATGGGATTGACCAAGTAACAATTCCAATCCGTCACCCCCTCCCGTGTAATAGTTGGCGTCTGGGAACTCCTCACGCACTTCGTCCATTATCTTGCGTAGCGTCTGCGTAGCCTTCCTGAACCGTCGACGAACTGTGGGCATTTTCTCATCGAGAATTTCCGAAGCCGTTTCACCATCGGCAATCCTTTGCAAAACATCCTCTTCATACTGTGGCATAACTATCCTCAGCGCGTTGTCCATGCAGCCGCGCCCCTGCCGAAGATGTGGAAGGACGAACGAACTCGTTACTCCCTCCCATGGGGCCAGTTGCCCAGATCAGCCAAAGAAAGAAGGCGACCCACACCCACGTGAGCCGCCTTTCCCATTTCGTCATTCAATCTCTTCGCCAGGAAAGAGGATGACACACACGGGGTCGCCGTCTCCGTCCGTCATGAAGCCGATGGAAACCTTAGATACCGTGTTGCCTTCCTCGTCGTCGTGGTGGACGACAGGCGTTTCAGGGGGAAAGGATTCCAGTTCAGAAATCAGTTCGCCAACAGTGTTCATGATGTTCTCCAGTATGATGGTGGGGTATGAAAAGCCCCGCCGGGGGAGGGCGGGGCGTGGGGTGCTACGCGATAACCTTGACGCCTTCGGGCAGGTTTTCAATCAGCCATGTACGGATGTTGGCGATGGCCTCCAGCTTCCACGCGCCGCCGTCGCATTCGATGAGCTTGCAGGCCAGCGGGCTGGACTGGAGCCGGAAGACGACCTTGTGCGCGGGTTGCGCGACTTCCGCGAAGGTGCTGAACGGGAAGAGGACCGCCGGGGACGGTACGGGAACTTCGGCCTTGCGTGCCGCGCCTTGCCGGATGGATACTTCCTGCGACACACCATCGTCCTATACGCGGACTTCCGAGGTGTCCACGAGGTTGCCGCTGATCTTGATGAGCGCGTCGAGATCGTCCGAGGGGACAAAGCAGGACTGGAGATAGGGGACGAACTCGTCGGGTGAGATCCAGCTTCCGAAACGGTGGGCAGGGACGACGGCGTCGGCCCGCATGTACGTGGTGCGCTGCTTCCAGCCCCCAAAGGGGATGGACATGACTTTCACGGTAGTCACATCACAAACGTGGACAAGGATCTTGTCGAGGTCCAGCCCGTCGGGGTTCTGGTTGAGGTAATCCACCACGGCCTGCAGGGTGCCCACGTTGAGCGTGCCCTGAGCGGCGTCAAGGAGAGGAATCCATTCTCCTTCAAGCATAGGCTTGTAGAACCGCATCCCGTCTTCCGTGGCATGAATGGGAAGTGTGGCCTTGGCCTTACCGTCAAGGGATTCGAGTTCCCGGCCTACGCCGATGAGGTGCCTGTCAGCTTCAATTCTGTTGATTTCCATGTGATTTCTTCCTTCGGTTACTGGTTGATGAGATGTTCCTCAGCCTTCTTGAACGGGGTGACGTTCACGGTCACGCTGCCGCCTCCCCTGAGTTCCGCCGGGGACGTGCCGTCAAAACGGTACTGGTCGGGGCGGTTGTCGGTGAAGGACTCGAACAGCATGGGCGCGCCGTCCAGCTTGTCGAGCACGACCGGGATGGTCTGCGGCTCCTGCGGCTGGAGGTTGGTCGTCACGACCGCCTTGGATGCGATCAGCGTCCGGCTCTCGTCGGGCTTGAAGGTGATCTTGAGGGTGACGGTACGGGGCTTGTCCGGCGGCGTGTTCACGTCCGCGATGTTGTCCGCGACCTTGGCAAGCGCGATGTTGACGGCTTCGACCACGCCGCCGTTGTTCATGGTTCGCATGTCGAGAGGGCTGCTCATGGTTCTTTCTCCTTATGGTAAAAGAAAGGCCCGGTGGTGAGCCGGGCCGGGGTGGTTATTCTGCCCACGCCGGGCATTGGGCGTGCTGGTCACATTCGGAACACTTCAAGTCGTTCACCTGCTTTTCAGTTTTCGGACAGGTGATCAGATTGACGGCGGGGGCGGGCTGCGCTTCTGGCTGCGCGGGTACTTCCGAGTCAGAGCTATCGGAGTCCACAATGTCGGTATCAACTACGTCCCCAAACGAGCCGATGTCCTTGATGCTCTTCATGTCAGCATCCATGGCCTGCTGCATTTCAACGGACATGACGCCCCACTTGCTGATGAGCTGGCGGATCATGGTCTTGAAGGCCATAGCGTCGAAGTCCTTGCTCCAGAACGAGTTGTTCCATCCCTTGTTCAGGTCATTCTTGTAGGCCTTCGAGTAGCGCAGGGCGTGCGCCTGCATCTTTTCCTTGCTCCAGTACAGGCACTTCCGAAATCCGTTCAGGTACTCGAACATGGCGTAATAGCCGGTGGTTGGCGTCTCTTCCCGGAGGGCGTCATCCTGAATAAGGTCGATTTCCAGCTCTTCATTCAGCGGGTCAAAGAACTTAAGTTCTCCCTCCTTGACGGCAATGACGTTCAGTTTGCGGTAGTTTCCGGAACGGATGGCAAGCTGGACATAGCCCTTGTAGCCAAGTTGGAACGTCGCCATGTTTCTGTTGTTTTTGTTGTCTCGGTAGGAGACTACCCATGCCTGCCCAAGTTGGCGGTTGAGCGAAAGGTTCAGACTCTGGGCTTGCAATGCGGAGGCGATCAGACTCATTGGTTCACAGTCTCTGAGCGCAACATCCTGATTCATAAGGCTGATCAGGCTGGTTACGAAATCATCGGCCTTCTTGCCTACGAGAACGGTGGAAATCTTGGAGCGCACCAGCTCGGCGAAACTCTTTTTTTGTTCCTGAGCCGGGGGCATGGGGCGGGTGAGATCAAGCTGTGACATGGTATTGGCCTTATGCCGCCCACTTGGGCAGACTGATGGTTAAAATGTCTCTGGTGTAGCAGGGAAAGGTTCCCGAGTTCAGGCAACGCTTGAGGCTTTCGACAGCGGACAGACACTCGGATAGCCCCTTTTGCAGGGCATCCTCGTCGAGCTGGCACATGGTGACGAGGTGCGGAAATGTTTTTTCGACAAAGATGAAGATGAACGCCTCGCAGGGTTGGCCTATGGCTTTCATCCCATCGAGATACCAAGCGGCCTGCCGATGGTAGCCGTATTTCGCGATGGTGCGCTGGATGGCCTCTGGGTTCGCGCTCTCCGTGGTTTTGAGGTCGGCACAGAAGCGTTGCCCGAAAACGGTAGAAACGATGTCCGGCTTGGCCTTGCATTCGATGCCGTCGCGCATCCAGTAAATGGGCTGTTCCGCAGTGTAGTGCCTAAAAAGGCACTTGGCCTGTGGGTGCTCCCGGACTGCCTCGGACATGAGCAGGGCCTTTTCGTAGTCCTCCTGCTTGACGATGGTCACAGTGTCCGGGATGCCTTTTTTCCACTCCCGTCCTGCCTTCGTGGAGAGATTGATGTCGGTGACGGCGAACTCGTTGGCGAACAGCTCAGGTTGAAGGCAGAGAAGATGGAACATACTGCCGAAGGAAAGGGCCTTGGATTCCTGCTCGTCGTCCACGCCCTCCAACCACGCTTTGTAAAGAGCAGGACATTCAAGCAACAGGTCGATGGCACTTTTGGAAAGAGCTTTGTTGGAGAAGTATGCTGCGTCAGCCTTATTCATCGCATGGCCTCCATCCCGTACAAGATCTGTGGAAGAATGCAGATACCGAGCATGACAGCCATAAAGATGATGACCGCAGCAACTCTAGCCCGGTCAACCTTTTTAGGCCGTTCCAAAGATACCTTGGCGTGCTTCATGTAGACGTTGGAAATCATGCCGCCGCCTCCGTCTTTCTCAGCCATTGCTCTGCTGCCTCGCGCACGCTGGCCTTTCTTGCCTTGTCACGAATGCGTTCAAGACGTTCCCGGAGCGTTGTGCCCTTGCGCTCCCCGGTGAGCACGGGATGGCTACGGGTAAAGTCGTCTGCGTGAGATATGGTCATATTCATACCTTTTTCTCCTGTGTTGAAGTCTGGATCGGCGTCCCAATCCCGATGAAAAAGCCCCGATTTCTCGGGGCTTCTACGGGGCTAGGCGACAGGAGTAGCCCGTTGGCGATGTTCGTTGCAGTATACATAGATTGCCTTCTTACATGCAGCTTCTACGGATGCAGTGGCACACGACCGAGAAACGAGCTGAGTCTTTTCTGTCTCGTCAGTGATTTCGAATCGACTTACCTTGAGAAAGCCTTTGCGTCCCATATCGCAAGCGACATAGACGTTATATCCGGTACGTTGAGACAGCTTGATTCCGTTGATCCGTGCCGCTTTAATGAAGACTTGGTATCCGTAACCAGTATCTCTGATTGCTGTAACTTCCATTTGTCCTCCATAATTGAAATACGATTTGTCCCAATCCCGTTTCCTGCCCCGGAGTCCGGGGCAAGTGCGGGGCTAGGCGGGGCGTAAATTGGCTTCTTCTACAGGCATCCAAGGGCAGTCGCTGTCTATGTAGTACCTGCGCCCTGAGCAGTAGAGCCATTCATCTTCATGTCTTTGCATGATCCGCGTCACGGTATGATGCGGGAATGCAACGCCATAGTCATTGACGAACGTCACCCTGTCGCCCACGGAGAAGGCGAGGGGCCGCCCGTTCTCCGGGGCATAGGGGCGCTGTTCGTCGTGCGCCCTGACAAGTTCCGCCATAGCCTCGTGATGTCCGATACATTTCATATTTCCCTCCATATTTGCGTTCCCAGTCTCATTCAACCCCCGGATTCCGGCCGGGGTTTTGTGAATCTAGATTATTCAATTCCCTTGTCTTTCTCTAATCGGCCTTGCCTTTTCCGGCCGATGCTCAGGCTTGCCGCTGGTGTCCAGCTTCGGGCCGTCTTCGCGCTGATTGTCAAAGAACCGTGCGTCGCTATGAACTACCAAGCCCTACACAGCGTCGCCGGGAAATCGATTCCGGGGCGCACGCCGAAGTATTCCGGCGTCCATTCGGCATCGTCATCATCCCAAGGTTTCGCCTGAGCCTCTTCTTCGCCGGGAAAGTCGCTGATGTACTGGCGGGCATCTTCGAGGCAGTCGAGATGTTCGATTTCGATTGCTCCGGTTGATGTCACGGTCAGAACCGTGCAGGGCGTAGAAAAAGCGGTCATGGCGTTCTCCTTTGGTCTTTCGGGCTTGAATCCCAATCCCGGTTGCTACCCCGAAGAATCGGGGCAGGGGCCGGGGCTAGGCTATTTCGTATGCTTCGGCGTTTTGTCTGGCGTATGCTTCGGCTTCCGCCAGCGTCTCACAGTAGCGGCCATACCCAGCGTAGTAGCCGTCAACGAAAATTTGGGCGTTGTAGCGGAACACCTGGCCGGAAGCGTTGATGGGCATGTCCAGCTTGCTGATAACTATCTTTGTCATGGTTGTTTTCTCCTTTGGTCAGGCTAGGCGGCGAGAAAGAAACGGCTGGGCAAGTCGACAAGCTCAAGGTCTTCACAGTCGATCCAGCGGCCGAAGGCTTCGGCATCCCTCTTCTCCAGTTCGTCCATGATCCAGCCGCGAACCATCATTTCTTCCAGCAGATTTTCCCTGCTCGTGCAGTTGGTGGCCTCGAACATCTCGCAAAGTTGAGCCGTCGAGCGGTTGGCGATAATGGCGCGGGCGATATTTTCCTTTCTCTGAGCGTTCATTCTGTCTTCTCCTTCGGGGTGTTTCCCCCTTTCGTTAAAAACAGAATAAAGTTAAAATAACTTACTGTCAATATATTTATTAAGTTTTTTTAACTTTATTTTACCTAACAAAAAAGCCCGTTAACCGGGCCACGCTGAAAAAAGTTTGCTCAGGGTATGAAAAAAGCCCGCTGGTGAACGGGCTAGAAGCCTAAAAAAGATACTTTCTATTTTAACTCCTTTGGCTTCCTCTTCTTTTCGAGCTGTTTGATGCTTTCATCAGGCGTTGGGAGGTCTTCCGGCATAGTGCCTCCAAGGTCTGCTATTGTTTGCCGTACCTTTTGTCCGACTTGATAATGTGTTTTATTGGCTTCTCGCTTAGTGTTCACCGCGTCACGCCGCAATTTTTCTTCTGTTTGAGTAGCTCTGAATAAATTGGCTGCGAGTTCAGTGCTACCCATATGATCTAGTATTTTTTGACTTTTCTTTAACCCCTTTCTGATATGAATTCCTCTGGCGTCTAACCCGCCATATAAGCCCTTGTATCCATGATTTTGGAACACGGCATAGTCAAGCTGTGTCTCAACTCCAGCGTCTTTTGCGGCTGCAACAAGGGCTTTATTGTGTTCAGCGATTTCATATCTCAAGGCCAATCGTTTTTCTTCTTCGGAAAGTTGCATGAATGCAGAGCCATCCTGCAATTCCTGCCGACGAGTTTGAAGAGCAAAATACGTTTGGCCAAGTGCGATAACAGGCTTGGAAGGGTCACCATTTTGAACGATCAAATAGCAGGCGTAACGGGAAAGCATGAAATCCTGAACTTCACGCCGTGCACCTTTCCCGGCAATGATCAATTTTCCCGCTTGGGAAAAATGATCATCAATGTTTTGTCCTGAATTTTTACACGCTTCCATAGCGCGCTCAATCAAATTCAGAAATTTATCCCACGACGAATATTCCAGCACAGGCCCCAACTCGCGGGCAAGCCAGAACTCATTACCGTCTTCAACATGCCGTATTTGTTCAAAAGTTTTTCCATGCTGGGATTCAATGTCTTTGCTTGTCATTTCCCAGCCTCCTTCCCCGCCGCCTTGACCGCCTTCAACGCCTCGCGCCCCACGTCTACCCATGAAAGTCCAAGGGATTCACAAAGAGCAATCACATCTGAAAATCTCATTTGCTGTGGCTTTCTTTTTTCTTGAGAACCTTGCCCGACTAGCAATGCCTGAACCTTAGTATTCGGATATGCCATATATGGGAAAGCTATTTTACCCAGTTTCCCATCGGAAAAATTGAGCTTTTTTTTCTGCTCAATAATGGCTTGCCGGATGGACTGCTCGAATACGTCAGTTTCATCTTTGGTAAGCATATTCTCCACTCCCTTTTTCCTCCCGTGCATATCTGATTTTTTTTCTTACGGCTATAAACTTAAAATTACTTATTGACAATAAAGTTTTTTTAAGTGAATCTCTACCCACAGGGCATCACAGCCCCACCCAGCGGCCTCTCCCCTCCGGTGTAGTGGGGAGCGCAACGCCACCGGCGGAACGGAGGCATTGTCTCATCGTGCAGGGCGGAAACCGGACGCACGTTAAATGGAGCCGGGGACGTGAAAGGAGCCGTGGGAACTCGGGGAAGAGTGACCAGCCTTTCGGAAAGCCTCCTTCCTCCCATTGGCGTGGGGGGAAAGGGGGGCTTTTCAGAAACCGGAGAATCTGAGGAAGAGAGTTGGAGATAAGAACTCCTTTCTTCCGTTCTTTGACTGTTCTTTGACTGTTCTTTGACAACCAGCGCGAAGACCCTCAACACCGCACGCGGCCCCTACCGGCTTTCGCCGACAGCCCCGGAGCGTGACGAGGCGAGCAAACAGGCGTCGGACCCGGTGTGAATGCGATGCCTGAAACCCTGCTTCCTTTCCTCCCACGGTATACGCGGGAGGTCGGAAACAAGATTTGATAATTCAGTTTCACGGCCCGATCTTTGTGTCGTAACCGTGGGCCCTGTTGGTCGGCTCGGCCCCCGTCTTTGTCGGTGGATGTCTCATCCTGCACGCTGTACACGCGCTTTTCCGTCCCGCCGTCCCTACGCGGCCTGTCTTCACATCACCAGTCTCACGGGCCTCTTTCGAGCTTCCGGGCGGCCTCTTGCTCCGCCCACCGTATCCGCTACGGCCTTCATGCCGCCCAAACCGGCTTCCTTTTCACGGGGCATTCTGGCTACTTTCCGGCTAGGTGCCTGGCGTGTTCGCCTTCCCCGCGCGTCGTGAAGAAATAATAGCGAATTCGCTAAAACAATGTCAAGGTGTAATTGCGAATTTGCTATTATGCTGGTAAAACAATAACCGCCGACACCATGAAGACATCGGCGGTCACGCCCGGCAGGGCACAAAAAAGCCCCTCATGGGAGGGGCCGGAGGAATGATGGAAGATATCTTAGCTAACGGCTTGCCTATTATAGCGATGTGGACAGCTAAATACGGTGAGGGCGGTTTCTATGTCCTCACTTCCGCCGACTGCGGGCCAGCCTTTTATATGGATATGGGAAAGGCTGGGGCCGCCCGTTTCGTCAAGCCTAAAACGAACGTGAACTTGACAGGATTCTCTTTAGACGAGTGCAGGGTTTTCACCCTCGGCCATGTCTACATCATGGAAGGGGTCACGCCTTGGGTGCGGACACACGGGGCGCAACCGGCAAATAATATGCTACTGGCGTCCTCTCTTAGATCCGAGACAGAAGAAAAGCTCCTAAGGCTGACAGAGCGGCTAGAACAACGCCTTGCATCCATAAACTCGCACCTTTCCCCAGAGCATCGCGCAAAAGGCGCGGGATGGCTTTTATGGCGCGTCGCCATACTGGGGTTTGGAGCATGGCTAGGCGCGCATATCCTGCGGGCGTCAATGTGAACGCATGATTGACGGAAACATGTCCGTCGACACCGCGAAAAGTATAGTCCCGAATCAGCCCCTTTTGTTCCAGTTTCATGAGGGCGTCATGCAATGCCTTAGCCGAAGAGAACAGGCTCAGCATTTCGTCAACATGCTCCCATGCCTTCCCTTTGGCTGACGTTAATATGAAGAGTTCTGCCGAGTTATGCATAAGATACGTTTAGATATGTCTATCAAAATCCTTGTCAGAATGGGGAGCTATTTGCAGCTTACGTCACTCCACGCCCATACAACCCGCCCGACGATTGCCTTGGTCCAATCCCCCTCGAAGTCTTCCATAAGGCTGTAGACCTCTGGAGGATTCTCGGCGGCGTTATCCGAATAGTAGGTGATGCGATAGTCCTTTTTCTTCGGCTGGTTTTCCGCAGCGACACGTTTGATTTTCCCGCTACCGTCGGCGGGATCGAGGACAAGCATAATCCTGCCCTTGAAGTTCATCACATCCTTGTCTTGTCGGTCTACAAGCACAATGTCCTGCGGCTTGAGCGTGGGAACCATCGAAGTTGAATGCTTTCCGAGCATGACGGCGATTAGGTCGCGCTTGTGTTGAATGGCCCGCTGGTGACGCCAGACGAGAAACCACGAGATGAGTTCATTTTGCGGAATGATGCCGGGCCCCGCGCCGACTTCTTCCACAAGGGGAACGGCAAGATAATCTTCATCCGGGGGAGGGGGAAGGTCTTCTCCTGCTGGGGCTATACGCGCGTCCACAAAGCAGACGTCTTTTGATGGGGACAATTCTGTGTCGAACCGCCCACCAAGACGTTCAAACCAGTCGATAACGGCTTTGTATTGTGTGTCTGACCCCTTTAAAAAATTGAATAATTTTGTTTGTTGCGTGGTGGACAAGCCTAAAAACCTCGCCATGTCAACTTGCGTGGTAAACTCTTTTCCATGCCCTATCTTGGACTTGAAAAAATTGACGATGCATTCTGTTCTATCCATAAGATCACCATTAGCATATGCGCTAAGAAAATCAATTTTCAAATTCACAAATTTTCTTGACTACACAATAGCGAATAAACTAATATCGCGACATGAATATCGAATACACAGCCAAAGAACTCATGCAAGAACGAGGATGGTCACAAGCAGACCTCGCCAAAGCTGTGGGGATTCATCCTGTGACCCTATGCCGCCTTTTATCAAGCAAAAACCACCAGAGGCGCCCTTCAGCTTATGATAAGCTGGTGTTCTTTTTGACTACAAAGCGATCTTTGGTTCCAGCCTCCCCCAGCACTCCCACCGAACCCGAAGAGGTGAGCCGTGCTGAATAACTTTTTCCTCGCCGTTGCCGTGGGGCTGGTCATGCTTGTCGTCTTCATACCCAGAGACTAGACCCGCCGCGCACCGCCGGGCCACGGCCTCGGGCGTCGGGTACTCCGCGACGCGGTAGCACTTCCAGCTGATGGTGCCGCCGGACAGGATTCGGACGCGCCCGACGGGGCCGCACCGGGTGATGAGCAGGTGAACGAAAGATTCCATGCCTCCATTAGAGCATGGGGATACACCAAGGAAAATGATCGATGAATACCCAAGATTATAACACGTTGACCGAAGTCATTGAGGCCATGATCGATGAAGGCGAAAAGCCGATCAAAGCTATCGCCGCCGAGATTGGCAAGCCATATCCGACTCTCAAGCGTGAGCTGAACCCGGCTGACGACGGCGCGAAGCTCGGAGCGGACGTACTGCTTGGCATTATGGCCTCCTGTGGCTCCATCGCTCCGCTCGAATGGCTGGCGGACAGACTGGGGGACATCGTCAAGCCGAAGGACTTTGCAGAGCCGGACAAGGCAACGTGGCCAGAAGAGCGCGTTGACGATTCGGTGTGTTGCGGGAAGGTTTCCACGCTCATGCAGGAAGGCGCGCATCCGTCCGTTGTTTTCAAGGCGATTGAGGAAGCGAAGGACGAGCTGGACCAATCAGGCACACGGTACTCACGAGATTACGAGAGCGAGGCGGTAAAATGCCGATCCTGATTTGCCAACAGTGCGGTCGGATGTTTGAAGTGGCTCCCAGCCGCGAGCATTCTGCAAAGTTCTGCTCGAAAGAGTGCCAGCTTGCCGCCACCCAGAAAAAAGAGGCCAAGTGCGAATGCTGCGGAAAGGAGTTCAATCCCCTCAACCGCAAGAACCCGCGTTTTTGCTCCCGCATCTGTGCCAGCGCAGCGCAAAGCGGCTTGAGCCGGGAAGCGTATCTCGCAAAAAAAAGCGCAGCCAAGGCAGACCCCCGCGAGGGCAAGCACCTGTGCGCTGGGGTTGCGGGAAAGACCTGCGGGCGGTGGATCACTGACTACAGATGCCCTCAATGCTGGGAAAAGTTGCGTAAAGGTTCCGACGCTGATGGTCTTCCCTCATACGAATTCCACGGGAGAATATCCGGGGGGATGGAATGGGACTGGTAGGGCCGGGCTCGTGCCCCCATGGTCGGCTTCACCGCGACGGCCGGCGCGTCCTGTGCTTTGCTGACTGGTCGAAAGAGTACGGAGTCCCGGCGTGGACGTCTCGAAACGGGTTCGTCAAAGACGTGAACTTCTGCCGCCTGTACTGCGAGAAGAGGCCGGACATTGTTGAAGTAGAACTTGAAGGATCAGAATGAACGATAGTGTCTTGTTTTCAAGCAAATCAATCGATTGGTCTACTCCGCAAGAGCTTTTTGACGCTCTGGACAAGCGGTTCCAGTTCACGCTTGACGTGTGCGCGAGTGACAAGAACGCAAAGGTAAAGCGGTACTTTACGCGAGAACTGGATGGACTTGGTCAATCGTGGGGTGGAGAGCGATGCTGGATGAACCCGCCCTACGGTCGCGAGATCGGACCGTGGGTCAAGAAGGCCCACAGGGAAGCGGAACATGGCGCGTTGGTCGTCGGGCTTCTCCCTGCCCGCCCCGAAACACGATGGTGGCAGGAACACGTGAACGGAAAGGCCGACCTGCGTTTTATCGCCGGGAGACTGCGGTTCGGCGAAGCAAGAAACTGCGCCCCGTTTGCGTCCGTCATCGCCGTGTGGTGGGGATGGGGCGTCTTGGATGGCTGGTTTCCCGACAGGCGCAGAAAAGATTTACGGATCATGTGAAGGCAAAAGAAAAGGCCCTCTGCGGAAACAGGGGGCCAAACATAAAACCAACTCAATGGGTGAATTATGATGGAATCTTCGCAGAAAGTCAATGATGAGATTATGGCCTCTTTGAGAGAGATAGACAGATTGTGCCGTGTAAGAACGTACCTTATTGAGAGAAATGCCAGCATCTCCAATATCGATGACATCAACTCTAGAATTAAGATAGAGCATAACAAAATTGTCGAGTTGGAGGGGGCAAGCCATGAGAGCGCGTGATATAAAGCCAGGTTTCTTCAAGAATGATCAGCTTGCCGATTGTTCTATGGCTGCACGTCTTCTTTTCCCCGGCCTCTGGATGATGGCGGATAGGGAAGGCCGTCTAGAAAATCGCCCCAAGAAAATCAAAGGCGAAATTTTTCCTTTTGACAATGTAGACGTCGCCTCTCTTCTGGGAGAACTGGAATCTTCGGGACTGATTCGTTTTTACGAGGTGAATGGGCAGAACCTTATCTGGATTCCTCAGTTCAAGAGACACCAAAGTCCACACAAAAACGAGAAATGTAGCGAACTTCCCGCACATCCTGACGACTTTGCAGCGTATGAATCATCACCAAAACACGACAATTACGGTGTTGCTCCCGAAAAGGATCGAAGTGCTCCCGTAATTTCGGGTCAAATCCCCCTGACTCCCTCTTCTCTGACTCCCTCTTCTCTCTCTCCGAGAGAAGATACTACCCCTGACGGGGTAGTTGTCGGCGAGAGCACGCCGACCGGACAGCAGTGTGAAGAGCAGGCTGTTGACGGGCATGGCGTGCCGTCCTGTCCTCATAAGCGCATTGTGGCCTTGTATCATGAGTTTCTTCCTGAACTTCCCGGAGTGAAAGTCTGGGAAGGGACTAGGCAGCAAAATTTGCAGGCGAGGTGGCGTGAACGTTGGAAGGCTGGGAAATATCGAACACAGGACGAAGGGATAGCGTACTGGGGAAAGCTATTTCGGCATGTCTCGGAAAATTGCGACTGGCTTATGGGACGGGTGCAGGGCAGGAAAGGCGATAAGCCTTTCAGGGCATCGCTTGACTGGATTGTGAATGCGTCGAACTTCGCAAAACTCATTGAAGGTCGCTACGACAACCGGGAGGTGGCTTGAAATGGCAGTCCAGACGCTTGAACGCGGCATTATGCCCCGCAGGCAGAATGCCCCAGCGCCAAAGCCCGTCATGGCCTCGGAAGCCCGCGCACAGCTTGAGTCAAGCGTTATAGCCGCGATTCTGTCGGGCATGAACCGGGATGCCCATTTGCTGGGGGACGTACTCGATATCTGCCCCGCACGTTGTTTTGTGACGCCGGAAGCTGCGCCGCTTGCCTTGGCCCTCGATTTGCTCCGGCAGTCCGGCCAACGCCCCAACCTCACCGCGTTGGCAACACAGATGCAGTCCCGTTGGGCGCAAGATCCCGAACTTTGGCCCGCCCCGGATATGGCGCGCATGGCTGAGCTTTCTACGTCCGCGTGGGGGCTGAAAGGCCATGCCGAGAGTTTGGCCCGAAAGCTTGCCGATGAACACCGCCGGGCGGGACTCCATGCCGGATTGCTCGAAATTGCTGCGGAAGCATCGGTTTACGGCGTGGACTCCGAATACATCGCTGACCGTGCCCGCAAGCTTGTTGAAGCCTCGGGAGGGATTCAGGAAGCCGTAACTATGTCGAACCTCATGGGCCGCATTCGGGCAAAGCTAGATAATCCGCAATCGCTGCGCAAAGTTCAGACTCCGTGGAAAAGCTTGAACAGCGTTTTGCGTGGGGGATTCATGCCGGGGGAATTGATCGTCCTTGCCGCTCGTCCCGGCCTTGGAAAGACGGCCTTAGCCGCAAATGTGGCGTTGGGTGCCGCATGGCGCGGAATGGGTGTGCTCTTTGTCTCATGCGAGATGAGCGACGAAAGCCTTGGGCATCGCCTCATCTCCCGTGTAGGGCGTATCGATGGGCGGTTTTTCCGTGAGGGGATGGGCGTCACGCCGCAGATCCGTGGAGCTATTGACACCGCCATAGGGCAACTTGAAGCCCTCCCCCTGTCCATCGTTGAAAAGTCCACGGTTCCGATGTGCCCTCGTGAAGTCCGCAGGCTGTCACGAGGCATCAAGGATTTAGGGCTCATCGTAGTGGACTATCTCCAGCTTTTGCATCCCGACGAGAAGAGCACCAGCAGGGAGCGTGAAATTGCAGAAATGTCCAGAGCCTTCAAACAAATGGCTATGGATCTGCAAGTCCCTGTGCTCCTGCTTTCCCAGCTCAACCGTTCAAGCGAAGAAGGCAAGCGAGAGCCCCGGGTTTCCGATCTCAGAGAGTCTGGAGCGATTGAGCAGGACGCGGACATCATTCTTTTGCTGCACACCCGCGATCTGGACAGGGCTAATGCCAGACCAGACGTGAAATGCATCGTCGGGAAATCCCGCAGTACGGGAACAGGTGCATCGTTCTTGCGTTTCGAAAAAGCTTTTTCTGAGTTTACCGAGGGTGAAGCATGGGCCGGACGTCCTGCGGTACAGGAAAACGATTTGTGATGTGCCCACGGTACTGTGAAATTTTCGGCCCCGGTGCGTGTGTTGGGGTATTTGATGAAAAGGAGTGTGTGATGAGCACGTACAGGGAAGAATCGTTGCCGGAAACACTGCAAGACATGTCCGACCGTTTCGGAAAGCCCTTTGTCCGGCACATGATTGAACGCTTCGCGGGTATAACTCTTATTATTCCCGCCAAAAGCCGGAAGACGCGGCTAGCTCGGGAATTGTGCACCTTCTTGGGGCAGGATGCCCTTTCCGACTTTCTGCACACCTATGGCGGTACGAGAATCTATATCCCCACTTTGCGCCGGGCGAAGATCCGCGCACGGGACATGGACATCAACGCCGAGCGGGACGAGTTGGCTCGCAAGGGGCTGAGTGAAAGAGCGCTTGTCGCCAGGCTCGCCACGCTGCACGGGCTTTCCGAACGGCAGGTGTGGCGCATTTTAAAACAGCCGAGAACCTCGGACAACAGGGAGGCGGCGTCATGACGGTCTTACGCTTCACCTTGTCCTGCACGCCCACGGCACAGGCCCGAGTCCGGCACGCCGTCCGTTGCGGGCACAGCGTGGCTTACAAGTCTGCCGGGCAGAAGAGCGCGGAAGCCGTGCTTGACGATCTGCTTTCTGCGCGCGCCCCGAAAAAGCCGTTGGAAGGCCCCCTCGTGCTCGAATTCATCGCGGGGATGCCGATACCTGCATCGACCCCGAAAAAACAACGAGAGGCCATGTTGCGCGGCGAAATCGCCCACACGAAGAAACCGGACTTAGACAACATGGCAAAGCAGCTCAAGGACGCCATGTCGCGCACCGGGTTCTGGGGCGACGACAGGCAGGTGGTGTCCCTGCGTTGCTCGAAATGCTACGCAGCAGTCCCGCATTGGGAGGTAGCCGTGTACACACAGGAGGAAGCGCAATGAATGAACGGAAATTGCTGCTCGGCTGGAAGGCCATCACAGCCTACACCGGAGTTAGCCGCCTCCTCATGATCCGCTACGCCTACCCCGTCCACGACTGCGACAGGGCAACTCATCACGGGTACGGCGTCTGTGCCTATACCGACGAGCTTGACGCCCACAAGGAGGCTACCAGTGCATAACATCGACATCACGATACTTGGTGAACAGGCTCTTGCGGCACTCATGCAGCGGCTGTCGGAAGCACGCGGGAAGCACCCTGTTTTCGCGGAGGGCAAATACCATGCGCTCGGCGTTATCGGGGAGGAGTACCGTGAGCTTGTATACGCCGTTGAGCACGAAACTCCGGAGCGTATCCGCGACGAAGCCCTCGATGTAGCTGTGACCGCACTGCGGCTATGGCTTGGGGAACACAAGGTTGGTGCTCATGAGTGACGTGTGGGTGAGTCAGTTCGAACTGTCAGAGGCCATCGGCGACGTGGGGGCGGTCATCCTCTGCGCACAGTGCGGTGGACGTTCATACTTTATCCCCCGGAAGCCTACAGGGTTTCTTCTGGAGTTGCTTGGTCGGCAGCGTATGGCGGCCCTCTGCACCGAATTTGGGGGGATGCAGATCGTCGTGCCCAACCTGCGCCGTGGTGAACCGTTCAAAGGACGTATCCTGTCCCGTCTGGAAGCAGGGGAGAAGCCGGACGCCATCGCCGAAGCCCTTGGCGTGACCACCAGGTACGTCCGTCGGCTCAAAAAGCAGCTTTGCGGGAACCCGGAACCACAGCAGCAATATCGGCTGTTGTAGAATCTTGTTCACGGTGTCCTCCCCCTATTCTCTTGTGCGAGAGTGGACGCAGGAGGATATTTTTTATGGCTGTTCTTCCCTTGCGCCACTTCTCCCCGGTCGAATTCCGCTGCAAGTGCGGGTGCGGCTCGGGCATGGAGAAGATGGACGCCGATCTGCTCCAGATGCTCGATGAGGCCCGTGATCTGGCTGGCATCCCGTTCCCCCTTTCTTCCGCCTACCGCTGCCCGAAGCACAACAAGGCGGTCGGCGGCGTGCCCACCTCCGCGCACACTCGTGGCTATGCCGTGGACATCCGCTGCGTGGATTCCCATTCCCGTTTCGTCATTCTTCAGGCGTTGCTTGAAGCCGGGTTCCGGCGCATTGAGCTGGCTCCGACATGGATCCATGTGGACAACGATCCGGACAAGCCCCGCGACGTGGCGTTCTACCAGCATGGAGGCAAATATTGATGGAAGCGACCGTGATTGATTTCATCCTTTCGACCTTGATGAGCCTTTCCGCGCAGTACCCCGACGCGGCGTGGCTCGTCACCGCCCTGAGCGTGGTCATGACCGTGTGCGGCCTGTGCGCCGTGGCCACCGTATGGATGCCCGTGCCGAAGGAACCGACCGGGCTTTATGCCGTCTTCTACCGCTGGGCCCACGCCCTTGCCGCGCACTTCGGACAGAACAAGGGCGCCGTGGCTGACGGCAAGTCCGAAACCGTGAAGGCCGAAGTCAAGGCCGTGACGGGGAAGTGATGTGCGGGCCGTCCTTGAGTTCTTCACCTCGCTCGTTGAACTTATCAAGCTGTGGCTGCGTCAACGGTACGGCGAACGCCGCGAGGCTGATCGCGCTGCTGTTCGTGATGACGCTGGCGGCGAGTGGGTGCAGCACAGTGGCGGAACCGACCGCCGCGACAAGCCCGGCTCCGCTGACGCCGGGGGCCGTCGTGACGGGTGAGTGGTCCTACACCTACCGGGGCGAGACGTTCACCGAGCCCGGCGAGTGGGTGCACCTGCCCGCAGGAGAGGCCGGGAACCTGCTCCTGTGGATCAAGGGCGTTGAGGCTGGAAGCTGATGGAGCATACACTGGACCACGAATCCCGGCTTTCCCGCATTGAGGCATTGCTCGAAGCGCTCAACCAGCGGCTTGACGACGCGATACTCACGCAACTCCGCGATCATGGAAAACGCATTCGGGATCTTGAGGATCATATCTCGGTTATGGCCGAGACGTGCGCGCGGGAACGCGGGGAGCGGCAGGGCAGCAGGACAACGGCCATCGCCATCATAACCGCCCTCTCGGGAGTTGGCGGTTGCATCGGTGCCATTGTGGGCCGGATGTTTTGAGAATGCCCTGTGCATGAATGGACACCTACGCGCTCCAGCGTCAGCTTCTTCAGGCAGAACTTCCTCCAACGGAAAAGCTTGTAGGTATGGTGCTCGCCCTACACATGGACAAACGGACCGGAAAAATCCGCGTGCGGCAGGAAACCGTCGCGCAGGAGTGCGGCGTGTCTGTGCGAACAGTGCGCAGGGCCGTTGCTGCGCTCGTATCCTCCGGGGTGTTCACTTCCACGGCAACCGGACGCTCCTCGGTTTTGGCTGCCGGTTCTGGAAAGAGTACTGGAAGAGTGGACCGGCCACCGGTGTCCTATCAGACCGGTCACGGGTGTCCGCAATTGAAGCGGAAAAGGGCCCCTTGGGAGTATGATTTGGCGCACAGTACGAGGCCCGAGGAAGAGGAGAAACGAGGGCATGAAAGTTTTTTGAGAGAACAGGAAGAACGCAGGCCAAACGGGGGGTGCGACGATGGCTGCACGATTTGATTGGGAATCCATCCGGGCCGAGTACGAAGTAGGGGCAAGCCAGTCCGATCTGTCCAAGCGGTACGGTGTGAGCCGGACGGCCATCCAAAAGCGCATCCGGGCCGAAGGATGGGTGCAGGATATTTCCGGCACCGTGAACCGCATGGCAGAGGCCAAGGTTGCGGGCGTGGTTGCAGCCTGCAACCCTCAAAAAAAGGCCGAAGCCTTGGACCGCGCCGCCGAAGCCAAGGCCGCCGTCATCACCCGCCACCAACGGGAATGGGATCGGCATCAGGCTCTTATTGATGAGGCTTTGTCCGAGGGCAGCTTCGACAAGGCCAAGCTCGCCAAGATCACCGCCGAGACGATCAAGATCCGGCAGGAGGGAGAGCGCAAGGCGTGGGGCATCGTGGACAAGACCGCCTTGGATCATACTTCATCCGACGGTTCCCTATCTCAGCGTCCGGTGGATCTCTCACACCTCTCCCCGGACGAGCTGCTTCGCCTGACGAAGGAAGCCTTCAAAACGCCGGATCATGAGTAGCCCCGCCATCCTTTCCGATATCCGGAAGGCACTGGCCCGTAGCTGTCTCGCGGCCTTCGTGCGCTACACCATGCCCGGCTACCGCATGGGATGGGTGCATGAGGAAATCTGTTCCGAGCTAGACGCCTTCCTTGCCGATGTCGTAGCCGGGCGTTCCCCGCGCCTCATGCTGACCATGCCGCCCCGCCACGGGAAAAGCGAGCTCGCCTCCCGCCGCTTCCCGGCTTACGCCTTGGGCCGCTATCCCGATCTATCCGTCATTTCAACGAGCTACGCCGCCGACCTGTCCTCGCGCATGAACCGCGACGTTCAGCGCGTCATCGACAGTCCGGAATACCGGGAACTCTTTCCCGGCACGGCGCTGTACGGCAAGAACATCCGCACCGTGGGGAACGGCTCATACCTCCGCAACTCGGACATCTTCGAGGTGGTGGGGCACGCCGGCTGCTACCGTTCCGCTGGCGTGGGCGGCGGCATCACGGGCATGGGCGGGCATATCGTCATTGTCGACGACCCGTTCAAGGACCGGGCGTCCGCCGATTCCCCGACCATCCGCCAGAACGTCTGGGACTGGTACACCTCCACGTTGTACACGCGCCTCGCGTCCGGAGGGGGCGTCCTTGTCATCAACACCCGCTGGCACATGGCCGACCTTTCCGGGCGGCTGCTCGAAGCGTCGGCGCGGGGGGAGGGCGATCACTGGCGTGTGGTGAACTTTCCGGCCATCGCAACGGAAGACGAGCCGCACCGTAGGGCGGGCGAAGCCTTACACCCGGAACGCTACCCGCTGGAGCAGCTCCTTGCCATTAAGAAAGCCCTCGGCACACGCGACTGGGAAGCCCTGTACCAACAGCGGCCTACGCCAGACGGCGGCGCCATCTTCAAATCCGAGTGGCTGCGGTTCTGGCTCCCCAAAGACCTTCCGGAGCAGTTCGACCAGCTCCTTATCTCGTGGGATATGACGTTCAAAGACGGCGACGATACCGACTTTGTTGTGGGGCAGGTGTGGGGCCGCAAGGGGGCCGACCGCTACCTCCTCGATCAGGTCCGGCGGCGCATGGGATTTACGGATACGGTCGCCGCGTTCCGGGCGCTCGCCACTAAATGGCCCGGCGCAACCCGTAAGCTGGTGGAGGATAAGGCCAACGGCCCGGCGGTTATCGACGCGCTGAAACATGCTGTGCCCGGTATCATCCCCGTGGAGCCGGACGGCAGCAAGACGGCTCGCGCCCATGCCGTGACCACGTTCTTCGAGGCCGGGAACGTCCTGCTCCCGCACCCTGAGCATTGCCCGTGGACGCGGGAGTACGTCGCGGAACTGACACAGTTCCCCGGCGCGCCCCACGACGACCAAGTGGACGCCACAACGCAGGCCCTGCGTGATTTCGATACCAAGCGGCCCATGTGCATCAATCCAGCCATCCTCACTCAGCCGCGTATAGGGTATCGCTTTCGGTAAACTCCGAACCTTGTTCACGGTGTGTTTTCTTTTTGGCTCGTAGCATTATGGGCACATGAGCAAGAAGCGCACTTATCGACACGCCACCTCCATACCCCAAGTGCAACCGTCGCGTCGTCTGAATCTCTCCCCGGACGTGCGCGACGGCCTTGCTCAATCCTTGCCGCCTACGCCCGACGACATCAGCCGGTTGTACGGCCCTGCGAAGACGCTCGGCGCGCCCGAAGATGTGCAGCTTGCGATGGATGCGCGGCTTGCGGATTCCGGCGTCTATTCCCTGCTCCAGCACTCGCTTGAGCTTGGGGTGGGTATCGCGCCGCAATTCATGGGGTACGGCGTCCTCCAGAATCTTGCCCAGAACGGATTGATTCGTGCCTGTGTCGAGACGGTATCGGACGATATGACCCGCGCGTGGATTGAGTTCAAGCGCGAAGGAGAGGGCGGAGACGAATCATTGCTCACCGACCTTGTGCAGGCGTGCAATAGGTTCGCACTGCAACGCCTTTTCCATGAGGCGACCGAGCTTGTGGGGTACGAGGGCGGGGCCTTCCTTTTCATCGACACCGGGTCCGTCGGCCAAGAGCTGGAACGCCCGCTGAACGTCAGCCCGTATTCCGCCGAACTCAGGCCCGGCGGCGTGCTGCGCTTCGTCGTCATTGACCCCGTGAACGTCTTCCCCGGAGACTACAACAGCCTTTCGCCGCTTGAGCCTGACTACTTCCGCCCGCGCTGGTGGTGGGTGCTCGGGCAGCGGGTGCACGCCTCGCGCCTCATCCGATTGGTTGCGAACGAATGCCCGGTGCTGCTGCGGCCCGCCTACAATTTTTTGGGCATCCCGCAGGCGCAGATCCTCTGGGATTACGTCCTGCATTTTCAGGAATGCCGCGCCGCCGAAGCCCGGCTGCTGACCAAGTTTTCGCTGACCGTCTTCAAGACGAAGATGGAAGACATCCTGTACGCGTCCGGGGGCACGGCACAGATCGATGCCCGCATCCGGTACATGATCCAGTCCATGACCAATGACGGCGTGCTTGCCGTCGACAAGGAATCGGAAGACGTGGTCAAGCTGGAAACCCCGCTTTCAGGCGTGACCGACATCGTGCGCCAGTCCCTTGAAATCCTCGCCGCCCTGAACCGCACTCCGGCGGTCAAGCTGCTTGGCATCAGCCCGTCAGGGTTCAATGCCACGGGCGAATCGGACATCCGCAACTACTACGACCATGTCAGGAGCCAGCAGGAGAAAGTCCTGCGCGACGGCATCAAGAAGGCGCTCGACTGTATCCAGCTCTACCTGCGCGGAACCATCGACCCGTCCGTGACGTTCGACTTCGCACCCCTTGGCGAAGAAGACAGAGCGGCCCTTGCGACGCTCCAGAAGACCAAGGCAGACACCATCGCCGTCTACATGGATCGGGACATCATCTCTCAGGAAGAGGCCCGGCAGTCCCTTGCCAGTGACCCGGACAGCGGCTTCTCCAACATAGGCCCGGCGGAAGTGCCGCAGGGCAACGGAATGCCCGACGCCCTGCCGGAAGCCGGGGAAGGGGTCTTGATGCCCGATATCGACGATGTGGATAAGGCAGGGGCCGTCTATGGCTAAGGTCATCCGCGCCATCAAGCCCAACGCGGGCATCCGGGCGAAATACCGGAAGCGGCTGGTGTCGCTTCTCGACGAGATGCAGCGTTCCGTCGTGTGGTGGCTGCGCGCCGAGTACAGGAAGCAGGAAACCCGCATAGCACAGGATGCGTCCCCGGCGAGTGACCTGCAAGACCGCCTCAAGAGCCTGTTCCGGTACTGGACGAAGCGGTGGAGGGAAAGCGCGGAGAGTTTTGCACGGGAGTTCGTGGGCAGTACGAGGCGGCGCACGGAAGCCAGCATGAGGCAGGCCCTCAAAGATGCGGGCTTCACTGTGAGGATGGAGGGAAGCAGGGCCATGAGCGACGTGGCGCGGGCTCTCTTCGAGGAAAATGTCAACCTCATCAAGTCTATTCCGCAGCACTATTTTACGGAAGTGACGGGGCTTGTACAGCGATCCGCCAGCATGGGTCGGGACGTGGCCTTTCTTACCGACGAACTGCACAAGCGGTACGAGATCACCCGGCGCCGGGCCGAATTTATCGCACGCGACCAGTCCAGCAAGGTGACCGAGGCCCTTAAGCGGGTGCAGGACAAGGAACTCGGCATTACCGAAGGCATCTGGGTACATGTGCCGGGAAAGAAAACGAGCCGCCATACCCACCAGCTCATGAATGGGAAAAAGTTCGTCATCACGGAAGGTCTTTACGACTCTGACGTGAAGCGCAAAGTGCTTTGCGGTGAGCTTCCGGGGTGCCAATGCACGTACCGGGCCGTTATTCCTGAATTTGGAGACTAGTCTATGTATCAAAGTAAAGGCGTCACCTTCGACGCGGCTCCCTCACAGCGGGAAACCGACGAGAACGGGTTCCTGCACGTCGGGGCGTCGCACATCACGAAAGCGACGGTGAACCCCTATTACGGGCGGGAGATTCCGGGCTGGCAGGAAGCCGGGCTTGACCCCGAGGCTGTCTATTACGGGCTTCGTGACCCGGAAGAACTTCAAGCATCGCTTGAGACATGGGCCGGGCTGCCGCTGCACATCGAGCACCACATCGACAGCGCGGAAGAGCCGCAGAAGCTCACCCGCGTGGGCGCGGTGGGCACAGGCGCGGTCTGGAACCCGCCGTATGTAGATGCGCCGCTGACCGTGTGGGATCGGGCCGCCATCGACGCCATTGAAGACGGTTCTTTCCGGGAACTCTCCTGCGCCTACCGTTACGACCCGGATTTCACGCCGGGCAGCTACGAGGGCACCCCCTACGATTTCATCATGCGGAACATCCGAGGCAACCACGTCGCGCTGGTCGAAGAAGGGCGGGCCGGGCCGGACGTGGTGGTGGCGGATTCTCATCCAACTTCAACGAAAAAAGGAACGTTTATGGGCACGTTTAAGAAATGGTTCCGGGGCGCGCAAGACGACAACCCGGACATCGAAAAGCAGGAAGTGGAGCTTGCGCAGGCCATCATCGACCTGCACAAGGTCGACCCCGTGACTGGCGAAATCGTGGATATCACCGAAGATGAGGACAAGGCGGAGGAAATCCGCAAGCTCATCGGTGAATTGTCCGCCAAACTCGACCCCGAGGACGTCAAAAAACTGACGGACTCCCTCTCCGATCTGGCCTACTCCAAGGCCACGGGTGATGAGAAACCGGAGAAAAAGGAAGCGATGGACGAAGAAGCCAAGAAAGCTATGGACGCCTGCGGGCTTGATGCGGAAGACCCCGCCGAATCCCGCGCCTTTGCCGAAGGCGTAAAATACGGCGAGGAACTGGAGCGCAATCCGGACGAACGCAGGAAGCTCGACCGCGAGCATGAGTCCGAGGGTATGAAAAAGGCTATGGATGCCTGCGGCCTCGACGCTGAGAACCCGCAGGAGAGCAAAGCCTTTGCCGAGGGCGTCAAGTACGGTGAGGAGCTGATCCGGAACCCCGAGGAACGGCGCAAGCTTGACCGGGAACACGAATCCGAGGGCGAACGCCGCGAACTCGGCAAGGACGAGGACAAGGACGCGGCCATTAAGCGCATCCTCGCTTCCGTCCCCGACCTCACACCGGAGCAGAAAAAGAAGCTGACCGACTCCCTCGCCGATCTCGCCTATTCCCCCGTGACCGGAGATGAAGCCCCGGACGACAAGGGAGCAGCTCAGGACAGGGCATTCCGCCGCCGTGGTCCGCGTCCTCTCACCGCAATGGACGCCGCCCGCATCAAGGCATCCGCAGTCGCCGAAGCGCAGGAGCATATGCGGAACCTCACCCGTGCCGTGCGCGACGTGCGCGGGCTGGTGGGCGAACTTGACCCGTTGTCCTTCGACTCCGCGTCCGACGTCTACGGCTACGCGCTGGAGCAGCTTGGGGAGAATCCCCGCAAGTACCCCCGGCAGGCATGGCCCGGTATGATCGATATCCTCCGCAAGCAGAAGGCGACACCTTCCGTTGCCCGTGACGCGGCCCCCGTCGGGCGCATGTCCGGCAGCTTCGCCGGGCTTTCCAATATCACCATTGCAGAATAGGAGGCCACCATGCCTTTGCAGTCCCAAGTCAATCTCTCCGTCGCTCCCGGCGTTGCGGGCGATAAAGCGACGCCCGACCAGAGCATCTACACCCCGCTCAACCCTCTGGCGGCGGTGGCCCTCCCTGTAGGGCGCTTCGTCTTCCCTGTCGTGGATTCCGGCGTGATCGACAACACGCAGGCCACCAACGTTGCGGGCACCGCCACAGCCGTGCTCGGCTTCGTGGAGCGCGTCATCAACTACGTGAACTATGAACTGCTTTCTGACGGCACCCTGACTGTCCCGGCAGGCTCGAACCTCACCGTGGCTGTGAAGGGCGACTATTGGGCCGTTTCAACGACCAAGGCCACGGTGGGGCAGGCCGTCCTTGCATCCACCGCTGACGGTTCAATCAGCACCGGAACCCCCGACGCCACGCACCTCGATACGGGGTGGGTCGTCAAGACGCCCGGCGAAATCGGGGAACCGATCATCATCAGCAATTGGGGACAGGCCGCAGCGTCGGGATCCGGCGGCGACACCTCGAACCTGATGCAGAAAGATTTCAGCAACGCCACCGGAGCGCTCGGCGTGGCCAACGGCGGAACTGGCGCAACCACTGCGGAACAGGCCCGCACCAACCTCGGCGCAGCCGCCGCCGGAGCGTAGGAGGTACTACATGAATCCGACTTTTGAACAGGCCAAGCGCTACGGCTTTATCTTCCCGGGCGCCCGCATGTGGGTAACTCCGGAGAACCGCGCCCGCATTGCGCAGGACGCCGCGCTCATCACTACTCCGAACACGACCGTCCCCGCCGAGCTTCTGGCGTATATCGACCCGATGGTCATCGAAATCCTGACCGCGCCCCGGCGCGCCCGTGAAATCTTCGGTGAAGAGAAGAAGGGCGATTGGACGACCCCGTACATGAAGTGGCGCGTGGACGAAATGACCGGAAAGACCGAGCCGTATTCCGACTATGCCAACGGCACGACTTCGGGCGTGAACTCCGAATGGCAAACCCGCGTGCAGTACGTCTTCCAGACGTCCATCACCTACGGAGACTTTGAAGTGGACATGTCGAGCACGGCGAAAGTCAACCTCGCTGCCTCCAAGCAGCGTGCGGCCGCCAACGTCATCGACATCGACCAGAACCGTTTCTACCTGCTCGGCGTCGCCGGGAAGGAAATCTACGGCATCCTCAACGATCCGAACCTCCCTGCTGCGATCACCGCAGGGGCCACGGGCACGGGCGGCTCCACGAAATGGGCCGACAAGACCACGGTGCAGATCTACAATGACGTCCTCGCCCTGTTCGCGCAGCTTTCCGAGCAGTCCAGCGGCCTCATTGACAAGGACACGCCCCTCAAGCTCTGCCTCTCCCCCGAACTGGCCGTTCGCCTCGGCGCGGCTACCGATTTCAACGTGTCCGTGCTGGATATGTTGAAGCGGTACTTCACCCGCATTGACATCGTGACCGTCCCCGAGCTGCACAGCATGACCGCCGGGGAAACCATGTTCCTCATCGCCCCCGAAGTGAACGGGCAGCGATCCGGCACGCTGGCCTTCGGAGAAAAGATGCGTGCTGGACGCGTCGTGCCCGACCTGTCCAGCTTCCGTCAGAAGTTCGTCGGCACCACCTACGGCGGTATCGTGCTCATGCCCTTTGCCTTTGCGCAAATGACTGGAGCCTAGTCCCATCCTTCCCTCCATGCGAAAGCCCCAACCGTTAAACAGGCGGTTGGGGCTTTCTTTACATCTTTGGGCTCTGCTCAGTAATGATAACTTCTGTCCTCTACATGCAAAAAGTAAGCAGAAATGCGCCTCGGTGTTCTGATAGTCGTTCTTTGACAAGGGAATAGGGAAAGGATAGAAAACCGCTGTGGGGCACTCTCCTGAAAGGAGGGTACTCCATGCGACACTTCCTCCGGGACGTCGCTGTCCAAGTGATTGGCGGCGTCATTGTGGCTGTGGTGATTCGGTTCATGCTGAACCAATAACGCAGTTGCCCCGGTAGGAGGTGCGAACTCCAACCGGGGCGCAAACTTGAGATGATCAATCTCGGGAGGGTGTCCCACGGGGCGGCAGGTGTGTCACCACTTGCCGCCCTTCCTTTTTTCAATAGCCATTCCCGTGCTCGGGGTCAAGGGCTATCCTAGCATCAACCTGTTCGCGGTCTTCGCGGCACGGATGGCAAGACGCATATCATCAAGCGCGGATTCGAGGTTTTGCCGGGCGGTGTATGTTGGGGCTGTCATGAGCTGGATAAGCGCGTCAACTGGCGTCTTCCCGGATGGCGATACATGCCGGAGCAGTTCGGGATACGTTCCTTGCGTCACTCGGCGGAAGTCTCGTTCCAGTCCATAAGCGCGGTCGCGGATCAAGACTGCAAGTTCCATCCAATCCTGTTCGAGCCGTTCAAGCTCCCTCACGCGGTCGCGGTATAGTGACGATGCGACGGGAAGCGACGGGTACGGGATCGCGGATTCCGCCGTGGGTATGGCATTGATGGCGCGGACGCGGACGGAAAGCAGGAACTCGCGGGCCTCGGGCATAAGCCGGGCCGGGAGCTGGCTGTATTCCGCGATGCGGAAGTGGCGGTTGTGCTTCGCCCATATCTCGGCGCGGGCCTTGCCCTGCACGGCGGCGGGGTATGTCGAGAGCTTGGCGTCTACGATGAGCTTGAGCTCGGCACGTTCCGCCGCACTGATCAGCTCGTCGTTGAGCGTCACAGGCTGTTCAACGGGCACCCTGTCGCCGTACTGCTCGATGACGTCCAGCACCCACTTGCGGAATGCCTTTGCTACCGGAGTGCGGGCGAACATGGCGAGGAGGTGGCAGCCGCGGAGGGAGAAGATGCGGGTCATGACGGGAATTCCCGTGGTACTCGAATTGATGACCACGCTCATATCATTGGAAAATTCATCTTCATTGCGGCGGTAAATATTGGCAACCGCCTTTTCGGAAGAATATCCCAAGGCACGGGCAAGTTCAGAAGACTTGAACCAAGGCTGGTTGTCGCGGGTGACGGGGGAGAAGGTGAACTCATTGAAGCAGAGGGCTTGTGACATGATGCAACTCCTACGGATAAAAAAGAGTTGGCATCGCCTACGAATAGCGAATGCCGGGTGTTCGTAACCGCCCGTAGGTGCGGCTCCCTGCCTTTAGCTTACGCTTGGACATATCAGGGACACCCGGCATCAAGAGGATGCAAGTATAGCAGGAAACCAAAGTCAAAAAGAATCTTGACTTTGTCAAAAAGGCACAAAAAGAGCCATACTATCGGGTGGCGTTGTCCGCCTACGGGAAAAGGTGTTACGAGCACCGTAGAAAAAAGACAGCACAAAACTCGGAAAATGTAAAGGGTAAAATAGTGGCGTTGCCCGCCAATGATGAAGAACATCCAGATACGGGCAACGCCACGTTGGAAAGTTTTACTTGTTATCGTATTTCAAGGCCGTAGCCCGGATTCGATCCGCAAAGGGGATAATATCTTCCAGTTTTTCGATGTCTTCCTTTGCGTCCTTATTCTCCCCATCAAACAGTCCGACCCTCCACTGTTTTCCGTTGAAATACAGACGGCACAGAGGCTTGAGCCTGTTGTCGTCAAGAAGGATGGAGCAGTAGCTGATACTGTCCCGCATGGCTACGCGCCCCGGATCAACGGTGCCCACCAGAAGCGATTTGACAAGGTAATACGCCTCTTTTTCTTCCTCGGTGGTGACTATACGCGAATCCTGCTCTTTTCCTTGTGGGGTATCTTCGGATTCTATCTCTACAATTTCCGGTTTCTGCTGCGTCATGGCATTTTTCAATCGGTCGTTGATGCGGTCGTTGATGAACTGGTCAAGCGCAGCGGTAAGGATTGGAGTGAAGCGATCCAGAACGTTTTGCGTGATACGCCCATCATACGTCTGTCCGATGAAAAAGCGTGCGAAATCTTCGTGGGGCGTTTCCATCTGTTCCCCCATGATGCGCTTGAACTCACGGTTGTACTTAAGTTCGTTTGCAGCACTCATGCAGGCGTCTCGATTAAATTTGCCTTTTGCCAGCTTGCGCAGTTCCGGAAGCAGCATTTCATCCATATCGTCAAGGACGAACTCCATATAGGGTTTGCTGTCCATTTTGTTGGCTGCTTCAAGGTCGGAATAGAACCGGTAACGGTTGCCGTCCGTCAGAATGGCAATGGGGGCTTCCGTTCCGTGGAAGTAAAGCTGTAGCTGGTTGCAGTGCTTCATGTCGAGAGACGTGCCCAAAGCCTTGCACTCCAGAAGAAGGATAGGCTTGCCGTCCACAAGAATCGCATAGTCCACGCGGGCGTCCTTATATTCGCCGATGGGGGCTGAAAATTCGGGCACGACTTCCGCAGGGTTGAAAACGTCGTATCCCAGGGCCGCGATGAAAGGCATCACCAAGGCGTTTTTCGTGGCCTCTTCGGTCTTGAGGCTATCTCCCAGATTCTTTACCTTTTTCGACAATTCAGCAATTCTTTCCGAAAAATCCATTGCACTCCCCCTTAAAAAATCATGTATTGAGGTTATTTCTGTAACTCTTTTAGATAATTGGGAACATATTCATGGACAGACTCTTTTCCGGGAATTTTCATTGAGATCATATCCCCTTTTTGTCCTTTTCCATAAGCGCGGGCCGTAACAATTTTTACGGCTCCATTCGCATCAAAAAAATTTTCCAACGCACGGATACCCGAATTTGAAATTCTGCGGGTATCTATTTCGTTAAGAGGACTGGGGAAAACCAAAGCTATTGCGCACCAATTCTTTGAATTTTTTTCAAATACAAGTTTATATCCCCCCAGTTTGGAGTACGTAGGTAAGGATTTTTTTATGAAAGTCTCAATGTCCTTCTGTGTCCATGTATAAGTGTATTCGGGGGCTTTTGGCCTGCACTCTTCATGCCCAATGCGCCAGAAGGTATCGGCTTGCTCCCAGTCTTTGACTGTTTTGATTTTTTCACAGTCAGGGCTTAAGTTTTTTGCTCCATTTGTGGAATTGGTATTTTGGGGCGCGATTCCTTCTGGATGCCTTGAGTTGAGCCATGCCCCTGCAACTACCAAGCAAACGAATAGAACCAGTAATTTTTTTGCTTTGCTTGGCTTTTTTTTGTTTTGCTGTGCAAATGGGGTTGGTTTTCCACGCTCTTGGGCCAATTGTTCATCAAAAAGGTGTGCGCGGATAACCTCCATCATGGGGCTATTCACCTTTGCCAATGCCTTATTTCCATTTTTGAACTCAATAATGACGGTAGACTCAGTCGTCTTGCCTCCAGCTACCGCACCCGCAACCGCTCCGATACCTCCAAGCAAGACGCCGCCGACAAGTGCGCCTCCCAAAGTTCCGCCGAGCTTTTTGACCGATTCTTCATTGGCTACTTCGCAAGAGGCAATACTGGAAAGAAAAAGTTCCTTTGCTCCAAACATTTTTGAAGAGCAACGCAACTTGTTTTTATTCTTAATGTAAATATATTCTTCTTTCCCGTAGTCCCCTGCCAGAAACTTGATGTAGGTAGCCATACATCATCCCCCTTGTTATAGATGAGGCTATCATGGCATAGGCCGTTCCAAAAATCCACCGCCGCCGCCCTCCGCCCCGAAAGGGGCTTTTCTTTTGCCTGCACGAACCTTGTTCACGGTGTGCCCCCACGCCGCCATGCGGCATCATCTCCAAAACACTATGGAGGTGCAGCGATGGAAAATTCTCCCTTGGCTCTTTTTGAGCATGAAAAGTTCGGTTCCCTTCGCGTGATCGAGCACAAGGGTGAGCCGTGGTTTGTGGCGCGGGATGTATGCGCCGTCCTCGGGACGGAGACGCGGGATCTGCCGGACATTCTGGAGCACGACGAGCAACGCCCTATTGTCGATATTATCCACACTCTGAATGATTCCACAGGATTGCGACGCGATAGCCGTATCATTTCAGAACCGGGCCTGTATTCCCTCATCCTGCGTTCCCGCAAGCCCGAAGCCAAGGCGTTCAAGCGGTGGGTGACACATGAGGTCATCCCCTCCATTCGTAAGGTGGGCGGTTACCTGATAGCCAAGCCGGACGATACGCCCGAAGCCATCCTCGCCCGCGCCGTGCTGGTCGCGCAGGATACCATCAGGCGTATCGAAGCCGAGCGCGACGAGGCTATCCGCACCAAGGCTGAAATAGGTTCACGCCGCGAGGCTACCGCGATGGCAACCGCCTCCGCCGCCGTGCGCAAGGCTGCGGCTCTTGAGAACGAACTTGGGCGGGGCAGGGACTACAAGTCCGTGAAGGGCATCCCGTGGTTCCTTGACGTCTTCGCAGATACGCCAGCCGCGTACTCCGTCGCGGGACGCAAGCTTTCCGATATGTCCCGCCGTATGGATTACGAAATCCGGGAAATCGAGGACAGCCGTTTCGGGAGCGTGAAGGCGTACCACGTCGACGTGATCGAAGCCTTCCGGCTGGCCCTGAAAAACGACCTGAACATGCTGGGCAAGTACCGCCTTCGCCGTGCCGCATAGCCGAACTTTGTTCACGGTGATTTCGTCCCGGCTCTTTTGCCATGATGACCAAAACAACGGAGGGATACAGAGATATGGCCAGACCCAAAAAGAATACCGCCCAGGAAACAACGCAGGCGACGAAGACGGATACCGTGATGGTCGCCCTGAACCGGACGACCGGGATCACGTTCCCCATGCCCGACGGACGCAAGGTGCTCATCGAAGGCAATGCCGCCAGCCTGCGCGGCAAGGAAAAGGGCGTGCTGCCCGTGGGCGCGTTTGGGCTGACGCGGGTGAACGCCGACGATTGGGCATACATTGAAAAGACCTATGGCCCGCACATGGAAATCTTCAAGTCCGGGC